>OGNF01001801.1_pt1 | contig 17984 bp, 16 predicted proteins | sample 1573321 | NCBI WGS metagenome assembly OGNF01 (sample SAMEA2581911, study PRJEB24529) | metagenome | biome: Human gut stool | place: China | collected 2011
GCTCTGCCATCTGGTCAATGGACAGCCAAACCGTATCGCCGTCAAAGGTCGTTTCAATTTTCGCCAATCCATCTTCTGTTGTATAGATAATCATCTCGGACGGATTGTTATTTTTATTCTTTCCATTCATGTCATTCACTCCGTCAAGTTTATGTACCTCAATGCAGGGACACTTTTTTCTCCCCGCATTGAGTTTGGACATCAATTGCACGATAATTATATCATGCCGTTTCTATGTTTTCAATGCTTTCCTCTGGATGTTCCAAATTATTTACAGTTTCTTTGTCGCCAAAAGAATACGGCGGTTCCGGAAGGTTGTCCAAATCCAGAACTGTCGCGTATTTTTCTATCAGATTTGCAAGCAAATCGGCAAGGCCGCTCCATTCATCCTTATTCCAGTGCGCTATACTGATCAGCCTTCCTTTCCCGGTTGCCCCGCTGTGCGTATGCCTTGATAATATCCGATGGAATCCGCTCAAGAACAGCCTGCGCCGCCGCGTAATCACTTTGCAGCTTGGCATCTTGCAGTTTCTTGAGGGTGCTCTGCTGCTGACTTTTTTCCAACTCATCCGTTAAGCTCTCGTTTTCTGCTTTTAATACTGCCTTTTCCGCTTCCGCCGTGGCAAAACATTTCTGATACTTCTTCATCTGCGTCTCCATTGCGGCAACATCCGGAATATACTTGTCCAGAAACGCCATGACCTGCGCCGTGCGCTCCTTGTAGTTGCTGAGCTTCACATCGGAAAGCAGCATATCCAGCCGCTCCGCCTGTTTTGTCAAACGAGCCATCTGCTTGAACACCCGTGGTGGGATATGGTCGCGTCCGGTTTCGCTGGCGCTCTCGCCTCGCTCCAAATCCGGGTATTTTTTGACCATATGCTCCCAAAACCTGTCCTGCCATTGCGTTAGCTTCTTCTTGTTGCCTACGATTTCTTTGGCACAGAGCCGCCCATCCGCTGTCAGCGGGACAAAAGAAAGGTGCATATGGGGCGTTTTCTCGTCCATATGCACCACGGCGGATATAATTGTTTTCTGGTCTTGGTGTTCCCGGATGAAATCCAGCGCCTCCTGAAAATAGGCTTTGATTTCAGCTTTCTTCTTACCCTTGAAGAACTCTGGCGTTGCAGTCACAAGAGCCTCCACCAGCCGCACGCTGTCTGAACGGGTGCGGCAGCCCGCCTCGGCGATCTGCTTTTCCGCTTCTTCGCGGTACTTGCGCTGCGGCGTCACCAGATGAAAATTGAAGTGACTGCGGGACGTGTCCACGTCGGGATTGCTGGCGTATTTCTCCTTGGTGCGCTCGTTGTGGGACTCGATGTGCCCGATCTCCGGCCCTTTGTACTTGGCAAAGCGGAGAATGGCGTACTGTGCTTTCATCGGCGCGCCCCTCGCTTTACCCACACGATGTCACAGTCCAGCACGTCGGCCAGCTCCACGACTTCTTTATATCGGATGCTCTCCCTTTGCAGCTTGGCAGACAGGTTGGAAACGCTGTCTGACCAACCATATTCGTCATGAAGAAGATCGACAACCTCCTGCATCGTAAAACCGGCGCGGACGATCTGCGCCTTGATTTCATTGCGTACATTCATATTCAAATTCCCTCCAAAATTCAGATAATGAAAAAGCGATGCCAACACGCCATTCGGCGCATTCGCTTCGCTGTATCGTGAAAAATTCTATTGTCGTCAAATCCGCTCAGAATCGCCGTTATGATGTCCTGTTCACAGGTGGCACCTATCGACTTTTCTGTTCTGTGTGACTTTACTCTAAAACGTGTGATTCTCCACGCTTCCACGTACTCGCTTTGCTGTTCCGAGAAGCGCGATTCCGTGAAACCATTTCTGCCATCAGGCAAATAATTTACGGATTTCACTTGGCTTGATTTCGTGCCCGAAAATATAGGCTTTGCCGATCAGAGTTTTTCATATAGCGGCGTTTCAGGAAAGTAAAACGTACATACGTACACGGCGCAGTCGCAGAAAAATCATCGCCAGTCCTCCGGTACGTACGTATGCTCTGAAACATCAGAAAACCCGTTTATATTAGGTCTGGCAATCGCTTCAATACCGAAGAAGCCCCATACACGCCGTCCGGCAGCATTGGTGATCTTGTTGCAGTATTCAAGATTGTACTTGCTTTGGTTCGCAATCACGCTCTCGCTGAAGCTGCGGCGCTTTAACGGTGTCAGATTATTTTCCTCACACCACATCCGGTAAATTTCGTATAAGTCTTTAGAGCTGATGGTGCAGTCCGCCTTCAGCCGGATATAGCCCTCGGATTCCAGAAAATCAAAGACGTTGTTGCTATCCCGCTTGACTGCCTCCCGATTATCCCGCGTACGCTGGCTCTCTGTGAATTTGAAGTTGTTGGCAACCAGCCGCTGCAAGCCCTCAAACGCCCACAGGAAGATGCCCTCGGCTTCAGCTTTCATTTTCTCCGCAAGGTCGGGATCATCTATCCGTCCCACAGGCTTTTCCCTGGTGGTCAGTACAAGCTGGCGGCGGTAAAATCCGTCGCTTCGGTCATATAGCGCTTGCAGATCGCCATTGGAGAACGCCAGCAGCCGGGCAAACATCCAGCCCTGATAGCTCTGCTTACCCTTGCGCTCCAAATCCATTTTTCCTTGGGCGGTCACGATAGACTTGACATAGTTGGTCTGCCGCAGTGCTTCCATTCGCATATCGTCATCCACACACAACAGAATGTGTTCCAGATCCGCGCGGGCAAACCGGTTTTCAGAAATTTTACCGATGCTGCCGTCCTTCATGTTGCTGCCGAGAAGCGCCCCCAGCACAGCTCCGATCTGCGATTTTCCTTCACCACCGTTTCCCTTAATCACCATCATGCGTTGCCCCTTATTGCTGGGAATCAGGCAATAGCCAATAAACTCCTGTAAGGTTGGAATGTCCTCCGTGTAAAGAAGTCCATCCAGAAAGGAAAGCCACCGAACGGGAGCCGGTGCGTCAGGGCGGTATGCCACCGTCAGTCTGCTCCGTGCAATGGTCGGTCTGCCCTCGGTGAAACTGCCGTCTAGCTTCAAAGTGCCGTTTGCCAGATGGACTCTATCTGCTTCCGGTGTAAAGTCCTCTACATGAGCTGCTAGCTTCATCACTTCCAGAATGTTGGTGATCTTTCGAGGGATATTGTTCACAGCGCAGCATTTCAGTTTCTCATAGATTTCGCCCCGGAGCGGCAGATCGTCGGTCACCCTGCCGTCCGGCGTGAAGAAAGCACCGTTGGCAAAGATGATTTTCCGGCTGTTCAGAAATTCATCACAGAACAGTGCCTCGTTAATATTCGTGCCGTCAAACCAGATGGGCGCGTCTAAATCAGCCGATTTCCGTTTCGTCACGGGCATCCACCTCCTTTGCCGTCCTTTTCAGGCGTTCTTCCAGCCGGTCGATCATGCCGTCCTTTTGAAGCATATCCACAGTTTTCACACGAGCCTCCAGCTCCGCAAAGGTTAAAATATCTGTCAGATCCTCGATATAATCGAGCATCTGGCAGGCTTCCACAAAGCGGTCATCAAGAGTATCCTCCGGCGTTTTGGGTGCGTACTGCATCTTCCAATGCTCCAAAAGATGCAGATAATCGCACAATATCCGCTGACAATGCAGCGTCTCATTCTGGAACGTCTTTGCCAGCGGATATTTTGTTTTCCGCAGCGCTGCCGCAGCCGGGGGCTTGTCCGGGTCGATCCCAAAGTCATCCGTCAGCTTTTTCGCTGCGTCATAGCTGCTCAGGTTGAACAGCTTTGCCACAAGGTCGATCACGTCACCAGTTGCCCCACAGCCAAAGCAGTAAAAGTAATCCTCGTTCAGCTTCATGCTGGGTGTACGGTCATTGTGGAAGGGACAGCAGACCATGCTGCCACGTTTTACTTCCAATCCATAGTATTCGGTAGCCTCTTTTACGGAAACTGCCATCTTGACTTGTGTAAATAAATCCATACCTGTTTCCTCCTATAAAATAATTGAACTTCGCCGTTCTACCCGATGCCGTTCTACCCGATGCCGTTCTACCCGATGCCGTTCCTGCCCGAGTCCTTACCCTGGCGTTGTCTCTTCCTTGGTACGCTGAATGCGATACTTCTCTGGAAAGCATATCCTCATCGGACGGTCATGAAATTTTCAAGGTGCTGCGTGGTTTACGTTTAAATTTTAGTAAGAAAACAGGCTCTTTCCCGTATATCCGAGAGGTAGGAAAAGTGGGGTGGAAGTTGAAATTTTCCACGCTTTGAGACATAAAGCGGAAAAGCATGATATAATACAGAAAAATGGAAAAGGAGACTGCTGTATGCAAGTCAAGCTGACAATCGGAGAGCGGTTGAAAGATTTACGAGTAGAGCGAAGGCTGACCTTGGAGCAGCTTGCCGCCGAGGTGGGTATCTCGAAATCCGCACTTGGCAAATATGAATCAGATAACGGCAAGGACATCAGCCCGTACAGCATTGTGTTGCTGGCGGACTATTACGGTGTTTCCTGCGACTATCTGATGGGACGGACGGAAATAAAAAATCACCCAAACACAGCTCTGCATGAGCTGCATTTGAGTGATGCTTCGATTGATGTATTGAAAACGGGCAAGTTCAACCACCGGCTGCTGTCGGAGCTGATCTGCCACAAGGATTTCCAGCGGTTCATGCTGGACGCTGAGATTTACGTTGACCGGATCGCGGATATGCGGGTCAACGATATGAATGCCGTGCTGGAAGCTGTCCGGCAGATGGCATTGATGAAAAATGGCGGCGAAGAAAATGACCTGCATCTGCGGACATTAGAAGTGGCGCAGATTCGGGAAGATGAATATTTCGGAAGCCTGATTGCGGATGATCTGAAAGGTATCCTTCGTGACATTCGGAGTGAACACCGCCCCGACACCATGACGGCGGATGAAATCTCCCTTGCAGCAACTATGCAGGATCAGTTACAGGATGCGATGAACTTTGAGGGAAGCTCCGAGGAAAAGAAAGCGAAAGCATTGCTTTCCACATTGGGGATTGATTACGATGCCATCACAATGGAACAATTTGTCAACTTGATCGAGGTACTAAAGCTGTCCAAACACCTGAAAACTCCCATCAGCCAGCGTGGGAAAACGACCATGACCCACGGCAAGGGAAAGCGGAAGAAACGCTGAAACAAAGGCAGCGCTGTGGTGGGACGAAGGCTTTTATATACCTCTGCTTCCTTTTTCGGACAGGCGGATTTTGTTTCTCAAAAATCCTGCGTTTGTGCTGTAGCTCACATCACAAAATCCGCCTGTCCTACTGCCGCGAAAAAGCGTTTGCCGCCACCCTCTGCCGCACCGCAGAGTACACCGTCAGCCCCTTTCTCGCGTCAGACGGAAGCAAAGGTATAACACACTAGACTTTCCGAGGGAAAGTCGTGTGCCAAGGAAGGCACTGCCCTCCTTTGGAAACCTCCCGCCAAGGGGAACGCTGTTCCCCTCTAGACTCCCTTTGCCAACAGGGATGCTACTCGCCCCTATTGGATGACCCAGAGCCAAAGGGGCTTTGCCCCTCTGGACACCTCGCCTGTCCGTGCAGTGGCTATCCATCCTGCTCCTGCACAATAGTGCCCCCATACCCGAACAGAAAAGACCAGGCACGAAAATCCACCCAGAATAAGGGTGAATTTCCGTGCCTGGTTCATTGTTTATGACGCTGTAATTTGAACCGCGTTTTCTCGAACCTGATTGATAGTCTCCATCAAAGCGGTTCTGGTTTTTGCATCAAACAATTTGATAAAACTGATTGGCTTGTCAAACGGTGGCTTGGTCAGCTCTGCGACATTTTCCATATATCCGTTCAACTCAATATGATTGATGATTTTGTTTACAAAAGCAATCTGCTTTTGATTCAGAGATTGGTCATTGATAAAAGCGGAAAACGCCTGCATAGCCGCTTCATGATCTAGCTTAGCGATCTTGCGAATGAGCAAGCCAAAGGGTGTGTCGCCAAACTCTCGGGCATAATCTTCTTTGCTGCCCAATTCGCTAGTTAGCACCCGCTCCAGTTCCTGATAATCGCCCATAGCCAGCGGAATATTATGGGTCAGCTTATATATGGCCAGCGTATTTCCATGCTCGTTCACATAGCGATTGACCTTGGCACGGTAGTCTTCAAAGTCATAGGCAGCTTCCAGCTGGACGCCCTCCTGACTGTCAATAATCGGGTCAGTCAGCTTGGTGACAATCTGCCTCTGTGTTACGCCACCTTCGTCTAAAAATCGAATCAGCTCCCGCAGCTCCTTCCGAACCTGCTCAAACAGCAAAATATCATTCGCGTCCCAAAATGCATCGGTGTGAATCTCCTGAAGCATGGGCAACTTTGCCTTGATCTGCGGAATGCTGGCCTTACGCTCCAGTAGGGAAACGGTGTCGCACAGTTGCTTTTTTGCATACTGGAAAGCGGGCATCTGCTCGATGTGTGCCAGAATTAGGCCATACATGAAATTATCAAACCGCTTTGCAAACTCGTCAGCCTCGTCTGAGCGTACCAGAGGTGCAATCTGTGTGAGCAACTCGCCCTTGTCACCTTCGCTTATGGACACGAAGGCTTCCGGCTTTTTATATTTCTCCACATACTGCATCCGCAATTTTACGGCAATCAGGTCTGAGTTGAGCGCCATCACCTGCTTGTGACAGGTGTTGACAATCTCCTTGCGCCATGCCTGATAATCCTCACCGGCAAAGGTGTTTTCCTGCAGCGCCATGGCGATTTTGATTTGTTTGCCGAAGATGTTTTCCGACAGCGTTTTGGTTTCTCTGGTTTCGTAGCCTTCTTTGTGCTGCCGGAAGTATTCGAAGTTGCCGCAGTAGTCAAAAATCAGAAAGCGCCGCTTGTCGGTATAGGTTCCGTCAATCTGGTCCACGCAGGCCAGCCCTTTGCATAGCCGGGTGCCGCGGCCAATCATCTGCCAGAACTTTGCCTTTGACCGAACCTTTTTGAAAAACACCAAATTGACGCATTCCGGCACGTCGATGCCGGTGTCCATCATGTCCACCGATACGGCAATGTGCGGTTCTTTTTCCGGCTGCTTGAAATCATCAATGATGGTCTGGGCATAGGCGTCGTCGCAAATGACCCGCTGGGCGAAGCTGCCCCGGTACTGGGGGTACAGCTTATTGAACCGCTCCAAAATAAACTCCGCGTGGCGTTTGTTCTGGGCAAACAGGATGGTTTTCCCCAGACGGTCGCCGCCCGCCACCTTGATACCCCGGTCCATCAGGTCTTGCAGTACGATGTCCACGGTGGTTTCGTTGAACACAAATTTATTGAGGGCAGCAGAGGGGATAAAGTCTGGCAACTGACCGTCTTCGATGAAATCATCCTCATATCGCTCTTTGTCCTCTTCGGACAAATCATCATAGGAGATGCCTTCTTCCAGAAAACGGGTCTTGACCTCGTAGTTGTAATAGGGAACCAGCACATGGTCCTGTTGCACCGCCGTTTCATAATCATAGGCATAGGTGGGCACGCCGTGTTCCATCTCGAAAAAGTCGTAGGTGTTCCGATCCACATCGGTCTTCGGCGTGGCGGTCAGACCCACCATGAAGGCGTCAAAATATTCAAAGATGGCCCGGTACTTTTTGAAGATGCTCCGGTGGCTTTCGTCAATGATAATCAGGTCGAAGTGCGCCGGAGTAAACAGCTGCCGCCCGTCCTTGGACTTGGTGTCATCAATGGCGTTGAGGATGGTCGGATAGGTGGAGAACACAATGCGGGCGTTCCGGTCGTCCTTGTTGGAGCAGAGGTTGCACAGGGACATATCCGGCAGATAGTTCTTGAAATCGTCCTTTGCCTGCTTCACCAGCGCGGTGCGGTCGGCCAGAAACAGAATGTTGGTCACCCATTTGCCTCGGCTGAGCACATCGGTCAGGCTGGACGCGGTTCTGGTTTTGCCGGTGCCGGTGGCCATCACCAGCAGATGCTTGCGGAACCCCTGCGTAATCTGTTCGCACACCGCTCGGATGGCTTCCTTCTGGTAATACCGGTCAGTGATTTTGTCATCAATGGAAACGCCCATCAAATCCATCCGCTCGGTGCGCCGGTTCATCAGCTTTTGCAGGTCATCCTTGCTGAAAATGCCACTGACCTTCCGTTGCGGGGCGGTCTGGTCATCCCAGAAGTAGGTTTCAAAGCCATTGGTGGTGAACATCATGGGGCGGCGGCCAAATTTCCGTTCCAGACAATCCGCATACAAAACCGCTTGTTTGCGTCCAATGTTTGGGTCCTTGCTGGTGCGCTTGGCTTCCACCACCGCCAGGGGCAGGCCGTCCTTTCCAAACAGCACATAGTCGCAGAAGCCAGGCTGACCTGGCATCCCGGCCATATCCTCCACACGATACTCCTCCTGTACATCAGCATCTGGGCCGGTGAACTTCCAGCCCATCAGTTTGAGGTCCACGTCGATGTAGATTTTGCGGGTCTTGAATTCTGAGAGGTCCTCCGGCTGGAAGGTGCGTTCCTTCTGATGCTGCTCCTTTTCGGCGGTGTATCGGGTGGACATCTGCTCGATTTGCTTGCGCAGCGCCTCGATCTCGGCATCTTTCTGGTCCAGCAGACTTTCCTGTTCCTTGATTTTCCGGGTGTCCACCGCCACCTTTCCGGTGGGGACAAGATTCTCGTCGAAGGTGCGCTCCTGATAGTCCGCGCCATAGCAATAGTCGATCCACTGCACAAACTCAAACAGACCGCGCAGAGAAGCAAGCGCATCACTTGGCTGAACGCTGCGCTCGGTATGTACCGCCAGATTGCCCAACTTGATGATAAAAGGCATCTTGCCCCAAGTGTCGGAGTCCACAGCGAAGCGGAAAGTTGGCTCGTGAATGAGGGATTGCAGATTGTCTTTGTAGGGCATTTTCATGGACTTGTCCGCTGCATATACCCATTTTACTGCCAGCTCCAATGCCTTACGGCAGCCTACTGCACACATGGCAGGAGCAGAAACATAAATTTTCTCAGCTTCCATGCAGGCGGGGGCGAAGAGGGCATATTCAGTTTTTGCTTTGAGAAAGGAGAAGTTAGTCATCACATCATCTCCAGTATTTTATTTCTTTTGAACTCATCATGTCCTCATATTGTTTCAACGCGGTTTCCTTATCTGTATGAAGTAGTTGGTAAACCTGTTCATCATCTTCTTTTTCGGCATCTATTGAAAAATCAATATACGATAATAAGTCTATACGGTTAGAAATTAACAGCTCTTTATTTATCTGCTTGCTGTTCATGCGCTTTACACTGTTGTCATCAATTATGATTATTCTGGGAACGCGCTGAACAGTATCGACAAACGCCAAAAATAATTCTGGCGTAATTGGCATACCAAGCAAGTCATATTCTATACCATCTTTTTCACCGTAAATATTGACTACCGGCATATCGCTTGTAACAAATACGGAACCTTTGGCTTTAAAAATACACAGTTGCGATTCCTTCATTGTCTCAGCCAAAGCCCGAGGAAACAAGCCAACATCCGGAGCAATGTTCATCTTCAAAAACTCGTTTGCCAGCATGGACAGGTAAACATTTTGCGGTACATCAGGAAAAATGTCCTTTACATGTTTAATATGCTGCGGATCGTTTTTGTATTGTGTATCAACAATATAATTTGACAAATGTACAAAAACAGGGTTTCTAAACAGCAACGATGACATAAATCGCCTTAGTTTATCAATTTCCACCTGCGCCAACTCAAATTCATCTGAATCCCGTAAAGCGTTTTTTATCTTTGAGATAATTGTTGCGTATTCGCCTTCCAGTTCGATAAAACTGTTCTCGATCTCATTTGGAGCTGCAAAAACATGAGTTTTGCTATCTGGATCAATTGCAATTTGATCATATAGGTAAGAACGACAGCAAATATTGTCGATTGAAACCATTTTTGCATTTTCATCATTAGCAAAAACAACATAAACTTGTTCTGATTTTTGATTACTCACAGAAAAGTTTTTTAAGTAAGCCTTGGGGACATAATGTTGTTTTCTCGTGATTTGCTTGTCTAAAACCTCTGTATATTCCATGACAATGTTGCTCCCACCAATATTTCCCATATTCAAATCTTCTCAGCATCGCGGTCTCAGCACTAAAACCGATCAAGAAATCATCATTTTATCTAGCCCTAATTTTGCAAGCTTTGTATTAGTCTCGAAAAATTCTGCATTATTGGAAAATGGTTATCTAGTACATAGAACTGCCGATCTTGCCCATCTTTCAAGAAGAATACTTGTTTATCCCGTGCTGAGCTAGTTAGGCTCTCTCTATGTAAGCATACAAAATAGTCTAATGTCTTTTCTTCTGGAAGCCGTTCCTGGATATATCCTTTTGTACTTCTGTCATATTTATAACCGAACTCTTTATACAATCGTTGTTTTCCAATACGAGTTTTAAAAGCAAACATCGCTAATTTTATATGTTTTGTTTCATCATGCAATTGGAAAAATTTATTTTTTTCAATCGTTTCCGTTAAATCATCCAAGGTCGCATTTCCTTTGACTTCTACAACCATTATGCAATCATTTGGTTCAACCAGGAAAATGTCTCCGGCTAGTTGACGTCTATAAAAATTTTTCCTACATACGATGATGTCACATTGTGGGCTTTGATGATTAGCCCAAGCAATAAAGCCGGTAACAAATTCTAGCATTTGAAACCGTTCCTGGAGACATTTTTTGAAAATGCTTTCTCCACATCTACCCATCTCAGCATGATGTTTTAACTTTTCAGCTATAAAATATTTGCAAAACAGAAGTTCCTCCGAATATTCCTCATATATCTTTGTAACATCTTCTTCCATAATAGACCTCTCACTTGCTTAAAATTTTCGTTTAGAAGTCTTTTTGAGCATTTGATAGCCTTCTGTTCCGCTAATTTCAAGCATCGAATATTTCTTTAGCATTTTCTCTAAACTGATACGAATTTGGACAGGGGTATAAGAAGTTAATGCCCCTTGGTTAATGATAGACTTCGTCCAAATTCTTTGCTGATTATAGAGGCTCCAAAAACGATTCATATCAAAATTGGGATTCTGTGCCGCTATTTGTTGCACCATTGCGTTAAGCGTATTTCGATCTGCTTCCGAAACGCCTTGCGGAATCATATTTCCCATAGCAGAAGTGATATTTTGCGCTGTAACTCCGGTACAAGCATTATTAAGATCGGCCACAATAAACTGCGATTCTATATTTGCCAAAACATTTTGTGTTATCTGAAAGGAATTCTTTTGGAAAGCCTTCATAAGCATCTGCTGTTCCTGAATCTCTGACACATACTCATATAGTTGATTCAGTGCTGTATAGCTGGTCGCGTCCATTTTTCGGACAAAGTAATGTTTGTACTTGTTCCAATAATCCGTATCCATCAAGGGTAGTGATTCATAGAACGCCGTTTCGTTTAATTGTCCGTCAACAATGAAAGTAGAGATTTCCCTTAACCGCTCCTGGAATTCATCGATTTGAAGGACGATAAGAGAAGCTGCATCAATCTTTTTCTTCCGTTCCTGCAATATGTAAGTTGCAAGGGCAAAGCTACCTACGATAATAAGCAAAATGTTTGCCCAGTTATCTTTTATAAACTCTAACATACTTTATATTCACCTCAGATACTGGCGTAGTATTTGACTCAAAACCATAACATTTGCTGCTCCAAATAACTCCTCTGCCAACATTTGCTGCTGTTGAGGGGATAATTTTTGAATTGATCTCATTGCCTGAATCAAATCCTGCTTTGCTTTTTTATAATCGTCTGTGGGTTCCATCCCCAGTGTTAATTTATATTCTTCCATTTTCTTACCTCACCCAAAGTATTCCTGCATCAGCGCCTTTTTCAACGTTTCAAGCTTTTCGAGGCTGCGGCTGATGGTGGTTTTTGTTTTCTCCGTTTTGCTGACGAAAGAAGCGAACTGTTGTTGACTTTCTATGTCAGGCAACATCACTTTGAGTTTTTTTATCATTGTTATAGATAAATAGGCAACAGTTGAACCTGCCTGCATGGAATCTATTTGCTTTCTAAATCCTGGCATTGTAAACAGATACGAAATATATAGCGGGGTTACACCATCCATATATCCAGAAAGCCAGCTAATCATCCCGTCTTGAAAGTAAAATCTATCATTTACTTTTACAATATAACATTGCCCAAGTGTTCCTCTTGAAGTTATCAATATATCACCAGGGGCAGGAACTTGTCCTTGCGTCTTGAGTTCTTTATACCGTTCTTCAGGTATATATAACTCAGGGGTAACTGTTCCTGTGGTGATTAGGCTGGTTAAATCAGAAATTCTCCAAAAAGGGACACCAGAAGAAGATTGTTCGCTTTGATAAATACGCTTACTTGAACCTACAGAACATATTTTAGACATCGGCAAAACACGCCAATTTTTGGTGTTAGTTTCTGAATCTCCAAAAATCTCCACAAACCTTGCCTTGACCGCTTCATCCAGCTTATCCAGCTGCTGTTGACGTTTCGCAATCAGGTCGCTCACTTTGTCCAGAATCGCCGCGATTTTGCGCTGTTCGTCAATGGGTGGAAGGGGAATTTCTGTTTCAGAAAGTGTTTTTTTATTAATGGCCTTGAATGTACTTCCAGTACCTTTGGAATTTAGTTCGTCAACCTTACCTGATAACGCATGCCATAAATATTCCTGAGCACAAATATCCTCGTTTACCGTTAAAGCAGCTAACCCTCGGCCTATACAGCATTCACAATTTGCGATATTCAACGCGCCAATTGGTGCACGAACAGAGATTAAAATATCTTTTTCCCGTGCTATTTTGGTTGGCTCAGAGCACCACATACGAACCGCAGGATAAATCTCTCCAAAATCTGCATTTCCCTGAAAAAACGGAAGGCCGTTACCATCTTCGTTGTATGTGGAAGAATCCGGAGACTGTCCCATATTTATCGCACAAATTTCTTCTAACCTCGCCATCATAGCATCTCCTCCAATTCCGCCAGCCCTGCGGTAATCTCCAGTTCCAGCTCATGCAGGTCTGCCATCAGTTCTGTGGTAGAGGGGTACTCCACCGGCACATACTCCACCTTTTTGTACTTGTTGATGGACAGGTCATAGTCGTTGTCTGCGATTTCCTGTTTCGGCACAAGAAAGCTCTGCTCTGTGCGCTGGCGGTCAGCTTCCTGGTCCAGATGGTGGAACCGCTCGATGATGTCGGGGATGTCATTCTCCTCCACCTCGCTGCGCTTGTCGTCCAAGGAAAAGCCATCGGACTTCATATCATAGAACCAGACATTTTCGGTGCCGCCTGCGCCTGTCTTGGTGAACACCAACACTGCCGTGGAAACTCCCGCATAGGGTTTGAACACACCGGAGGGCATAGAGATCACCACCCGCAGCTGATGGCTCTCCACCAGTTCTTTGCGAATAGCTTTGTGCGCCTTGGAGGAGCCGAAAAGCACGCCGTCCGGCACGATGCAGGCGCACTGACCACCCTTTCTCAGCATCCGCAGGAACAGCGCCAGAAACAACAGCTCGGTCTTTTTGGTGTTGGTCACGGCTTTCAGGTTGTCGTTGATGCTTTCCGCGTCCACGGTGCCCTTGAAAGGCGGATTTGCCAGACACATGGTAAACTTGTCGCTGATCTGGTTCTGCTTGGAAACGCTGTCCTTGTAGTCAATCTCCGGGTGGCTGATGGAGTGCAGCATCAGGTTCATCGCAGAAATGCGCAGCATGGTGCGGTCTGTGTCAAAGCCGGTGAAGGCATCCCCAGCAAAGTGCTCCCACTGCTCGGAAGTCATGGTATCCTCGTAGTGGTTGCGAATGTACTCCGCGGCGGAGACCAGAAAGCCTGCCGTGCCGCAGGCCGGGTCGCAGATGGTGTCGTTCGGGGTGGGTTGCAACAACTCCACCATCATTTCCCGGATGTGCTTGGGAGTGCGAAACTGGCCGTTCTGCCCAGCGGTAGCCAGTTTGCCCAGCATGTACTCGTACAAGTCGCCCTGCATATCCAAATCGGCAATGTCATGCTCATACAGGTCATCCAACCCTGTGATGATTTTTTGCAACACCTGCGGCGTAGGAATCAGGAACATCGCATCGCTCATGTACCGGGCAAAGGCCGTCTCATTCTGCACATCACTGCTGGAATCGTCGGCGATTTCCACCAGTTTCCCCTGCTCGGTGAAGTCCGGCAGGCGGCCATGTTTCATGTTTTTGATGGCAGGGAAGACCCGCTGGGAAATTACATTGAAAATATCGCGGGGATCGTTGTTCTTGAATTTACTCCAGCGCATGGACTGTCCAACGGCAGACTGGGGGAAAATCTTCTCCATCTTCTCGCCAGTCATATGCTCAAATTCTTCCGTTTCCAGCTCTTTTTCGTCCAGAGAGCGGATAAACATAAGATAGGTCAGCTGTTCGATGACGGTTAGAGGATTGGTAATGCCGCCCGCCCAGATGTCTGTCCAGATTTTATCTACTTTATTTTTAATCACACCTGTAATCATGCATCTATTCCTCCGTTTTCTGTATCAGGGATAAATTCCATCACGTCTCCGATATTGCATCCCAGCATGGTGCAGATTTTTTCCATGCTGTCCATGGAGACAGGCTCACCTTTACTTAATCGTGCTAAAACATTGGTGCTGATTTTTGCACGGTGCATCATGTCGGTTTTGCTCAAACCATGATCGATCAACTGTTTCCACAGCCGATTGTAACTGATTGCCATCCCGCACCTCCTGATTTTTTCCTATTTACTAGTATAACGGATATTGTGCTAAAAGACAAATAAAATTCACGAAATCGTGAGCTATTGATTGGCAAAAACGTGGTCTGGATATTGGAATCCCAGACCACGTTTTGCTTTGAGCAAGACAGGCTTGCCATCAAATCATTTGAAAATGCTTTAGTGCATCCATAATTGCAGCTTCCTTTTCCGGCGGGCACTGTGGTACTTTCGCGTCTTCTTTCCTTGACAGATTATAATTCTGCCCCACATCTAGCCCGCACTTCCGCTTAACCTGGGAGATATACAGGCTGGACACCTTCAGGCCGTGCTTTTCCAGCACATAGGCTTTGATCTCATCATAGGTGGCTTTACTCTCCGCCGATGTCAAATCCAGCTCGTCCAGATTCAACTCCACCTCGATATGCTGCTTGGTGTTGAGTTTGGACAAAAGTACGACCGTCTCAATATGCTCCGTATGCGGGAACATATCGACCGGCTGCATCCGCTCGACGCGGTAGCCGTGCCGGGTGAGATAGCCCAGGTCGCGCGCGAGCGTCTCCGGATTGCACGACACGTACACCACCCGCTCCGGCCCGACGGCCGTGACGGCGGACAGAAAGCGCTCGTCGCTGCCGGCGCGCGGCGGGTCGAGGATGATGACGTCGGCGTGCCCGCCGGCTCTGGCCATGCCCTGCAGGAAGTCGCTCGCATCGGCGGTGTAGAAGCGGACGTTGTCCGCGCGGTTGGCCTTGGCGTTGCTGATCGCATCGCGCACGGCGTCGCGGTTATTCTCCACGCCGATTACGCGCGCGGCATCCCGGCTGGCGAAAATGCCGATCGTGCCGGTGCCGCAGTAGGCATCCACGACGGTCTCCGTGCCGGTCAGCCCCGCGTATTCGAGCGCCGTGCGGTAGAGCACCTCCGTCTGGACGGGGTTGATCTGATAAAACGCGCGCGGCGAGATGCGGAACGTGAAATCACCGAGCTGCTCGCGGATATATCCCGGCCCGTAGAGCACCTCACTGTGTGCCCCGAGCACGAGACTCGTCTGCCCGGCGTTGATGTTCTGCACCACGGTCGTGATGTCCGGATGCTGCTGCAGCAGCGCGCGCACGAAGTTGCGCTTGCCGGGCAGCATACCGTGCGCCGTCACGAGCACGACGAGGATCTCCCCGCTGCGCCAGCCGCGCCGCACGAGCACGTGCCGCAGCGTGCCGCGGCCGGTGTCCTCATCGTAGGGGCGGATCTTGAAGCTCTTGAGCAGCTTGCGGATCGTGACGATGATCCGGTCGGCGACCTGATCCTCGATCAGGCAGTCGCTGACCGGGACGATGCGGTGCGAGGCCGACTGATACACGCCCGAGATGATCTGTCCCTGCCGGTTGACGCCGAAGGCGGCCTGCACCTTGTTGCGGTAGTGATAAGGATCGTCCATGCCGAGGATCTCCTCAACATGACCGAAGCGGCCGAGCAGCCGGATGGCCGTCGCCTGTTTGAGGTGCAGCTGCTCGGGGTAGGAGAGGTTTTGCAGCTGGCAGCCGCCGCACTTTTTCGCAAGCGGGCATACGGTCGTATTGGGCATGGGAAAGACCTCCGGTTTCGTAAAATTCTTTGCTTAGTGTATCACATCATTCGTCGCTTTTCCACACGGTTTTTGCGCGCGGCAGATTCCACTCAAAGTGCGCCGCGGCGCAGCGGATGCCGACCACGACGAGCACGCCGGTCAGGATCGCGCCCGGCCCGTGCCATACCTGCCGCAGCAGCAGGTAGAGGATGCCGCCCACGATGGAGGCGCTGGCGTAGATGTGCTTGCGCAGAATGTAGGGCATATCCCCGGCGAGCACGTCGCGCAGCACGCCGCCGCCCGTGCCGGTCAGCAGACCGACAAAGACCAGCAGCAGCGGGTCGGTGCAGTCGGCGAGGGTGATGGCGGTGTTGATGCCCGTGATCGTGAAGATGCCGAGCCCGGTCGCGTCCATGAGCAGCATGAGCGCGTCGAACACGCGCTTGCTGCGCCCGATGAGTCTGCGCACGAACGGAAAAAACAGCACGACCGACACGCCGAGCGCCACGAGCAGGTACATCGGGTCCTGAAACGCGCGCGGCGGTGTCAGCCCCACGACGAGATCGCGCAGGATGCCGCCGCCGACAGCCGTCGTGATGCCCAGCAGCCCCACGCCGAAAATGTCCATGTGCTTTTCGATGCCGAGCACCGCGCCGCTGACGGCGAACGCGACCGTTCCGGCCAGCTCGAGCAGAAAGAGGAACGTTTGCATGGCCATGACCTCCAAAAAAAGAGTACACCCCCGCCGGCAAGCAGGTGTGCACTCTGTCCTTTTACCTGAAAGATTGACCGTGCGGTCTTGCTTCTTCGGTGCGGAATCGTCTCTCCAGAGCTCCGTCCGCCGCCGGTCCTTTTGCCTGAGAGTGTGACTCCTTCGGCGGCCGCAGCGCTCTCCCGGTGGCTTCATACGGCATATATCTGCCGCCAGTATAGCAGATGCGGCGAAATTTGCAATGCCGAACTGTTTCGTGTACACTGTTTTTTAAGACATGACGGGAGGTGTGCGCATGAAACGCATTTTATTGTGCCTGCTGTGCGCGCTGCTGCTGACGGGCTGCGGGAAGGACACCGACCCCGCCGTCGCGGCGGCGCGGCGGTATCAGCCCATTGTGCAGGCGGTCGGTGACGGCACGGCTGCGGGTGTCGATCTTACGGATGCGCAGATCGCGCAGGCCGTGGCGGAGCTTGACGCGGCGGGACTGACGGCCGTGCACGTGGATGCGGCAGAGCCGGTCACGCACCCGGAGGCGGTGGCGGCATTCTGGGCTGCGCGCGCGGCAGGGGAGAAGGCATCGCTCACGCTTTATGAGGTCTGCCGCGACGGCGGGCTGTTGTGCCACGCGCTGCTGTATGCGGACGGAGCGGATACCGTCACGCGCACGCGCGTTGTCTGGCGTGACGGGGCGTTTTGCGTCGGCTATGCCGATACCTATGCCGTCACGGCGCTGACGTATGACGGCGGCGCGCTGACCTACGTCTATGATATGCCCGACAACCCGCCGGGCACGGATCATGACGGACACATCGACACGCAGGAGACATTTGCGGTCGGATAAACCGCGGCTGCACGCCCCACTCGGGGCGCGCAGCCTTTGAGGCTGTCAAAAAGTATTACTTTTTGACAAAGGGGGTTGCGGCCTGACTGCAGCGCACGCGCTGTCCGCTGGAGGCGGCCGGCGCGCACGTTTGCAGGCCGAGAAGTATTTTCTTCGCCGCACATGTCGCCGAA
>OGNF01001808.1_pt1 | contig 17939 bp, 8 predicted proteins | sample 1573321 | NCBI WGS metagenome assembly OGNF01 (sample SAMEA2581911, study PRJEB24529) | metagenome | biome: Human gut stool | place: China | collected 2011
CCTACGTTCACACGCAGGCCGGCCGCCGAACATTTGTTTAAAATTACGATCCGTAAAGTGACTTGTTCAGTTATTTCTTCCTTGCGATGCGGATTGCGGCGCCGCCGCCCGGGGCGAGTGGCTGGCGGAGCACCTGCCCTGACCGCACGTCGACGGTCCGTATGCGGTAGGCCTGCGGATTGTCCTTCCAGTCGGCGCCGGGAGCATCCTCATAGATGGTGGCCGTGTATTTCGCACCCTCGGGCAGGAAGCTCAGGTCGATGACGGCCTCGCGCGGACGCTCGTCGGTTATGGCGCCCACGTACCAGTCGTCGGAGTTCTTGTCGCGGCGCGCCACGGTGATGTAGCGGTTGGGCTCGGCCTCGAGATATCGGGAATCAGACCAGTCGACGGGCACATCCTTTATGAACTGGAAGGCATCGGCGAAGCGCTCGTAGTTCTCGGGCAGATCACAGGCCATCTGCATCGGCGACGGCATGGTCAGGTATAGCGCGAGCTGACGGGCCAGCGTCGTCCCGGCCTGCGAGGTCTTGCCCTCGCCGTAGTAGCTCAGGCGCGTTTCGAACAGGCCCGGGGTGTAGTCCATCGGGCCTCCCTTGAGGCGCGTGAAGGGCAGGATGCAGGTATGCGAGGGCGGATTGCCGCCCATCGACTCGAATTCGCCGCCGCGGGCCGATTCCTGGGCCAGCCAGTTGGGATAGGTGCGGCAGAGGCCCGTGGGACGGGGAGCCTCGTGGCTGTCGACCATGATCTGATAGTCGGCGGCGCGCTCGATGACATGGCGCACATGGTCGACCATCCACTGCGAGGTGTGGTGCTCAGAGCGCGGGATGATAGCACCGACGTAGCCGGTCTTGACGGCGTCGTAGCCGTTGTCCTTCATGAACCGGAAGGCCCGGTCGAGCTGCAGCTCGTAGTCGGCGGCGTTGGCGGCCGTCTCGTGGTGCATGATCAGTTTCACGCCGCGCCCGGCGGCATAGTCGCGCAGGGCTGCCACGTCGAAGTCGGGATAGGCGCGGTCGAAGAGGAACTGGCGGTTCTTGCGGTAGCTGCACCAGTCCTCCCAGCCTTCGTTCCAGCCCTCGACGAGCACGCCGTCGATGCCGTTGTCGGCCGCGAAGTCGATGTAGCGCTTCACGTTGGCGGTATTGGCCGGATGGCGGCCGTTTGGCCGCAGAGCCGAATAGTCAGTCACGCCCGGCTTGGCCAGGCTGTCGTCGGAGTATGCCCAGGTCTTGACGTTGCCGGTGAACATCTCCCACCACACGCCGACGAATTTCATCGGCTTGATCCACGACGTGTCATCGATCTTCGAAGGTTCGTTGAGGTTGTAGATCAGCTGCGAGGCGAGTATGTCGCGGGCGTCGTCGCTGACGATCAGCGTGCGCCAGGGCGTGCTGAACGGCAGCTGCAGGTAAGCGCTCACTCCGAGGCGGTCGGGCACCAGGTGGGCTTTCATGGCGAATGCGGCGGTGTCGACGTCGAGCAGCATGGCCGGATAGCCGACCAGCGCGGCCTCGTGCACGTTGACGTAGACCGGCTCGGCCGTCTTGATCAGCAGAGGGGTCTGCACGCTGACGCCGTCGGCTCGCTGAGCCTCGGAATGTCGGCGGTACGATTTCAGAGCCTCGGGCAGGCCGGTGAACGTCGTTTCCGACCAGAGGTATTCGTCAGTGTCGTAGTCGCCCGGTATGCAGAAGAGAGTGTGGTCGGCTCCGTAGTTGAACTCGGTGAGTTCGTCGCGCAGCGTCAGATAGTTCGATCCCCGCTGGGCGGGCAGCTCGTAGCGGAAGCCAAGGCCGTCGTCGAAGAGGCGGAAGCGGAGCGTCAGCTCGCGCTCGGGATCATCGGCTTTCAGATGCACGGCAAGTTCGCGGAAATGGTCGCGCACGGTGTCGTATTCGCCCCATACGGGCTGCCACGAGCGGTCGACAGTCACCGTGTCGGCCGATGTGATGCGGAAGCCGTCGGCAAAGCGGGTCTCGTCGGCGACCAGGCCCAGGAGGCTGGGCCGTACGAGCGCACGCCCCTTGTAGTCGAGCGAATAGAAGGGGCGCCCGGCTCCGTCGACATTCACTTCGAGCTTAAGATCGCCCGAAGGCGAGGTGATGCCCGCGGCCGCCGCTGTCATGGCGGCCGCAAGCATGGCTATGGTTGTCAGCAGTTTCATCTGTGCTTGTCTGAGGTTCAGTTCATGTAGATCACGTAGCCGTAGGCGCCGAGCGTGAGAGTCACGGGCAGCGTCAGCGTATGTCCGGAGATCAGGTCGGTCATTTCAGTTCCGGCAAGTTCGATGGGGGTCTTGAGGGTCTGATCGCTGCCGGTGGTGTTGACCGCCACGAGCATGCTGCGGCCCGGAATCGAGCGCGTGAAGCATACGACCGACGAAGTAGAATATCCGGCGAGTTCGCCGCGGCGGACCTCGGCCGAGCGGATGAAGGCGTCGTTGACGGCGCGGTATTCGGCCGTCAGCTTAGCCGAGAAATCGAGCGTGCGGTAGTCGAAGAACGACAGCCGGCCGCTCAGGCCCTCTACGTCCATCGACGAGTAGATCATGGGCGTGCCGTTGAACATCGCCGCCAGCACGTATGCGGCCGGTATCGCGTCAACGGAGCCGTACATACGGTCGATGCTGTTCTCGGCGGCTACGTCGTGGTTGAATACATAGCGCAGGATCGACTTGCCCTCAGGCACCTTGGCGAGTGCGTCGGCAGCCTCGGTGACCACTTCGGACGCCTTGCCTCCCTGGAATGCGGCCGATATGGCCCGCGACGAGTTCCAGTCGTAGATCATGTCGAAGCCGTCATCGTAGAAACTGTAGTCGGAAGCTTCGGCGATCATGATCAGGCCGGGGCGTGCGGCGCGCAGATCGGCGATGACCTTTGCCCAGAATTCGTGAGGCACTCCCTCGGCGAAGTCGCAGCGGAATCCGTCGACACCGCCCTCGGTCACCCAGTAGGTCATGGCATCCTCCATGGCTTCGGCTGTCGCGGGGTTGTTATAGTCAAGCTGAGCCACATCGGGCCAGTTGTCGGGACTCACGATGTTGCCCGCGCCATCCTTCTTATAGCGGTCGGGGTGCGAGGTGATCCACGGATTGTCCCACGAAGTGTGGTTGGCGATCCAGTCGAGCACCACTTTCATGCCCTGTGCGTGAGCCGCGGCGACCAGCGCCTTGAAATCGGCCATGGTGCCGTAGCGGGGATTGATCTGCTTGAAGTCGCGGATGCAGTATGGCGATCCGATAGCCTTGAGCTCGCCGGGAGTGCAGACGGGCATTACCCACAGTATGTCGCAGCCCATCTCGGAGATGGCGGGGACCCGGGCCGTCAGCTTGCCGAGGCAGCCGTCCTCGCCGAAGAAGCGCGGATTTGCCTCGTAGATGACATTCACCGGCACTTCGGGACCCTCGGCCGGGGGAGCCGGATTTTCGGGCATGTCGATCTCATACGACGTGCAGGATGCCGATATCGCCGCCAGCAGGGCGGCAGTTGCCTTAAGAATTTTCTTCATGATCGTTTACTCTTTGATTTCAGCCTTGTCGGGAAGGGCAATTACGGTATAGTCGCGGTCGATCTTGAGCGACACGGCGTCGTACTGGCGGCCGGCGTTGTCGTTGAAGATCAGATTTTCGGTCACTCCGTCGGCATCGACGGTCAGTACCTTGTAGGTGACGCCGTCGACCGTGGCTGTAGCCTCGGCCCTGACGCCGGGCCAGCCGCCGAACACTTCCTGATCGCCCCAGGCGTAGACGTAGAGCGCGGGCCAGCCGGTGCGGTCGTCGATATAGATCTTATGCGAGGCTGCCGGGCGGTCGATGACCGTGGCACCGTCCGGATTTGCCACGATGTAATAGTCCTTGTCGAGAGTGATGGCAGCGGCGTCGTACTGCTTGCCCGCATTATCGTTGAAGATCAGGTTCTCGGTCTCGCCGCTGCCTTCGACGGTGAATACCGTGAAGGTGATGCCGCCGATGGTCTCGGTCACGGCCGACGCGGCACCTGGCCAGCCACCGAAGATTTCCTTGTCGCCCCAGGCATAGACGTAGAAGTCGGCCCAGCCCGTGAGATTCTGGATGTAGATCTTATAAGTTGCGGCAGGTGTCGGAGTCGGGTCGGGGTCCGGATCGGGAGCCGATGGCACGTAGGTGGCCGGATCGATTTCCTTGGCCGACGAGGCAGTGAGTTCGACGTAAACGTCGCGGTCGAGGCTGAATACCACGACATCGTCGATCTGCTTGCCGTTGCCGTTGTTGAGTATCACATGCTCTTCGAGTCCGGCGTCGCAGTTGGCCGCACCGAGGTCGAAGTAAGTGTAGGTCACGCCGTTGATCACCTGCGTGCCTGTCGGACTCATACCGGGCCATGCGCCGTTGAGGTCATTGACGGAGCCCCACATGTAGAGGTAGAGTTCCTCCCAGCCCGAATTGTTGACCACGAACACCGCGTATCCGTCGTGCGTCACCACGTTCGACGGGTCGAACTCGTTGACGGCGTCGGCCGTCAGCTCGAGGTAGAAGTCCTGGTTGAGCGTCACGTTGTAGTCGGGCAGCTGCTTGCCGCCGTTGTTATTGTTGAAGATCAGATTGAGGTTCAGGCCCTCGTTGGCGGCGCCGGTATCGAAGTACTTGTAGGTGACGCCGTCGATCTCGACCTTGCCGGTTGGCTTGATTCCGGGCCATCCGCCGAATGCCTCGGCGTCGCCCCAGGCGTACATCGCCAGCTCGTCGTAGCCCGAATTGTCGACCACGTAGATCACATAGCCGTCGTGGACGATCTCGTCGGGATCGGCGGGCTTGTTGAAGTAGTCGGCCCAGCGGTAGACCAGCACGTTGATGCGGCCTCCGACGGCCGGAGCCTCGCGGTGAGTCACGGGCGTGTTCTCGAGCGAGCGCTCCTCGCCCTGCTCCACCGACACGAAGGTGTAGCCGTCGGCCAGGGTCTTGCCGGCGACGAAGTCGGCCGGATTGAGGTATACGCCCCACTTGACGTCGGTGTCGGGGGCCTTTTCGAGCTGCCAGCGCGGATCACCCACGGCGTCCATGCCGCCGTTGAATTCGCCTACGATGTAGATCTTGTCGGATGCCAGCGTACCCTGGGGCACGATGACTTCGAGCAGCTGATAGCCCGGCCGGAGCTCGAACCGCGGCAGCTCGCTGTCGAATATTATCTCATCCTTGGAGCAGCCGCCAAGCAGGGGCAGGAGCATCACCAGCAGGACGCTGTATATATTGAATTTCTTCATGATAGTTCGTCTGTGATATGATTAATAGTTGGGATTCTGGACCAGGCCCGGATTGACCATCAGGGCCACCTGGGGCAGCGGATACCACTCGTAGCGGCGGTCGCGCCTGGCGGGGAGCTCGCGGTCGGTCTCGGTGGCGCGGCCGAAGAACCACCACTGGCCCTGGGTGAACTTGTCGAAGCGGCGCAGGTCGGTGCGGCGGCGGCGCCTCTCGTCGAGGAACTCGAGCCCCCACTCGCTCAGCATCCAGTCGGCATCGAAGCTGTCGAAGCCGGGGCCGGGCTTTTCGATCTCGGCGGCATCGCCGGGGGCATAGTAGCGCTGGCGCACTTCGTTGACGAGCTGGCGGGCGGCATCGGCGCTGCCGGCGCGCAGACGGCACTCGGCCATGGTGTAGTAGACTTCGGCGAGGCGGAATTCGACCTGGCCGGCGTCGCGCCAGTCAAGACCGGCCGACGAGGGGTAAACCGGGTAGCGCAGCACGCGGAAGCCCGAATTGGTCTGTCCCCAGCGTGGGCTCATGACGGGTTCGAGCTGGCGCCCCAGGTTGAGGAAGGTGCCTACCTGGTCGACGTAGATCAGCGGCTTGTCCTGCAGGTCGGCGTCGGCCAGCACAGGCTCGCCTGTCAGATAGTTGGTCTGGGCGCCCATGGCGAAAATTCCCTGCCAGTTGCCTGCGGCGTCGCACTTGAAGGGCTGCTTGCGGATATCCTTGTCGTTCATGCGGTCGAAGGGAGCGCCCAGCTTGTCGCCGTAGTCGAACAGGAAGCTCTTGGCACCTTCGCTGCCGGCGTTGGGCACGAGCGTGCCGGTGTTGTCCTTCGACGGCACGAGGCAGGTGCAGTTCCAGCCTCCCTGGTCGCACGAGAAGTCGAACATCTCGTCGTAGTTGTAGGGCAGGAAGGGGGTATTGCGGTTGTTGTTGGTCATTCGGCCGCCCTCCATGGCGAAGGCGAACACCACTTCGGGACAGTTGGCGTTGCCCACGCTGTAGATGGTGCGGTAGTCCGATGCCAGGTTGTATGTGCCGTACTTGCCGTCGATGATTTCCTGGCACAGCGTCGCGCACTCGCTGTAGCGGTCGACGCCCGTGAAGAGCTGCGAGTTGAGCAGCAGGCGCATCTTCAGCATGCGGTTCATGCCCTGGTTCATGCGGTTGCGCGTGGCGCTTGAGCCGTCCTCGGCGGTCAGGTCGGCATAGCAGCCGTCGAGCTCGTCGGCGATGAAGTTCCAGATCACCTCGCAGCCCTTGTTGAAGTCGGGATCGGCCGAGCCGGGGATGTCACCGCCTACCGACACGTTCAGGGGCAGAGCGCCGCCCCAGAGCTCGAAGTTGTTGTAATAGGCCCAGGCACGCATGGTGCGTACTTCGGCGATATATGATCTGAGCTGCGCGTCGGTCATGGCCAGCGCTGCCGGATTGAGCTGTTCGAGGTCGTTGATGAGCGTGTTGCACAGACCTATCGTCTCCCAGGCGTGTTCCCATGCCTGACGTATGATCACCGATTCGGAATTCCAGGTCTGGCTCGAGAGCACGAACTTGGCGGCCTCGTCGTAGCCCCACGCGCCGCCGTTCCATGTGCGCCATGCGATCTGGTCGGCGGGAAATTCGTTCAGATACCAGAAGTATTCCAGAAAGCCGCTGGCGGCACTGGCATAGATTGAGGCCACGGCTCCCTTGACGGAGCTTTCGTCCTGATAGTAGGTCGAGGCGTCGATGCGGTCGAAGGTCACTTCGTCGAGATCCGTGCACGACCACGTGCCTGCGGCCAGGGCGGTCGCTGCAAGCAGACCGAATATATGTCTTTTGATTTTCATTGTATCGAATGATTGAAGGTTAGCGGAAACGTACGGTCACACCGAGAGTGAGCTGAGTGGCCGTCGGATAGGCCGACGAGACGTCGATGCCGGGAGTAATGCCCGTGGAGGTGACGGCCGACGGATCGGTGCCCGAATAGCCGGTGATGGTGAACAGGTTGCGGGCCGACAGATACACTCGCAGCGAATCGAGCAGGCGGCGGTTCTTGAGCGGCACGGTGTAGCCCAGGGTCACGTTCTCGAGCTTGAAGTAGTCGCCGCGCTCGAGGAAGTACGACGAGATGACGCCGCCGCCCGACCATACGTCGCGGTCCTTGAGATAGGTGCTGCGCAGCACGTTGTCGCTGCCGCTGCCGCGGAGGCCCATGCCGTACTTGCGCATGTTGAAGATCTGGAAGTCGAACGCGCCGGTGAACATCAGGCTCAGGTCGAAGTTCTTCCACTTCACAGTGTTGCTCCATGTCAGGAAGTGCTTGGGCGCGCCGTCGCCGATATAGCGCTTGTCGTTGGGGTCGGCTGCCGCGGCAGGCACTTTATCGCCGGCGGCGGTATAGACCAGCATATTGTGGTTCTCGTCGACACCGGCGTACTCATAGCCGTAGAACTGACCGATGCGGCCGCCTTCCTCGACGCGGAAGAAATATTCGCTCGTGCCTACGCCGGGCTTCTGATACAGATCGAGGTACGAGGCCTGGTAGATGCTGTTGGACAGCTTGGTCAGCTTTGTCGTGCCGTAGGAGTAGTTGATGCCGGTTGTCCAGGTCACTGGCCGGTTGACTACCGCGTCGGCGGTGAGCGCCAGCTCGATGCCGGTGTTTTTGGTCGTGCCGACGTTCACGAGAATGTCGGGATAGACATAGGGAGGCTGCGGAGCCGTGTAGTTGTAGAGCAGGTCCTGCGAACGGCGATCGAAGTATTCGATCGAGCCGTAGATACGGTTGAAGAACATGAAGTCGATGCCGTAGTTGGCGCTGGTCAGTTTTTCCCAGCCAAGTTCGGGATTTGCGTTGTTCGACGGACGGTAGCCGGTGACCCACTGGCCGTCGATCAGATACGTGCCGTTGGGCGAATATGTGGCGAGCGAGCGGTAGGCATCGAAATCGCTGCGGCCCGTCACGCCGTAGGAGAAGCGGGGCTTGAGGCTCTGGACGGTCTGCACATAGTCCGCCAGGAACGGAGCCTTGGCCATCTCCCATGCGACAGACGCGGCCGGGAACGAACCCCACTTCTTGTCGGCGCCGAACTTGGTCGAGCCTTCGTGGCGGATCGAGGCCGAGGCTATGATCATGCCGCGCCACGAGTAGTTGACTCGGCCGAAGAAGCCGATCAGCGTCGACTGACTCTTGCCGCCGTACATCTGGGCTTTGCCGTCGCCGAGCCACGAACCGGAGCCGATGCCGTTCCACAGCGGCTTGTCGAAGGTAAAGTCGTTGTTCTGCATGAACATCTGCTCCCAGTTAGAGCGCTCGAACGAGTAGCCGGCCACGACTTTCACGTCGTTGTCGCCGTTCTGGAAGCCGTAGTTGGCGAGCCATTCCACGCGGTTGGTCCACCATTTCTGATACTGCTGCGACGCACGTCCGGCATAGCCGCCCCAGTACGATTCGCCCGAGGTGGTCGGTGTGTAGTAGTCGCTCTTGAGGTCGTTGTAGTTGTACGAGTACGACAGCGTGGTGCTGACGCTGTGATGCTCGTTGTTCCAGATATTGTACTTCACGTCGCCGATGCCCAGCAGGTAGGTGCGGTTGCCGCGCGAGGTGTTCACGCGCAGCTGCTGCACGGGATTTTTCACATCGGTCGGCGACGTGGGCTGATAGTACGATCCGTCGGTGTTGTAGACCGGGATGGTCGGGTTCATGCCCAGGGCGGTGTCGAACATGCCGTCGTCGCCCCAGTTCTCCTTAACCTTTCGGGCATTGATCGAGGCGGTGAAGCGCAGGTGGCTGTCGAGCGCGTTGGCCGATACGGCGGCGCGGCCGCCGAATTCCTCGCGGCGGCTGACGATGTCGAGACCGTTGGCCTTCTTCCAGTTGGCCGACGCGGTGTAGTAGCCGCCGTTGGCCAGCGAGCCGTCGATCGACAGATACTGGTTCGTGTCGTAGGCGTAGTCGCGCGTGATCAGGTCGTACCAGTCGGTGCTGGCGCCGTAATCGTTGCCGCGGCGTGCCAGGCGCCACTCATAGGGCGAGAGCACCTCGGGCTTGTTGCGGGCGAAAGCCAACGCGCCGTACGAGTCAAATGTGATAACGGGCAGCCCTGGTTCGCCTGTACCCTTTTTGGTGGTGATCAGGATCACGCCGTTGGCACCGCGCGTACCGTAGATGGCGGCCGACGCAGCGTCCTTCAGCACCGACATCGACTCGATGTCCTGCGGGGCAAGCGTGCGGATATCGCCGCCGGCCACGCCGTCGATCACGATCAGCGGACCGTTGCCGGCGCTGAGCGACGTAGCGCCGCGCACCTGCAGGTCGGCGCCCGCGTTCGGGTTGGCCGACGCCGTGCTCGACACGTTGAGGCCGGCGACTTTGCCTGTAAGCATTTCCATCGGGCTGTTCATGGCGCCGCGCTGAAAGTCGTCGCGGTTGACCTGCACGATCGAGCTCGACAGCTCCTTGCGGCTCAGCGACCCGTAGCCCACGACCACGACTTCGTCGAGCAGCTCATTGTCCTCGGTCATGGTCACATCGATTTTCGAGCGGCCGCCGACCGGCTCCTCGACTGCCTTGAAGCCGACGTAGCTGAATACCAGAGTGCCGCCGGCCGGCACGGCTTCGAGTGTGTAGTTGCCGTCGAAGTCGGTCGCCACGGCGTGCTGCTGTTCGCCCTTGACCGAGACGCTGACGCCGATCAGCACCTCGCCCGTCGGGTCGGTGACCGTACCCGACACAGTCAATGTCTGAGCCGACACCGCCGGCACAGCCATCAGAGCCACAGCCCACAGCCATGCCAGGGCTATCGCTCGGTAATTCCATAATTTTTGTTTCATTAGTGTATGATTTAAGATTTTGATTATGTGTTTCACGGACATGCATGGCGCTCTGCCTCCATTTTTTTGCAAAGGTCTCCAACTTTCGACCCGATTTCAAGTCTCTCAAACAAAAATCAAAACCATACAACCATACAAGCCACTGGCTGTCAACCAAATCGCTTAGTTAACAAATCTAAAAAATCAATATTCACTCAATCGGATTTCCGTGCGGTCCATCCACTCCGCAACGCGGTTTCAAGCCATATTTCTAACAGATTCTTCAAATCCGTTGGGATCGAGCGCGCGCCGCCGCATCTTCGACCGGTAGGTGTACACGGTCGATATCGAACACCGCAGGAATTCGGCCAGCTTGGCGCTGTCGTCGATGCCAAGGCGGATCAGCGCATACAGCCGCAGCTCGGTGTTGAGCAACTCTCCCGACTTGAGCATGATCTGCTCGTCGGGACGCAGCAGAGCGTTGAATTTCCCGACAAACGACGGGTAGATGTTCAGTATCGCCTCGTCGAACTGCTTGTAGAAGTTGCGCAGCAGCTGGTCGGAGATTTCCGACGTCTCGAGCTTCTTCAGCAATCCGGCGCGGTTGCCGCCCTGCGCCACAAGCACGCGCAGCGACTGCTGGTAGTGCTGAAGCGTCGATATCGCCGTCGAGCAGTATTCCATGAACAGGCCCGCGTACTGCTCCTTGGTACGGTTGTATTCGCGCAGCTCTGCATTGCGCGCCGCCAGATCGTCATTGGCCTGCTTAAGCTCGCGCGACATCTCCATCAGCTCGCCGTTAGCGCTCCGCACACGGGCATTGGCTCTGCGGAGACTTCCGAACTGCTTAAGAATGAATAGTATAGTGATTATCAGCACTACCGACAGCACACTCGACACCCACACCGACGTGCGCAGCCTGGCGGTCAGCTCGTCCTGACGCATCTGATATGCCTCGTCGATGACGGGCAGCATCTTGCCGGACTGCACGTTGCGCATCAGCGCCGAATAGAAGTTGGCGTCGGCAAAGCTCTTCTTCAGATAAAGGTTGGCACGCTCCACGTCGCCGTCCTCGAACATCACCGTGGCCACCTCGCGAAACGACATATTCTCCTTCACGGCCCCGCGCACGTCGCTGATGGCGCTCAGCACCAGGTAGCGTTTGTAGTCGTCGGTATTACCGGCCGTCTTGTGTATGTAGGCCAGCGTGGAGGCTATGATCGAATACTCGCGCATACCCGACTCGAAGCGGCCGAGATACTTGGTCAGGGCCGCGATTGCCGGGCCCGTATCGCCATCGCGGGCCATCTCGGCCAGCACGTAGACCTGATGGTTGAACGAACTGTCGGGCACCACACTTTCGAGCGAATCCGAGTACAGCGCCCGCATATCCTCGTATCCGCGGCCGGTCTCGTGCTCGTTGGCATACTCGCTGAGATACTGGTAGGTGGCGCAATACGTCGCATAATAGCTCTCCACTACCTCATCGCCGACCGAATCGCGCGGAATCGACTGCATGATCTCCAGCGCGTCGGTGAACAGGCCGGCGTGTGCCAGTACGTCGGCCTCCTTGATGAGCATCGACGTGTAAAGCCCCGGCTGCCGACGCACGGCCGGCCGGCTTAGATTCAGGCAAACATAGTACAGTGCCGAGTCGGCGTTGAACGCTTCGTATTCACTGATCAGCGACGCTATGGCCTGCGTGCGCGCCGATTCGCCGCGCGCCGACGCGAGGGTGCGCCTCAGATCTCCGATGCGCTCCTCCTTGGCCCGCTCATAATCGCCGCTGCGCCCGATCTCGGCATCGAGTTCCTCATAGAGCCGCTGCAGATCGGAATCGCTTTTGGACTCCGACCCGCCGCACGACACAAGCAGCAGCAACAGCACACAGGATATATATCGCTTCATGGTATACGTAGGGCGACACAGTCGCTCAGTGCGCTAAATTACACAAATTTCCTCATCCCTGCAAAAAAATTCCGCCAATTACACCGACCGGGATATTTATTGAACCGCCCTCCTCGTGAATTAACAAAATTTAGCACCTTTACGATAACAACGTGTCGGAATTTACAATATTTTTGCAATTGATTTTAATCCTATAACCAAATTTTTTCTAATTTTTTCCAAATCTAAAAAACATGAAAAAAGTATTGCTGACGGCCGCTGCATTCCTATGCTTCGTGGCCGCAAGAGCGCAGCTTTTCGACATCGGGTCGATTACCCGGGTCGCGCTGCCCGAAGGCACTGCTGTTGAGCAGGCTGTATTGAGTCCCGACGGGACAAAAGTCGCTTTTACCGATTACCGCTCCGGAGCGCTCGCGCTGGCCGAACTCTCGACCGGCGACGTCACGCACGTGTCCGACTCGGGCATAGCCCTCGACCTCGCTTTTATGCCCGACAGCCGCAATCTGATTTTCAATGAAGTGAATTATGGCGACGATCATCTGCGACGCGTTTCTGTCAAAAGCTTCGATGCTTCGACCGGACGCATTTCCGAAATTTTCGCACCCACGCGCGACCTCGGCGGCGTAGTCATCGACGGTAACGCCGTATGTGCTGTCGACGGACGCCGCATGCACGCCCGCAGCGTAGGTTCGGCAGCCGGCAAAGCCGACGTAAGCCGTCCTGTCCTTTCCATTGACCGCGGCCAGCTCTGCATCACCGAAAACGGCCGCACCCGCGTGCTTTCGCCCCTCGGGACCGAGGGCATGAGCTATCTCTGGCCCAGCCTTTCACCCGACGGCTCGCGCATCTGCTTCTATGCCGCCGGACTCGGCTGCTACACCTGCCGCACCGACGGATCCGACATCCGCAAGCTCGGATGGATCCGCGCCGCCCGCTGGTACGACAACAGCATCATCGTCGGTATGCACGACCGCACCGACGGCGACGTCATCACCACCTCGGAGCTTATCGCCAAAAAGGCCGACGGATCTGTCGCCCAGAAGCTCACCGACAGCAGCTACGTGGCCCTCTATCCGTCCGTATCCGAAGGCAAGATCGGCTTCTCGACCCTCGACGGACATTTCTACATCATTAACGTAAACAACTGATGCCATGAAATTCAATCATATCATCGCAGCTGCAGCCTGCGCCTTAGTCATGGCTCCGGCTTCGCTCTGCGCCAAGGAAGCTTCCGAACTGCGCGTTTACATCAACCCCGGCCACGGCTCGTGGACCGGCGGCGACCGCAACATGGGCACAATCAAGCACGGCGAACCCCAGACCATCAACGACACCACCGGTTTCTTCGAAAGCAACACCAACCTCTGGAAGTGCCTCGCCATTGTCGACCGCCTCGAGGAATACGGCCTTAAACTCGACCGCAGCCTCAACGCCGACAATCCCGTGCGCGCCCTCCAGGGCTGCGCCCGCGACCTGTCGAACAATATCTTCATGAGCCGTGTCAAGAACGGCCCGGGCCCGGGCTCCGACGAGGACGAGGACGACGAGGCCTATAACCGCTCTCTGTCGGAAATCAGCCAGGAAGTCCAGCGCAACAATTTCGACATGTTCATTTCGGTCCACTCCAACGCCGCTGCGGCCGAATTCGTCAACTATCCCGGCTTCTTCGTCCGCGGAGAAAACAAAGTGGCCTACGTGCCCGGTTCGGACACCAACGCCGCCACAGCCTGGCCCTACGCTTTCGCCCAGGGCCATCAGAACTGGAGCAACTACTCCATGTCCAACGCCAACGTGATCTATGACATCGACTTCTGGCAGGGCGACCACCTTGTCACAAGCATCGACGGCGTCGAATACAAGGGCTACTACGGCGTTCTGCGCCACGGCGTCATGGGTTATATGGTCGAAGGCTACTTCCACACATATTCGCCCGCCCGTCTGCGCGCAATGAACATCGACGTCTGCCGCGACGAAGGCGACACCTACGCCCGCGGCATCGCCGCCATATTCGGGCTGCCGCTCGAAGACAACGGCACGCTCTACGGCATCGTACGCGACAAACACGAGAAGTTCCGCCACAAATACTATTCGGCTCCGACCAAGAGCGACGACAACTTCATGCCGCTCAACAATGTGAAGGTCGACCTGCTCCGCGACGGCAACGTCATCGCATCATACACTACCGACGACGAGTGGAACGGAGCCTTCGTCTTCTCGCATCTCGCCCCCGGAGAATACTATATCAGCGTGGCCGCCGATGGTTACAAGGACGCTGAGCCCGACCAGTGCGGGCCCTTCACTGTAGAAGCCGGCAAGACTACATATCCCAACGTATGGCTTGAGAATGTCAACTACGTTCCCGACACTGATATCCCCGTCGAATATGCCGACGAGATCAACTCGCCTCTCATCAAGGCCGCCGACAGCTACAGGATGACCGCAAGCATCGAGGGCCGCGAGATCGCCGAGCTTCAGGACAAGACCATCCGCCGCGTCATAGCCCGCGGCGACAATGTATATGTTCTCGCTCTCGACGCAGAGCAGCTGCCCACCCTTCTGGTACTCGACAGCGAGCTCAACGTCAAGGCTACCCTCGGCACAGCCGCCTGCAAGGGATCCGACCGCAACCTGGCCGACATCCAGTTCACCGCCGACGGCATCCTCATAGGTTCGTCTGAATCCGTCACACACTATTCGGCCGAGACTATCGACAACGAAGATTTCAACGACACCGAACGCGGATCGGTCAACTTCTACCGCTGGGACAACGACGAAAACGGCATTCCCGCCGGCGAAGCCCGCATATGGTTCAACACCCTCGCTTCGGGCAACCTCTACCGCGGTTCGACGGCCAACACGTTCGTCTACACCGGCACGTCGCAGAACGGCTCCGTCTGCTTCCCGACCGCCTCTTCATATGGCGTAGGCCGCATGTTCTTCAGCTACATCGACGTCATCGATGGTGAAGTACAGCCCTTCTCGTACAATAACTCGGGACTCAACACCGACTATCTGTGTACCGACAACCTCGGCAACGACTTCACGTTCACCCTCGCGCCCTACGACACCGAGGAGTTCATAGTCAACGCTCCCGGCGTACCGGCCCGCGCATTCAACATCACTTCGCTCGAAGCTGCCGGCAATGTCGATCCCGAGCTGCTTGACAACGCAGTGTCCTCCGCATCGTTCTTCAAATACGCCGGGCACTCATACATGGCCGTACCCGCAGCCGGCGGAGCTAACCTTATCGATGTCACCGCAGGCATCGACAAGGCCCGCACCGCCGAAGTCAGCATCGAGCGGGCAGCCCGCGCCGAGACTAATCCCGTTTCGGCCGTAGCTGCCGGCCGCACGCTCGTCCACTTCAACGACGACGGCATCACCGACAATGCCGAAATCGAACTCTACGTGGCCGACGGCAACCACTTCTCCAAGTACACCACCGCAGGCACAGAGCAGGACGTTGTGGCAGGCGTATACGCTTACGGTCTGAACTGCACTTCCGACGCTGACGAATACACCCTTTCGTTCAACCTCACCGGCGACGCACGTGCGCGTGTCGAGCTCTTCGCCGATAACGCGGAGACAGTCGTCGCCGAATCCGGCAACTATGCAAAAGGTGCGAACAGCGTATCGTTCGACCTTAACTCACTGCCCCTCGCAACCGGAGTGTCCTACAACTGGCGCGTAGTCGTAGAAAACAAGGCCGTTCCGGCCCTGGCACCCATATTCACTCGTGATGATTCAGGCAACGGCATCGCGTTCAACCGCAACCCCGAGTCGCCCGAATTCGGTACCGCATATTACACCTCGCGCACCGAGCGCGCCATATTCTCCGTCTCTCCCGGCTTCACTTTCTCCGAGCCCATGCTCAAGGGTCAGTGGGATACGTCGGTCGGCGCTTCACCCTGGCGTCTGGCGCTGCTGCCTGGCGGTAAGGTGCTCATCTCCGACTGGGGCGACGCACAGGGCGGCATCTACCTCTTCGATCCCGCTTCGCCCGACAGCCGTTCGAACTTCTTTGCCGGCACCTGCAACAGCGCATCAGGCGAATGGACATACGACGGCCACGTGATCGGCGGCTCCACACCCGGCATGTCGGTTCTTGGCACCGGCGACGACACCCGTCTCTACACCTTCCAGGAAGACTATCCTTCGGATTACTCCCTGACTATGGCATGCTACAACATCGGCACAGCCGAACAGATCACATCCGTTCCCGACCAGACCTTCCCGAACATTTCGGCATACATGGTCAACGGCAATGTCGACGTGATCGCCACTCCCGACTGGATGGTCCTGAGCCAGGTACGCGGCGCCGGCAACAACACCAAGGGCGTTCCCTCGTTCATGATCGCCGGCTACAATGACGAAGTTATCTTCAACTCGGCCGACCTCGATCTGAGCGGCTCCGACGGCGCCATCGCTCTTACCGATGACCGCAGCCGCCTCTACATGATGGACTGCAGCGACGTTATCCACGCCTACGACATCGACCTGGCAAATGCCGAGACACCCCTCAAGGAGGCCTTCACTTTCAAGCCCTCCGCAGCAGGCGAAGCATATCAGATGGCATTCGACCACGCCGGAAACCTCGTCATAGCAGGCCGCTCATCATTCCAGGCCTATACGCTGCCTCGCGAAGCCACCGAGACAGTAACTCCCGCTCCCGCTGCACAAAGCATCGACGGTCCGATGGGCATCGAAGACCTCGACGGTGAAAACAGCGACGCCGACGCACCTGCCGAATACTTCAACCTGCAGGGTGTCCGCGTAGCCGGATCAGCTCTGACGCCCGGTATCTACATCGAGCGCCGCGGCTCCGTAGCCCGCAAGGTCATCATCCGATAACCCCGATACAGCAACCCAAAAGGAGCGACCCGCAGCGGGTCGCTCCTTTTTTACGCACATACTTTCACTGCCCGTACGGCAGGAGAGCAGGCTTTTCCAGCCTGCGGCCTACCGCGCATGCCTGGCAATCGACGAAGTCGCTCTGCGACGCAGAGAAAGCAGGCTTTCCAGTCTGCGACCAAGCAGCAATAGCAATTTCCGTCCGCTAATAGCAACGCGGAGATGTTGCTGAACTCAAAGAATCGTCATACTTGTAGGGATGCACGCTCGTGCATCCGCTGAACCTCAATGCCTTGCGCTCGGCTGCTCCATGGAGCAGCCCTACATTTTACGGTACTGCAACACGCTCTTTCTCTGCTTTGCAGAGCGACTTCGTCGATTGCCCGGCTGCGCGGTACGCGACCTGATGGAGTGAAGGCGGCGACGCCTTCACTCCTTTACGGGGGGGAGGGGTATAAACAGAGAGCGCCCCGGGGACTCGGTGAGTCTCCGGGGCGCTTCGGATAGGGGGCGGTTACCTACTCTCCCACTTTCGCAGTACCATCGGCGTGGTGAGGTTTAACTTCTCTGTTCGGAATGGGAAGAGGTGGATCCCTCACGCTATTGCCACCTTAGTAAGGTTTCAGTCCGTCTTTTGTTTTTCGACGGCTGTGTAAGGTGAAAAAGAGCCGGAAGCTGAAGGGGAAGATCATCGCTCGCTCACTTTTCGCAGTGTTTCGATTCTCGCTTGCTGCCTTTCGTTCCGCGCTGCCTGCGCGACCTCCGCGGCGGCGGCTTTCGCTTCGATTGCCGCGGGGATTTTTCGTTCGACTTTTGTGTCGTACTCTTGGGGGTCTTGCGACCCGGAAAGGGTTCGGGTGATTAGTATTGCTCGGCTGCGGACGTTACCGCCCATGCACCTGCAACCTATCGACGTCATCGTCTTTGACGACCCTTGTGTGGAGATCTTATCTTGAGGGGGGCTTCGTGCTTAGATGCTTTCAGCACTTATCCTGGCCAGACGCGGCTACTCGGCGGTGCTCCTGGCGGAACAACCGATGCACCGGAGGTCTGTCCAACACGGTCCTCTCGTACTAGTGTCGGGGCCTCGCAAATCTCCCGCGCCCACAACAGATAGAGACCGAACTGTCTCACGACGTTCTGAACCCAGCTC
>OGNF01001816.1_pt1 | contig 17891 bp, 16 predicted proteins | sample 1573321 | NCBI WGS metagenome assembly OGNF01 (sample SAMEA2581911, study PRJEB24529) | metagenome | biome: Human gut stool | place: China | collected 2011
ATTACCGGAAAGTGGCTTTACATCGGCCGATTCGGTGTCGGCATCGCAGGTTCTGAAGCCCTTTGTCGAACCCGACACGCTTATTGCGGAGAGGTCTGCGAAACCGGCATCCGAATCCATGCGGCCGATTGCCAAGGCTTTGGAAGCGGCGTATGCCGCCGATCTCGATCTGGTTTGCATTTCGCCGAACGCCGCCCCGCCGGTATGTAAGATAATGGATTACGGTAAATACCGTTTTGAGCAGGCAAAGCGCGAAAAGGAAGCCAAAAAAAATCAGAAAACGGTTGAGGTTAAGGAAATAAGGTTAGGACTTAGCATTGACGTTCACGATTTTGAGACCAAGGGAAAACACGCAATGCGTTTTCTTGACGAGGGCAACAAGGTAAAGGTTTCTATCCGTTTCAGAGGCAGAGAATTGGGTCACCCGGAAATAGGGCTTGAAACAATGCGCCGCTTCGCGGAATATTGCGCAGACCACGGCTCGGTTGAAAAGGCTGCTAAAATGGAAGGCAGAAATATGCTAATGTTTTTGGCTCCGAAATCGGGTAAATAATTGCAGTTGAATTATATCAGGGAGGACTTACAATGCCTAAGATCAAAACACACAGCGGCGCGAAAAAGCGCTTTAAGCTCACCAAAACCGGCAAGGTTAAACGTGCTCATGCTTTCAAGTCGCACATTCTCAACAAGAAGACCACAAAGCGCAAGAGAAATCTCCGCAAGGTTGTTACGGCTGACGTAACCAACGTAGCGAAGATCAAGAAAATGATTCCTTATAAATAAGGTACGACTGAAATCGGAGGTTAGAAGATATGGCACGTGTTAAGGGTGCGTTAGCAACACGCAAAAGAAGAAAAAAGACTTTAAAGCTGGCTAAGGGCTATTTCGGCGCTAAGTCAAAGCTTTTTAAAACCGCTAAAGAAGCCGTAATGAAATCCGGCAACTATGCGTACATCGGCCGCAGGCAGAAAAAGCGCGATTTCCGCAGATTGTGGATAACCCGCATTTCCGCCGCCTGCAAGCTGAACGGTATTAACTATTCCCAGTTTATGAACGGCCTTAATAAGGCGGGAATAACCATCAACCGTAAAATGCTTGCCGACCTTGCGGTTAATGATGCTGCGGGCTTTACCACCTTGGTAAAGGCTGCCGTTAAGGCTCTCGAAAAGTAATTTTTTTCGCCCGGGGTTTGCTCTCTGGGCGAATTTTTAATATTATGAAAGGGTGCGGTGCCGATTGGATGGCTTTAAAAAAGTTACAAGCAGAGAAAATCCACTTATCAAGCTTGTTTCCTCGCTCCAGAAAAGCGCTGCCGCAAGGCGCGAAAACGGTCTTTTCGTGCTGGAGGGGCTGCGGCTGTGTACGGATGCGTGCGATAACGGAATCAGGTTTGATAAGTTGATCGTCTCATTTTCGGCGGCGGAAAGGTACGCTGAAAAAATTGCGGCATTTGCAAAAAATGCCGATGACTGTATAGCCGTTCCCGACGCGCTTTTTAAGAAGATAGGCGATACCGAAAACCCGCAGGGAATAATAGCGCTTTGCAAAATTCCGAAAACCGAAAGCGCAAGCATTAAAAAGAACGGCAAATATGTCGCTTTGGAAAATATAAACGACCCCGCGAATTTAGGCGCAATATCCCGCACGGCGGAGGCGCTGGGAGCGGACGGGCTTATACTGTCCTCGGGCAGCTGCGACCCGTATTCACCTAAAGCTATGCGCGCCTCAATGGGAACGCTTTTGCGTATGCCGATTTTTGTTTTCGGCGATTTTCCGGCGGAAATGAAAAGCTGCGGGCTGAAATTTTACGCCTGCGTGCCGTCTTCGTCGGCTGAAAGCATTTCAAATGTAAAATTCTTGCCGGGCTGCGCCGTAATGATAGGCAACGAGGCAAACGGGCTTACCGAAGAAACAAAGGCGGCGGCACATAAAAAAATCACCATACCTATGCGCGGCAGAGCCGAATCGCTCAATGCGGCGGCTGCGGCGGCAATAGCTGTTTGGGAAATGATGAAATGATTGAATACCTTATCTGGCTGCAAACAGCCCTCGGTGCGGGAAATCCGCGCGGGGCGCGGGCGCTCGATAATATAGGCAGCGCTGAGCAAATTTACAAAATGAACGATACCGAGCGCAGGCAAAGCGGTATTTTCACGCCGAAAGACCTTGAAAGGCTGCACAATACGAAATTGGGCGAAGCAAAGGCGATAGAAAAGGAATGTCGCCGCCACGGGATAACCCTGCTTGCCTACGGAGATAATAAATACCCCGAAAAGCTGAGGGTAATAGCCGAGCCGCCCGTTTTGCTTTATTTAAAGGGCAAGCTGCCGAATGTGGATGAAACGCCCGCGGTTTGCATTGTGGGGCCGCGTAAATCAAGCGAATTCGGGCAGAAAGCGGCGTATTCACTGGGTTACCGTTTGAGTCTAGCCGGAATGACGGTGGTAAGCGGCGGAGCGCGCGGCAGTGATTTTTATGCTCACAGCGGCGCTTTAAAGGCAGAGGGCAAAACCGTGCTTGTTATGGGCTGCGGAATAGAATCGGACTACCTGCCCGAAAATGCCGCGCTTAGGCGCGCCGTGTCTGAAAACGGCTGCCTTGTAAGCGAATACCCGCCCTTTGAGGGCGCCTCTAAATACACTTTCCCTGTAAGAAACAGGCTTATGTCGGCTTTAGCCGACGCGGTTATTATAACCGAGGCGGGCGTGCACAGCGGTGCCGTAAATACCGCTAACCACGCGCTGGACCAAGGCAAGGAAATTTTTGTAATACCCGGTTCGCCTGCGGATGAAAATTATGCGGGCTCAAACGCATTGCTCCGCGACGGCGCACGGCCGCTGCTTGATATAAGCGATATTTTGAATGAATATCTGCCGCGGTACCCCGATAAAATTGATATTGAGAAAGCAATTAAAAAGCGGGCAAAACCCGAAAAAACGGAAGTTCACAAAAAATTATCAATTGAAACTCTTTCAAACGCGGCGAAAATAGTATATAATCAATTGAATAAGCCTATATTTTATCCCGATGAGATAAATACTTCTTTAGAGCCGGGCGATATTTTATCGGCGCTTACCGAGCTTGAAATAGAAGGGCTTATACGCTCGCTGCCCGGCGGCAGGTACGAGCTTATCAACAACTGAAGACGGAGGAAGGAAATGTCTAAGCTTATAATAGTTGAGTCACCCACCAAGGTGAAAAGCATAAAAAAATATTTAGGCGGCGGCTATGAGGTAATGGCTTCAATGGGTCATGTGCGCGATTTGCCGAAATCAAAGCTGGGCGTTGATACCGAGCACGATTTTAAACCGCAGTATATAAATATGTCGGACAAGAAGGACTTAATAAAGCAGCTTAAAACGGCGGCGGCAAACAGCGACGGCGTGCTGCTCGCAACCGACCCTGACAGAGAGGGAGAGGCAATATCGTGGCATTTGGCATATTTGCTGGCGCTCGATTTAAACGAGCCTAACCGCGTAGCCTTTAACGAAATTACCGAAAGCGGTGTAAAGGCAGGCATTGCCGCACCGCATAAAATAGATTTGAACCTTGTTGACGCGCAGCAGGCAAGACGCGTGCTTGACAGAATTGTGGGCTATAAGCTAAGCCCGTTTTTATGGAAAAAGGTCAAGGGCGGGCTTTCCGCGGGCCGTGTGCAAACGGTGGCTTTAAGGCTTATTGTAGAGCGCGAAAGGGAAATTGAAAAGTTTAATTCCGAGGAATACTGGAGCGTAGACGCAAAGCTGCTTGCCGGCACAAAGAGCTTTAAGGCGGCTCTTTACGGCTTTGCCGACGGTAAGAAAATAGACGTAATTCCGAATGCGGAGGAGGCCGACAAAATAGTATCGGCGCTCGGCGGCGCCGAATATATAGTATCGGCGCTTAAAAAGGGCACGCGCAAAAAGCAGCCCGCGCCGCCCTTTATAACCTCTACCCTTCAGCAGGAGGCTTCGCGCAAATTGGGCTTTACGGGTCAGCGCACAATGCGCATTGCGCAGCAGCTGTACGAGGGCGTTGACGTTCCGGGAGCGGGCACAACGGGTCTTATAACCTATATGCGTACCGATTCGCTGCGTATATCGGAAGAGGCGCGCGCGGCGGCTTATAAGTATATTACAGGACGTTACGGCAAGGAATATCTGCCCGAAAAGCCGCGTTATTTCAAAACAAAGAGCGGCGCGCAGGACGCGCACGAGGCTATACGCCCCACGTCGGTCAGCTTTACGCCCGAGTCTGTAAAGGACGCGCTTACCGCCGAGCAGTATAAACTTTATAAACTTATCTGGGAGCGGTTTATAGCATCGTTAATGGAGGTTTGCGTGCAGAACACCGTAAACGCCGATATTACCGCAGGCGACTATTTATTCAAGGCAAGCGGGTATTCTATAAAGTTTGACGGCTTTACCGTGCTTTACGAAGAGGGCAAGGATGAAGACAGCGCCGAGGGCGGCGCACTGCCCGAAATGAAAACGGGCGATAAGCTGAAACTAAAGGAACTGACCCCCAACCAGCACTTCACGCAGCCCCCCGCAAGATACACCGAGCCGACCCTTATTAAGGCGCTCGATGAAAACGGAATAGGCAGACCTTCAACCTATGCGCCGATAATTTCCAATATATTGGGGCGCGACTATATTGAGCGCGAGAAAAAGAGCTTAAAGCCCACAAATCTCGGTATGGTGGTCTCCGACCTTATGGTGGAGTATTTCGATAAGATAGTGGACGTTAAGTTTACCGCAGGGCTTGAAAAGCAGCTTGACGAAATAGGCGCGGGCAAGCGCGGCTGGGTTGATACCATAAAGGATTTTTATAAGGATTTTGATAAGCTTTATAAAAAAGCCGAGGACTCTCTCGAGGGCAAGCGCGTAAAGGTGCCCGATGAGGAAACCGACGTAATATGCGATAAATGCGGCAGAAAAATGGTGGTAAAATCGGGCAGGTTCGGCAAGTTCCTTGCATGCCCCGGCTACCCCGAGTGCAAAAATACAAAGCCCATGCCCGAGGACGAGGTTAAGCAGCCCTGCCCGAAATGCGGCGGCAAGCTTGTTAAAAAAACCTCTAAAAAGGGCAAGAAATTTTACGGCTGCTCAAATTACCCCGATTGCGATTTCGCAGCCCCCGGCATACCCACGGGCGAAAAATGCCCCGAGTGCGGTAGCTTTATTATAAGCGGCGTTCGCGGCAGAAAATACTGTATGAATTCGGAGTGCCCCACAAGGCAGAAGAAAGCGGATAAAAAAACGGATGAATAAACTGACTGTAATAGGCGGCGGGCTTGCGGGCTGCGAGGCAGCCTATGCCGCGGCAAACCGCGGCATAGAGGTAGAGCTGATTGAAATGAAGCCCGCCAGAAAAACTGCGGCGCACAAAAGCGATTATTTAGCAGAGCTTGTCTGCTCAAATTCGCTGAAAGCATCTCGGGTAGACTCTGCCGCGGGGCTTTTAAAGGAAGAAATGCGCAGGCTCGGCTCTGTTTGCCTTGCTGCGGCGGATAAATCGGCAGTGGCGGCAGGCGGCGCGCTTGCGGTTGACCGCGATATTTTTTCAAGGCTTATAACCGAAAAAATAAAAAACCACCCGAATATCACCGTGACCGAAAGGCTTGTTACCGAAATACCGCAAGGCGGCGTTACGGTAATAGCGACAGGACCTTTAACGGACGATAAACTGGCGGAAAAGCTGGCGGGACTTTGCGAGGGCGGCAATTTAAGCTTTTACGACGCCGCCGCGCCTATTGTAACGGCGGAAAGCGTGGATATGAGCAAGGCGTTTTTTGCCTCGCGCTATGATAAGGGCGGCGACGATTATATAAACTGCCCCATGAACAAAGAGGAATACACCGCCTTTTATCACGAACTGATAAATGCGGAATCCGCCCCCCTGCACGGCTTTGATAAAGCGCCCAATGTGTACGAGGGCTGTATGCCCGTAGAGGTGCTGGCAAAGCGGGGCGAGGACTCAATAAGATTCGGACCGTTAAAGCCCGTGGGCCTTCGCGACCCGAGAACGGGGCACCGCCCGTGGGCGGCGGTTCAGCTGCGGCGGGAAAATGCGGCGGCTACCCTTTTCAATATAGTCGGCTTTCAGACCAACCTTAAATTTTCAGAGCAGAAAAGGGTATTTTCAATGATACCGGGGCTTGAAAACGCCGAATTTATGCGCTACGGGGTTATGCACCGCAACACATTTATAAATTCGCCGAAGCTGTTAAACCGCAATTTATCACTTAAAACGGATAAAAATATTTTTATTGCGGGGCAGCTTTCGGGCGTTGAGGGATATATGGAATCGGCGGCAAGCGGCATAATTGCGGGAATAAACGCGGCGGCTGAAATAACGGGCGAAAAGCCCCTTGTTTTACCCGAAACCACTATGACAGGCGCGCTGCTTTCATATATTACAAACCCGCTGACGGATAATTTTCAGCCCATGGGGGCGAATTTCGGAATAATTCCGCCGCTTGAAACCCATATAAGGGACAAGCGCGAACGCTACGCGGCTTTGGCTGCGCGGGCGCTCGGGATACTTGCGGATAATATAAAAACGGAGGAAATTTGAAAATGCGTATTGCAGTTGACGCTTTCGGCGGCGATAACGCGCCGCTTGAAATAATAAAGGGCGCGGCGCTTGCCGCACGGGAATATTCGGTGGATATTACCCTTACGGGCAATGAAAAAACCATAAGGGAAATAATAGCCCGCGAGGGTCTTGAATTTGCGGGAGATCTTAAAATAATTGATACCGACGACGTAATTTCAATGCACGACGAGCCTACATCACTTGTGAAAGCCCACAAGGAAAGCTCAATGGCAAAGGCGTTTTACGAATTGGCGGAGGGCAGAGCCGACGCCTTTGTTTCCGCAGGCTCAACGGGCGCCGTGGTAGTGGGCGGCACGCTTATAGTAAAGCGTATTAAGGGCATAAAGCGCCCCGCGCTTGCAGGGCTTATTCCCGCGCCGGGCGGTACATATATGCTTATGGATATGGGCGCAAACGCCGATTGCCGCCCCGAAATGCTTTGCCAGTTCGGGGTAATGGCAAGCGTTTATATGGAAAACGTGGAGGGTAGGAAAAACCCGAAAATAGGGCTTTTGAATATCGGCACGGAGGATACAAAGGGCGGCGAGCTGCAAAAGGCGGCATATAATCTTATGAAAGAGGCGCCCATAAACTTTGTGGGCAATATAGAATCGCGCGAAATGCCAAAGGGCGTGTGCGACGCGGTTATAACCGACGGCTTTACGGGAAATATCGCCTTAAAGCTTATAGAGGGCACTGTTTCAACCCTTTTCGGGCTTATAAAGCAGGTGTTTTACAAAAGCTTTAAAAATAAGCTTGCGGCGCTTACCGTAAAAGGCGATTTAGGCTCGCTTAAAAGCATGATGGACAGCTCCGAGGTGGGCGGAGCGCCGCTTATGGGCGTTCGCGGCACGGTTATAAAGGCGCACGGCAATTCGGACGCAAAGGCTATAAAGAACGCGATAGGTCAGGCGGTTAAATTTACCGAGACCGACGTGGTGGGTAAAATTTCCGCCTCGCTTTCGGAATAAAAAAGAAGGAAAAATAAAAATGGAAGGCTTAGAAGAAAAATTAGGCTATAAATTTAAAAATATTGATCTGCTTAAAAACGCGCTTACCCACTCCTCATACGCAAACGAGGTGCGCGGCGGCTTTTCTTCAAACGAAAGGCTGGAATTTTTGGGGGATTCGGTGCTTTCTATTATAGTATCGGATTATATTTACAGGCACTACCGCTCCCTGCCCGAGGGCGAGCTTACGAAATTAAGGGCTTCGCTTGTGTGCGAAAAATCGCTCTGCGCCTTTTCAAGAGAGCTTGAGCTCGGGAAATACCTTATGCTCGGCAAGGGCGAGGATAAGGGCGGCGGCAGAGAGCGCGACTCTATTTTAGCCGACGCGTTTGAGGCGGTGCTTGCCGCAATTTATCTTGACGGCGGAATGGAGCCCGCAAAGCGCCACGTTATGAACTTTGTTTTAAGGGAATTAAAGCACACCGACGACGAGGTCTTCAAGGACTACAAAACCGCCTTGCAGGAGATAATTCAGCGCAACCCCGAGGAAAGCGTTAATTATGTTCTTACTGGCACCAGCGGCCCCGACCACGATAAAAGCTTTAAGGTTGAGGTGCGCCTTAATTCCAACGTTATAGGCATAGGAATCGGCAAAAACAAAAAGCAAGCCGAGCAAATGGCGGCAAAAGAGGCACTTAGGCTTATGGGTGCCGAAATATGAGCCGAAAGCATTCTAATATATCAATTTTTGTACCGCATATAGGCTGCCCCAATAAATGCAGCTTTTGCAACCAGCGCTATATAACAGGCGCTTGCAAGGGCCCCGGGGCGGACGACGTGGGCGCGGCGGTAGCGGCGGCGCAAAGCAGTAAAAATTATGACCCCGCCACCACCGAAATTGCCTTTTTCGGCGGCAGCTTTACCGCCATAAACCGCAACTATATGACCGACCTTTTAGAGGCGGCGGCGGTTTTTGTGCGCGAGGGGTTGGTACGCGGAATCAGAATTTCCACCCGCCCCGACGCGATAGATGAGGAAATACTGGGCATTTTAAAGGGCTACGGCGTTACCTCAATAGAGCTTGGCGCGCAGAGCATGAACGACCGCGTGCTTAAAATGAACAACCGCGGGCACACGGTAAAGGATGTTGAATACGCATCCGCCCTTATAAAGCGGCACGGCTTTGAATTAGGGCTGCAAATGATGACGGGGCTTTACGGCGACAGTGATTCATCTGCAATTCATACCGCCGAAAGGCTTATTGCCCTGCACCCCGATACGGTAAGAATTTACCCGACCATAGTATTAAAGGATACCGATTTAGCCGCGCTTTACGCCGATAATATTTACAAGCCGCAAACGCTCGGTAAAGCAGTCAAATTAGCGGCGGAGCTTTACACTATGTTTGAAGAAAACGGTGTGAGGGTAATAAGGCTCGGGCTGCACTCAATAGAGGAAAAGGCGTATATTGCGGGACCCTGGCACCCCGCGTTCAGCGAGCTTTGCCAATCGCAAATAATGCTGACGGGTGTCCTTAAAAGCCTTAAAGATAAAGGAAATTATATAATTTACGTAGCCCCCGGCTGTGTTTCCAAAATGACGGGGCAGAAAAGGAAAAACCTTGTTTTCCTTGCGGGAAAGGGTTATAACTGCCGCGTAAGGGAAGATAAAGCCCTTACGGGTCTTGATTTCAGAACAGAAAGAGAAGTGTGACAAAAATGCTGTTAAGCTCCATTCAGATACAGGGCTTTAAATCCTTTGCCGATAAAACGGTACTCAAATTCGGCAAGGGCATAACCGCGGTTGTAGGCCCTAACGGCAGCGGCAAGAGTAATATATCCGATGCGGTGCGCTGGGTGCTCGGCGAGCAGTCTACCAAAAGTCTGCGCGGGCAGTCTATGGAGGACGTAATTTTCGGCGGTACCGAGACCCGCCGCCCGCACGGCTACTGCGAGGTCACGCTTAATATAGATAATTCCGACAGAACACTTAATTTCGATAACGATACCGTTGCCGTTACCCGCCGCTACTATCGCTCGCACGAGAGCGAGTACGCCATAAACGGCGTTTCGGTACGGCTTAAAGATATTCACGAGCTGTTTATGGACACGGGACTCGGGCGCGACGGCTACTCTATGATAGGTCAGGGCAGAATTGATAATATAATCAGCTCAAAATCGGACGAACGCCGCGATATTTTTGAAGAGGCGGCGGGAATTTCAAAATACCGCTACAGAAAGCTGGAGGCGGAAAGAAAGCTTACCGCCGCAGAGGATAATCTTTTAAGGCTGCACGATATTTCGGACGAGCTTGAGGCGCGCGTGGGTCCGCTTAAAGAGCAAAGCGCAAAGGCGCAGAAATTTTTGGAGCTTTCCGACCGCAAAAAGGAGCTTGAAATAGGGCTTTGGATTCACACGCTCGATAATTCAAAGGAAGTCTTGCGTGCGCAGGAAAGCAAAATTGCCGCGGCGCAGCTTGCCTACCGCGAAATTGATGAGGAATTGAGCAGCTTTGACCGCCGCTCAGAAGAAAACACGGCGTATTTCGCCCGCCTTACTTCGGATATTGAGGGGGAGCGGCTTAATATTTCGCGCCTGAATGAAGAAATTCTCAAAAACGACGGCGCAATAACGGTTATAAAAAACGATATGGAGCACAACCGCCAAGCCTTTGAGCGCCTGCAGGCGGAGGCAGAGCAACTGGGCGTTTCCGACGCGGCTGCGGCAGAGGAAATTGAAAAAAGACAAGCCGCGGCAGACGAGAAAAAGGCACAAAAGGCGGAGACAGAGCAAAAGCTCGCAGAGCTTGAAAAGCACCTTTCCGACCTGCTTACAAGCAGCGAGAATATATCACGAAAAATAGAAAACGAGGTTAAGCGCCTGAATGCCTTAACTGCCGAAAGCGCCGATAAGCGCGTGGAAATGGTAACGGCGGAAAGCGCCGCCGAGGAGACCGTTGCACGCCGCGAAAACGCGGGGCAGCAGATAGCGGAATACACAGAGCAGCTTGATAAACTGACAGAGGAATTTAACGAAACACAAAAGCTGATACAGAATATTGAAGAAGAAATTATAAGCCGCCAAAACGCCGTAAAGGGCTATGAGCTGCGCCTTACCTCTAAAAAAGAGGCTGCCGAAAAAATTAAAGCGGAGCTTGAAGAAAAACGGCTTGACGCAGAAGAAAAGCGCCGCAGGGCGAAAATTCTGCGCGACCTTGAAAACAGTATGGAGGGGTTCAGCCACTCTGTAAAGGAGATTGTAAAACAGTCGGAAACGGGCACTTTGCGCGGCATTTGCGGCCCTGTTTTAAAGCTTATAAGCGTGGAAAAGCAGTACGGCGTTGCGGTGGAAACCGCGCTTGCCGCTGCTATACAGAACATAATAGTTGAAACCGAGGCGGACGCAAAGCGGGCTATAAGCTACCTTAAATCCACAAAGGGCGGCAGAGCTACGTTTTTACCCGTAGCCACCATAAAATCGCGCGAATTTAAAGAGCACGGCTTTGAAGATATGGCGGGCTTTGTGGGCATTGCGAGCGACCTTGTGGAAACCGATAACAAATACCGCGAAATAATTAAATATTTGCTCGGCGCCGTTGTTGTGACCGAGGATATTGACTCCGCCGCGGCAATAGCTAAAAAATTCGGCTACCGCATAAAGGTTGTATCTCTTGACGGGCAGATTGTAAACCCCGGCGGCTCGCTTACGGGCGGCTCGCTTACCAAAAACGCAGGGCTTATTAACCGCGCGGCGGATATTAAGGCACTTGAAGAAAAAGCCGAGAGCCTAAAGCAAAAAACGGCGGAGCTTGAAGAAAAGCTGCGTGAGGCAGAAGAGTCAGCCGCAGCGGTAAACGCCGATATAACTGCGGTGCGCGCGGAAATTACCACTGCCAATGAGGATAAAATAAGGGCGCTTGCAGAGCTGCGCCGAATAGGCGACCTTAAAACATCTGCCGACGGCGCAATAAAGCAGCTGACCGCCGAAAAGGGCAGCTATGATGAAAAGCTTAAGCAGCTAAAGGAGACTGCCGCAGCGGCGGCAAGGGCTATTGCCGAGATTGATAAGCAGAAAAACGAGGTTCAGGCAAGCGTAGCGGATATGACGGGCGGCAGGGATAACCTTAACGCCGACCGCGAAGAGTCAGCCGAGCAAATAACCGCCCTAAAGCTTAATATAATAGAAATGCAAAAGGATATTGAGGCAGCGGATAATTCGGTTGCGGCGCTTAAGGATTCGGTAAGCGGTAGGGCGCAAAGGCTTAAATCAATTGCTGCGGAAACAGAACAGCTGAATGTGGCAAACAGCACTTTGGAGCAGAAAATTCAGGATACCGAAAACGCTACTGCGGCTTTAAGGGAGCAGATAAAGCAATCGGAAAACAATATAAACGAAATGCTTGAAAAACGCGACCAGACCGAAAAAGCGGGGGTTGAGCTGCGCACGGGCGAGCGCGAAAAAACCGCGCTGCGCGAGAAAACGGGCGGCGAGTTAGCCCGCCTTACAGAGCGGCGCGAGGTGATGCTGCGCGAATATGACGACGTTATAAAGCAGCTTTACGATGAATACCAGCTTACCCGCAGCGAGGCTGAAAAAATAGGCGTTGCAATTGATAAGCCCGCAGAGGCTAAAAAGAGCCTTGCCGAAATAAAGTCTAAAATACGCTCGCTCGGCAGTGTTAATGTTTCGGCGATTGAGGAATATAAGGAGGTAAGCGAGCGGTACGAGTTTATGTCGGCACAGATAAACGACGTGGAGACCACCCGCGCCGAGCTGCACAAGCTCATAAACCAGCTTACCCACCAAATGCAGGATATTTTCACCGAGGGCTTCGGCAGGATAAACGAAAACTTCCGCAAGACCTTTACCGAGCTTTTCGGCGGCGGCAGCGCAAGCCTTACCCTTTCCGACCCCGAAAACGTGCTTGAAAGCGGAATTGATATAAACGTTAAGCTGCCGGGCAAAAACGTGCCGAGTCTTGACGGACTTTCGGGCGGCGAAAAGGCGCTTATAGCCCTTTCAATATACTTTGCAATAATGCGTGTAAACGCGCCGCCGTTCTGCTTCTTAGACGAGGTTGACACCGCGCTTGACGATATAAACGTTGACCGCTTTGCCGATTATATGAAAAAATCGGGCTTTGCCACGCAGTTTATCTGCGTAACGCACCGCCGCGGCACTATGGAGGCGGCGGATATGCTCTACGGCGTTACAATGCAGGAAAAGGGCATAACAAAGCTTATTGAGCTGAATGTAGCGGAGCTTGAAAAAACGTTATTGCAGAACAAGGGCGCGTAAAATTTATTTCCGAAAGCAGGGTTAAAATGGGATTTTTCAGTAAAATTAAGCAGGGTCTTCAAAAAACGAGAGACTCAATTGCAAACGGCGTAAACAGCGTTATAAACAGCTTTACCAAAATTGACGAGGAGCTGTTTGAGGAGCTTGAAGAAACGCTTGTAATGTCTGATATAGGCGTAAACACGGCAGGCGAAATATGCGAAAAGCTGCGGCACAAAATAAAAGAAACAGGCGTTACCGACCCCAACGAAATTAAGGGTATGCTAAAGGAAATAATAGCCGAAATGCTGGGCGAAAACGAGGGGTTAAGGCTTGAAACTAAGCCCTCGGTAATACTGGTTATAGGCGTAAACGGCGTTGGAAAGACTACCTCAATAGGCAAGCTGGCTTCACAGCTTAAAAGGGACGGCAAGACCGTGGTGCTCGGCGCGGCGGACACCTTCCGCGCGGCGGCTATTGACCAACTGGGCATTTGGGCGGAGCGCGCGGGCGTTGCAATGGTGAAAAGCCTTGAGGGTACAGACCCCGCCTCGGTCGTGTTTGATACAATAGCCTCGGCTAAATCAAAGGGAGCGGACGTTATTATTTGCGATACCGCGGGCAGGCTGCACAACAAGAAAAACCTTATGGATGAGCTTGCGAAGATTTACCGCGTTATAGGCAGAGAACTGCCCGATTCATCGGTTGAAACCCTGCTTGTGCTTGACGCGGCGACGGGGCAAAACGCCGTTAACCAGGCGCGCGAGTTTTCAAACGTTGCAAATATTACGGGAATTATTTTAACAAAGCTTGACGGAACGGCAAAGGGCGGTATAATAGTAGCTATAAAGAACGAGCTTGGCATACCGGTGAAATATGTCGGCGTGGGCGAGGGAATTGACGATTTGCAGCCTTTTGACGCCGCCGAATTTGCCGACGGAATTTTCGGGGAGTAAAAAATGAAAATATTTATTGCAACCAAAAACCACCATAAATTAGAGGAGCTTGAAAGAATTTTAAAGCCTATGGGCTTTGAGGTGCTCAGCGAAAACGACCTTGAAAGCCCGCTGCCCGAGGTTGAGGAAACGGGCAAGACCTATGAGGAAAACGCGCTTTTAAAAGCGTACTCGGGGCTTAAAGTAACCGGAATTACAACCGTTGCGGATGATTCGGGACTAAGCATTGATATTTTAGACGGCGCGCCGGGGCTTTACTCCGCGCGGTACTCAGGCAGCGGCGCTACCTATTCTTCAAATAACGAAAAGCTTTTGGCGGCGTTGAAGGACGTGCCGCGTGATAAAAGAACCGCAACATTTGTTTCAGCTATAGCCTGCGTTTTCCCAGACGGCAGAAAATTCACCGTAAGGGGCGAGTGCAAGGGCTACGTGGCAGAGGAATGTCACGGCAGCGGCGGTTTCGGCTATGACCCGCTGTTTATATGCTCTGCGGGCTGCTACGCCGAAATGACCGCGGAGGAAAAGGACAGGGTAAGCCACCGCGGAAACGCCCTGCGGCTTTTTAAGGAAGAGCTTAAAAAATATATTTGATTCGGAGAAGAAAAATGTTAAACAGCAGACAAAGAGCACAATTACGCGGGCTTGCAAACAGCCTTGATACAATTTTTCAGGTAGGAAAGGGCGGCGTTACCGAAAACACGGTAAAGCAGGTGGACGACGCGCTTGAGGCGCGCGAGCTTATAAAGCTGCGCGTGCTTGAAACAAGCTCGGTTTCTGCCCGCGAGGCGGCGGATGAAATTGCCGAAAAAACACACTCGGACGTGGTGCAGGTAATAGGCACGCGATTTGTGCTTTACAGGGAGAGCCGCGATAACAAGAAAATAAGGCTTGTGAAATAATGGGAATTACCGCAATTTTCGGCGGAACGTTTAACCCGCCGCATATAGGGCATTACGAAATGCTGCGTTCGCTTGAAAATAACCCCGATATTGAAGAAATTATGCTGCTGCCCGACCGTATACCGCCGCATAAGGTGTGCGATTTTTTAGCGTCGGATTCAGACCGCATAAATATGTGCAGGCTGCTTTCGGCGGATTTTAAAAAAGCCGCCCTTTGCCTTATAGAATTTGAGCGCGAGGGTAAAAGCTACTCTATTGATACAGTAAGGCTTTTAAAGCGGAAATACCCGCAAAAAAGCTTTGCGTTTGTGTGCGGCGGCGATATGCTTATCTCCTTTGATAAATGGTATAAATATGAGGAGCTTTTGCGGGAAATACCCTTTATAGTATTTCGGCGCGAGGGGTGCGACGGCGCGGAATTTGACCGCCGCGCGGAGTATTTTATATCACTCGGGATGAAGCTTACGGTACCGACGGACAAAATACACGCCGTTTCTTCAACCTTTATAAGGAACAACGCGGAAAAGGCGCGGGAATATTTGCCCAAGCCTATTTATGAGTATATTAAGAACGGGGGAATTTACCGTGTGTGAAAATAAAACCGATTACGAAGCTTTAAAGCTGATTTTAAAGCAGCGGCTTAACGAAAAGCGGTATTATCATTCACTATGCGTGGCAGACGAGGCAAAGCGCCTTGCGGAAAAATACGGCGGAAACGCCGAAAAAGCTTATCTTGCGGGGCTTTTGCACGATATAACCAAAAACGCCCCTGAGGCAGAGCACTTGAAAATCTTTGCTGATTTTGGTATAATACCGAATGAAATAGAAAAAGGCGCCGAAAAGCTGTGGCACGCAATGTCGGGAGCGGCATATGTAGAGCATATTTTGGGAATAAAGGACCCCGAGATAATAGACGCGATACGCTATCACACCACGGCAAAGGCGAATATGTCATTGCTTGCTAAAATTCTTTACCTCGCGGACTTTACATCAGCCGACCGCGATTATGAGGATGTGGACGTAATACGCGAATATGTGGACGAATCGCTCCAAAAGGCATTTGTTTACGCGCTGCAGTATTCCATAAAGGATTTGGTAGAGCAGGCGCGCGCGGTGCATCTTGATACCGTGGCGGCATACAACGAGGCAGTATTGGGAGGAAAAAATGGAAGCGTTTGAGATATTGAAGATCGCAGCGAATGCGCTGAACGAAAAAAAGGCGAAGGAGCTTGCCGCCGTTAAAATAGATAAGCTTACCGTAATTGCGGAGTATTTTTTAATGTGCACCGCAACAAGCTCTACACATGTAAGGGCGCTGGCAGACGAGGTTGAAGAAAAGCTCAGCGAGGCGGGCGTTCAGCCCCACCACATAGAGGGCAAGGCTACGGGCTGGATAGTGCTTGATTACGGCTCGGTTATAGTGCATGTTTTCAGCCGCGACCAGCGCGAGTTTTACGCGCTTGATAAAATGTGGAGCGACGGCGAACAGGTAGATTTAAGCGAATTGCTTACAGAGGTTGAGGGGGACTGAAAAATGGCAAAGGGTTACGATTACGCGCAAATTGAGAAAAAATGGCAGGATATATGGGATGAAAAGCAGACCTTCGCCGCAAAGGACGATTATTCTCTGCCTAAGTTTTACGGGCTGGTTGAGTTTCCGTATCCGTCGGGGCAGGGCTTGCATGTAGGCCACCCGCGCTCATACACGGCTATTGATATTGTCTGCCGCAAAAAAAGGCTTGAGGGCTACAATGTGCTTTACCCCATGGGGTGGGACGCATTCGGCTTGCCCACCGAAAACTTCGCCATAAAGAACCACGTTCACCCGGCGGAGGTTACAAAAAAGAACATTGCCAACTTTAAAAGGCAGCTGAAATCCTTAGGCTTTTCATTTGACTGGAGCAGGGAAATAAACACCACCGACCCCGAATATTATAAGTGGACGCAGTGGATTTTCTTACAGCTTTACAAAAAAGGGCTTGCTTATAAAAAGAAAATGTCGGTCAACTGGTGCACCTCATGTAAGTGTGTGCTTGCAAATGAGGAGGTTGTAAACGGCCACTGCGAGCGCTGCGGCAGCGAGGTTATTCACAAGGAAAAAAGCCAGTGGATGCTTAAAATTACCGATTACGCCGAAAAGCTGCTTGAGGGGCTTGACGAGGTTGACTTTATAGACCGCGTAAAAACGCAGCAGCGCAACTGGATAGGCCGCTCCTACGGCACTCAGGTTAAATTTTCCACCAATATAGGCGATACGTTTGAGGTGTTCACCACCCGCGCCGATACGCTTTTCGGCGTTACCTATATGGTAATGTCGCCCGAGCACCCGCTTATAAATAAGTGGGCGGATAAAATAACCAATATGGACGAGGTTACGGCATATAAGCAGGAGGCCGCCAAAAAGTCCGACTTTGAGCGCACCGAGCTTGCAAAGGATAAAACCGGCGTTAAAATTTCGGGCATTACCGCAATAAACCCCGTAAACGGCAAGGAAGTGCCGATTTTCATTGCCGATTATGTGCTTATATCCTACGGCACGGGCGCTATAATGGCGGTTCCCGCGCACGATACGCGCGACTGGGAGTTCGCAAAGAAGTTCGGCTTGCCGATAATTGAGGTTGTAGCGGGCGGCGAGGACGTGCAGAAAGCCCCCTACACCGAGTGCGCCACGGGCAAGCTTGTAAATTCGGGCTTTTTAGACGGTATGAGCGTTGAAGACGCTAAAAAGGCAATACAGGAGTGGCTTACCGAGCGTAACCTCGGCGAGCGCAAGACCAACTACAAGCTGCGCGACTGGGTGTTCTCCCGCCAGCGCTACTGGGGCGAGCCTATCCCCCTGGTGAACTGCGAGAAGTGCGGCTGGGTGGCCCTGCCGGAGGAGCAGCTGCCCCTGGTGCTGCCCCAGGTGGAGAGCTATGAGCCCACCGATGACGGCGAGAGCCCCCTGAGCAAGATGACAGACTGGGTCAACACCACCTGCCCCTGCTGCGGCGGCCCGGCCAAGCGCGAGACGGACACCATGCCCCAGTGGGCCGGCTCCAGCTGGTACTTCCTGCGGTATATGGATCCCCACAACGACAAGGCACTGGCCAGCAAGGAGGCGTTGGACTACTGGTCCCCCGTGGACTGGTACAACGGCGGCATGGAGCACACCACGCTGCACCTGCTGTACTCCCGCTTCTGGCATAAGTTCCTGTACGACATCGGCGTGGTGCCCACCAAGGAGCCTTA
>OGNF01001822.1_pt1 | contig 17848 bp, 18 predicted proteins | sample 1573321 | NCBI WGS metagenome assembly OGNF01 (sample SAMEA2581911, study PRJEB24529) | metagenome | biome: Human gut stool | place: China | collected 2011
ATCATCCGCAATACAGAAAATTTCAGTAACTTTACTCTCGGTAATCATGATACAGCATTTATTGTTTGGTACCTCTAAATTACTGCATATCAGTGATATTACCAAAAGAATCGGCAACTTTTTCAGGTTGCTGATTCAACTTTCTTGGGGGATCGCTTATCCCGAACTCGCGTTAATAGCGTAAACCTACTCCCATACATAAATCCTCATTCGTGACTTATTGGGTGTAGTCAATTGGAACGGGTGGCGCCCACGCCTCCCCATTAACTGAATTTCCAAATGCCGATTAAATATGTCAAACTTTTAAATTTACAAGTGACTTACAGCAACTTAAATTAAAAATAACTAATTCTAAAATGGCAATTCTGCACCGTAAAAAGCCGAAGGCTCATTTGATATGTCTATGCTGTTGGTAAAACTTAAATCCGTTAGTTTTTTTTGGTAATTATCTCGAATACATTTATCGTCTAATTCTATTCTCCTATTTTTCCCGAGCATTGCAAATTCAATATTTTGCTCGATTCCTAAGAATCTTCTATTACAAAGATTTGCCGCAATTCCAGTGGTTGATGAACCTGCAAAAGGATCAAGAATCCAATCGTGATCATCCGTGCTTGCCAGAATAGTACGAGTAAGAAGCGCCAAAGGTTTTTGCGTTGGATGTTTACCACATGACTTCTCCCAGCGACCGATAGCCGGAAGCCTCCATACATCAGTCATTTGCTTACCGTCATTGATCGCCTTCATAAGTTCATAATTATATTTATGTGGCACTTTGGGACATTTACGCGCCCACATAATAAACTCCGTTGAATGAGTAAAGAAACGACAAGATATATTTGGCGGTGGATTAGTCTTTACCCATGTGATCACATTAAGTATCTTATATCCAAGTTCGGTCAGCACATTGGCTATTGAAAAGATATTGTGGTGAGTTCCAGAAATCCATATGGTTCCAGTGTCTTTAAGTTTTTCTCGACATAAAGATAGCCATTTGCGGTTAAACTCCATAATTGATTCCGGGGTGCCACCTTTATCCCATTCGCCTTTGTCAACACACACAACCTTGCCAGCCTGATAGCTTATGCCTCCATTAGAGAGAAAATAGGGAGGGTCTGCGAAAATCATATCAAATTTGAAATCAAACTGAGGCAACACATCAAAACAGTCACCATTGACAATCGTGAAATCTCGATTGGCTGATTTATAGAATGGAACTATCATATTCAAAGGATATTATGCCATTAAGCGCCACCGCCAACAAAGAATCAAATTGAAATAATGGGATCACCATACTTTAATTTCTCAATAAATGATGAAAGGTTGGTGAGATTATATACACTGGGTATGTAGGCGAAAGCCTCTTCAAGTTTGTTGCGTGCAGATTCCCAGCCTATGCCATCCGTAATCCAGACAAATTCGAATCCAGGAACTGCGTTTATCTTCGGAGCAAGTTCTGAATAAGAACGTGCAACCTCATTAAGTTTTGAGCCACCACCAGTATAAAAATTTGTCTCAATAAGGTATATCTTCTGAGGTGTCCGAATAACGAAATCGAACCGCTTATTATCTGTACCTAAAACTTTTACTATCTCCGGAAAATCCGTGTAATAAACCTCTTGCTCGAATGAGATCCCGTTTGCTGTCAAAATATTAGCAACAAGCCCTTCCATTATGTGGCCTCCTCGATTCTTGCGTGCATTTGAATCAAGTCCGACTTCGACTCCAAATACATAATCCACCAGATTCTTGATTTGCTTCTTTTGAAAGACCTCGGTAAGTCCTGTTTCATTAAGGAATTCAGTCACCTGTTCCGGGGTGGAGAAGTAATCACTTACCAAATGAATGTTGCCATAGGCATCGATGGCTTTCTTTTTGTCCTTTGCTCTAACAGCAATCAGCACATCTAATACGGAGAATACTTTAGGATTCTCATCCCATAAACGTTTAACCGCAGCAGCCATATCTTCCTGCCCAATCAGATAATTGAGTTGGTTGAGTTTTATTGAAATGGCTTCAACTTTAGCGGCTACCTTTGGGAAATCCACATAATCTTTGAGAGAAAAATTTGTCTCCTTCAAAGGTATCATAAAATCTGTAAATCTGTCTGACATAATACTACATATTAAATAGATTCTTGGGTTCTCCTTTATACTTTTCGTAATTTCTTATCAGCAACTCGGTTAATTCCCCACGTTTATCCGCATTAGAATTAATGCACCTTTTTGCGTAAACTCTTTCTATGAAGTAATCTTCATACAGTCTATCAAAGAACACATCTTCTGCATTACGACCTTTACAGTCTGAGTTGCTGAGCATTGCGTAGCACCCTTGCTTTGAAAGTTCTGAATAGAAATCTTTTAACCGGATTTGTTCTTTATCATTGAACGATTCCTTTACATACGAATTAAAATTCGAGGTAGCATCAAGGGGACGATATGGAGGATCAAAATAAAAGAATGTGTATCCTTGTATAAACTCTGCGGTATTAGAAAAATCGCCATTTAATATTTCTACCTTCTGTAATACTTCGCTGTCAGCAAGAATTACGTCTTTATCGCATATAGTTGGATTGGTGTAACGTCCGAACGGGACATTGAACCCACCCTTTGAATTTTCCCTATATAAACCATTGAAGCATGTCCTATTTAGAAAAATCATATAGGAGGCCTCCTCTACATCAGTTAATTCTCCTTTGTTAAAATTGTCTCGTATTTCAAGATAAAACTCTTTTTGCAATTCAAAATCCCTTAATGTCTTAAACTGGTTTTGAAGTAAGGATAAGTTTTCAATTAGTGCCGAAGGCTGGTTTTTAATAACTTCATATGTTTTGATAAGATGTGAATTGATATCATTGATTATCGCCCGCCTGATATTGGGATATTTTTGCAGCATATAAAACAACATTGCCCCTCCACCGACGAATGGTTCTATATAGGTAACTTCATCCTCTTCTCGAAATGTATCGGGCAAGAATGAGTCTATTGTCGGCAACAATTGCGTCTTACCTCCAGCCCATTTCAGAAAGGGTTTAGCCTTCGTTTTAGTCATAATTAATTTCATTTGTTTTAACACAATAGTTCGTTAAAAATTTGAATCAAAAAATATGTTGTAGAACACATTCATCTTGTTGATTTTCAGTAAAATAAGGGTGAATAAAATTTGGTCAAATTTCAAATTTTTCGTAACTTTATAGTTGGAAATCAATAAGTTGTGAATAAAATTAAGCCACTTGACCAAGTAAGGTCGATTGTCGCATCCGCGCTCAATCGGACCGCTAAGGTACGAAAAAATTTCGAAAGTTTCTTCATCGAGACAATGATATTGATATTGACTATATACGGAAGACTGAATTTCCTGTCGATGTCCCGCCACGGAGACTCCTGCGAGAGCCGCTTCAGACAGAACTTCAAGAGGAAGTTCGACTGGTGCGCCTTTAACGCAGGAATTCTCCTTGAGGGAAACGGACACAGGATAGCCTTCGCGCTTGACCACAGCTTCCTCAGCAAATCCGGCAAGAAGACTCCAGGGCTTGGCCGATACTGGTCGGGGTGTGCCGGGACTGTCGACATCCATAATCTCCGGGACGATGTATTCGTCACCTCCTTACCGTCGAAATCGACGGTGAGGAGGTGATCCTTTTCAGTCTGGCTCAAAAAAACTCACGAAAATAGTCGTAGTTTGAACTATTATTGTTATATTTGCGACCTAATAGACGCAAGTACGACTATGGAAGAGAATATATACATGTTACCTGACAGTGAAATCCGCCGTCGGCTGGGACAAAAAATAAGGCATCTGCGACTCCGACAGAACTTCACTCAGACATCACTCGCAGAACAGGCGCAAGTCTCATTGACGACATTAAAGAGAATCGAGAAAGGCGATATAAGTTATTTCGATTCCTTGATGCGCGTGCTTCGCATACTTGGCGAACTGGATGTATTCTCGCCACTCATCAAGGAAGATGAGATGAGTCCCAACGAATATTTCGAGTTTGTCGAAGCAAGCAAGAAGAAACAGCGCAAACGCGCAAGCGGTAACAACAAGACCCACACACAATCTAATACCGAGGAATCAGAATGGTAGATATAGCAAGAGTTAACCTGTATGGTCAACCCGTCGGGACATTCCGATGGGACAACAACCGGCAGGTGGCACATTTCGAGTATGCCGAAAGCTTCATAGGCAAAGGTCTTGAACCCTCGCCGATTCTAATGCCTGTGCGTCAGGGAAGGATATATTCATTCTCCGACATAGGTCGTGAGACGTTCAAGGGACTTCCCGGTATGCTTGCAGATTCATTGCCCGATACCTACGGCCGGGCAATGTTCGATCGTTGGCTTGCGCTGACCGGGCGTAGCAGCGGGAACGCTGTGGAGACGCTATGTTTTCTTGGAAAACGCTGTATGGGAGCGTTGGAGTTTGAACCGGCCATGGATGCGCCCTATGGTCCCGATGTCAGAATAGAACTTGATTCCCTTGTTGAAGTGGCAAGCGAGGCACTGTCGGAAAAGGAAGAATTCGGAGCCAATCTTGAAGAGGACAAGAAGGCGGCGATAGCCGAAATAGTGCGACTTGGCACCTCTGCCGGAGGACAGAGGGCCAAAGCCATCATAGCCTACAATCCATTTACCGGAGAAGTCCGTTCAGGACAGATTGAAGCTCCTGAAGGCTTTGACTACTATCTAATCAAACTTGATGGCGTAACCGCCGAGGCCGGATTCAGGGAAACGCAGAATTTCGGACGACTGGAATACTCTTTCTATCGGCTTGTAAAGGAATGTGGCATAGAAATGTCGGATTGCAGTCTGATAGAAGAGAATGGACGCGCCCACTTTCTCACCAAGCGTTTTGACCGTCAGAATGGGGAGAAAATCCACATGCAGACACTCTGCGGCATAGCGCACTATGATTACCGCAATCCCCGTTCATACTCTTACGAGCAGGCGTTCAACGTGATGAGGGCATTGAGACTGCCATACTCACAGGCGCAGGAAATGTATCGTCGCATGGTATTCAACGTTGTAATCCGCAATCAGGATGACCACACAAAAAACATATCCTTCCTTATGGACAGACAAGGTAAATGGACTCTTTCGCCGGCATACGACATGGGATTTGCCTATAATCCGAAAGGTGGATGGACAGCACAGCACCAGATGTCAATCAACGGAAAGTTTGATGACATCACCCGCCAAGACCTTTTGGAATTTGCGAGACGAAACAATATAAAGGGGGCCGCTGAAATAATCGACCGTATCACCGAAGTGTCTTCACGCTGGCCTCTTTTGGCAAGGGAATGTGAAGTTCCCCAACCCATGATAGATGCCATTATGCCGAATTTGAGGCTCTCTCTATAATACATCCTTCTTCGCAAAGATTTCTATAATCATGAAAATATATCCTGACAAAGACAAAGCATTTCCAAATCCTGCGATTCCAAGTCTTTGCTACATAAAGAATGTGGTGAAGAATCCGAGAATAATCATTGGCGACTATACTTATTACGATGATATAGACGGAGCCGATAGGTTTGAGGAGCACGTCACACACTTCTATGAATTCATCGGTGACAGGCTGATAATCGGGAACTTCTGCGCTATTGCCAAGGGGGTTGCCTTCGTTATGAATGGCGCCAATCATCGGATGGACTGCGCCACCACCTATCCTTTCTACATAATGGGAGGAGATTGGGGAGGTGCGATTGCTCCGGTAATGGATGAATTGCCAATCAAAGGTGACACCGTCATCGGCAACGATGTGTGGATTGGGCAGAATGTGACAATCATGCCCGGCGTACATATAGGCGACGGAGCCATAATCGGCACAAATGCCACGGTTGCCTCCGACATTCCTCCGTTTTCGATAGCCGTGGGCAATCCGGCAAAAGTCATGCGTCGCAGGTTTGACGATGAAATGATAAGCTTGCTGGAGCGCCTACAATGGTGGAACCGCCCCATTGAGGAGATTGATAAATTGATTCCTATACTCTCAAATCCTGATATAGCCCAGGCAAAAATTGATATAGCGGAATATCTCCGCATTCAACACGATTAATTGCGGCCTTACCAGAGCAAACAATTCAGTGGGTTAAATTGTCTATAAAGACGTGAATATTTAACCCACTGTTTATTTATGAAGGAAACGCCCCAGCGCTTGAGGAGCCTCGCTCCCCCTACCCGGGACAAAATTTTTATCTGGAGTGCAGTGATTGCCGGATGCGATGTGCTGCTTAGTAATTCGGACGGTTCTTTCTTTGATCCGGATAATAGATATATTGATGAGTTGTATAGGGATTTCATAATTTACCGCACTTTTGCGAAACGGTCGATTTCTTGCGCGGGCTCCAAACGCGGGCCGGTGGCTGAATTGCTGATCAGAAATTATCGGGATTGTCAGGGGGATTTCTTTTGAGATGCGGACAACTTTGCGTTCTTGCGCCCCGATGCGCGCGCGTCGGCAAGAGTTCCTTTGCGGCTTTGCGCGCGATTACATTAGCCTGGGCGCCGGGATTACTGCCTGCGCCGTCGCTACGGTGGTGGCTGTTCCCTTGTTCCTGTTCTCCTTCGGAATACACTTTGTTATTTCGGAGAAAAATGTTAATTTTGTGAAAATTTTTGCAATAGCGAAATTTGCGTGCAAAAAGATCTGCTAATTCACTGATAGGCGGTGACCTTAATGGCTTAAACTGACAGCGCGCAAAAGACGAAAGAGCGAAGAAAAACAATAAAGATTTTTATGCTTAAACCAGTAAAGAAGACCATCGCACTGCCCGACGGAAGAGAAATCACGATTGAGACAGGCAAGTTAGCCAAGCAGGCGGATGGAGCGGTAGAGGTACGCATGGGCAATACGATGTTGCTCGCTACCGTATGTTCGGCCAAGGAGGCCGGCGAAGGAGTGGATTTCATGCCGCTCACAGTGGAATACAAAGAGAAATATGCCTCGATTGGACGCTATCCCGGCGGTTTCCTGAAAAGAGAGGGACGTGCCAGCGACTATGAGATTTTGACGTCGCGCTTAGTGGACCGCGTGCTGCGTCCGCTTTTCCCTGACAATTACCACGCAGAGACGTTTGTCAACGTGACCCTTTACTCTGCCGACGAGAATGATGCCCCCGATGCACTTGCCGGCATCGCAGCTTCGGCAGCGCTTGCGTGCAGCGATGTGCCCTTCAATGGCCCCATCTCCGAGGTGCGCGTGGCCAGGGTGGATGGCGAATGGGTGATCAACCCCACTTTCGACCAGATGGAACGTGCCGACATCGAACTGATGGTAGGCGCCACCTACGATAACATCATGATGGTGGAGGGTGAGATGAACGAGGTGTCGGAGGCTGAACTTCTGGAGGCCCTCAAGGTTGCCCACGAGGAAATCAAGAAACACTGCCAGGCCCAGATCGAACTGATGAAGGAGGCCGGCAAGGAGGAGAAGCGCGAATACTGCCACGAGGTGAACGACGAGGCCCTTCGTGCCGACGTCCATGAGAAATGCTACGACAAGGCTTACGCCATCGCCCGCACAGGCTGCGCCGACAAGCACTGGCGCAACGACCAGTTTGACGCAATCTGCGAGGAGTATATCGAGAATATGCCCGAGATGACCGAGAAGCAGCTCGAGAAATACACCGACGACCAGCGCAAGGCAATGGTGAAAAGATATTACCACGATGTGGAGAAAGAGGCAATGCGCCGCTGCGTGCTCGACGAGGGTATACGCCTCGACGGCCGCAAGACCACGGAGATCCGCCCCATCTGGTGTGAGGTGGACTATCTGCCCGGCCCTCACGGAGCAGCCATCTTCACCCGCGGCGAGACTCAGGCTCTCGTGACAACAACTCTCGGCACCACGCTCGACGAGAAGATCGTCGACGACGTGCTCAACCAGAGCAAGGAACGCTTCCTGCTCCACTACAACTTCCCGCCCTTCAGCACAGGTGAGGCCCGTCCGCAGCGCGGCGTAGGCCGTCGCGAAATCGGCCACGGCAATCTTGCCCACCGTGCGTTGAAGCGTATGTTCCCCGATGATTTCCCCTACACCTGCCGCATCGTGTCGGATATCCTCGAGAGCAACGGTTCGTCGTCGATGGCCACAGTATGTGGCGGCACGCTGTCGCTTCTTGACGCCGGCGTGAAGATGAAGCGTCCTGTGGCCGGCGTGGCAATGGGTCTCATCAGCGACGAGGGCAATGTGAAATATGCCATCCTTTCCGATATCCTCGGCGATGAGGACCACCTCGGCGACATGGACTTCAAGGTGACCGGTACCACAAAGGGTATCACAGCCACCCAGATGGATATCAAGTGCGACGGCCTGAGCTATGAGGTGCTCGAGAAGGCGCTAAATCAGGCTCGCGACGGACGTCTGCACATCCTGAACATCATCAACGAGACCATTCCCGCACCGCGCGAGGACTACAAGCCTCATGTGCCGCGTCTGGTTACCATCGAGATTCCGAAGGAGATGATTGGCGCAGTGATCGGCCCGCAGGGCAAGGTGATCCAGGGCATCCAGGAGGAGACCGGAACCACCATCTCTATCGACGAGGACGAGAAGACAGGTGTAGGACGCGTGGAGATTGCCTCGAAGGACAAGGCAAGCATCGACGCCGCCCTTTCGAAGATCAAGGCTATCGTGGCTCAGCCCGAGGAGGGTGAGGTTTACGAGGGCACAGTCCGCTCGATTCTTGATTTCGGCGCGTTCGTAGAGTTCATGCCGGGTCGCGACGGACTTCTCCATATCAGCGAGATCTCCTGGAACCGCCTCGAGGACATGGCCGCAAGCGGCCTGAAGGAGGGCGACAAGGTGAAGGTGAAACTTCTCGAGATTGACAAGAAGACGGGCAAATATCGTCTGTCGATGCGTGCGTTGGAGCCGAAGCCGGAGGGCTATGTGGAGCGAGAGCAGCGTCCGCGTGGCGAGCGTCCGCGTCGTGACGGCGACCGTGGCGAGCGTCCGCGTCGTGACGGCGACCGTGGCGACCGTGATCCCAGAGGCCCGCGCCGCGAAGGCGACCGTGGCCCGCGTCGTGAAGGCGACCGTGGTCCCCGCACATTCACTCCCCGTCACAAAGAGGACTAAGATACTATTCGAGTCCTTCCAAGGTATAAAAAATCCCGATGCCCTGCGGCACCGGGATTTTTATGTGTTGGGTTTTCTATACTTTATTCGGCATAGTCGGCGGCGACTTCGGTGAGGGCTTCCTCGGAGGGAATCCATTTGCCGTCGCTGTCCATCTCCACGAGATCCATCACATTATATGCGTCGAATCGCGGGTCTTCATCATATTGGTCGCTTTCCTCGCCGTCGGCAAGCGTCAGCGCAAGTGTGTTTTTGTCAATCACGAGAAGAGCGTCGTCGTCGTAACTCTCCTCGGATGCGAGATATTCTCTCACCATGCGGCGGAGGTTCTCTTTAAATTCATCTCTTGTCATCGCTGATCAGAATTAATTGTTATCGCTGCCGCCGAAGATGCGGAGAAGATAGAGGAAGAGGTTGATGAAATCCAGATAAAGGTTGAGGGCTCCCATTGTGGCGAGTTTGTCGGTGAGGGCCGGGTCGAGGTTGGCGGCAGCCAGACGCTTCACGGTCTGCGTGTCCCAAGCGGTGAGGCCGGTGAAAATCAGCACGCCCACGATGGAGATAATCCAGTCGAATGTGCTGCTGGCCACGAAGATATTCACTATGGTGGCGATAATCAGGCCGAAAAGCGCCATGATGAGGAATGTGCCCATCTTCGAGAGGTCGCTCTTCGTGAAATAACCATACACCGACATCGCGCCGAATGTGCCGGCCGTGATGAAGAATGTGTAGACAATCGTGCCCAGGCTATACACAAGGAATATCGGAGCGAGCCATACGCCCATCAAAGCGGCAAACACGCAGAACATCGCAAGGCAGGTGCCGGTGCTCATCCTGGTGAGGCGCGCGGGAAGCACCCATGCCATCACAAGCATCACGATTAACATTCCCCAGAACACTACTTTATTGCCGAATATGAAGTAGATGGCGGCAGGACTGCTTGCCACCCCGAGTGCACAGAATGCGGAGATAAGCATACCTATGAACATGCGCACATAGACACGCTTCATTACGGAATTAACTTGCGCTTTCACGCTCACGCCCTGACCCGGGAAGGGAGGAGGCGTCTGTTGATAATTGTTGTAATCCATCTTATTTCTTTTAATGAGTATTCAAATTATATAACAATCTTCGCCGGATTTCTATCACATTCTCTCGGGCATCTCTATGCCGAGAAGGCCCATTGCCTCGCGGAGCGTGCGGGCCACGGTGTAGGAAAGCAGCAGGCGAAGGTCGCGTTTCTGCTTGTCCTCCTCGCGCAGGATGGAATAGTCGTGATAGAACTGATTGTATTCCTTGGCGAGGTCGTAGGCGTAATTGGCCACGAGCGCCGGGGAGCAGTTCTTGCCGGCATCGGCCACTACATTGCGGAAATCATCCACCTTGCGGATAAGGGTCGACTCCTTCTCGTTGGGGGCGCAGGAGGGTGTGGCGGCGGGATCGAAATCCTCGGCCTTCCTTATCACAGAACGTATGCGGGCATATGTATATTGGATGAAGGGGCCGGTGTTGCCATTGAAATCAATCGACTCTTTGGGATTGAAGAGCATGTTTTTCTTCGGGTCCACCTTGAGGAGGAAATATTTAAGAGCGCCAAGTCCCACCATGCGTGCCACCTCGGCGGCCTCCTCGGCAGGCATGTCGGCGAAGCGTTCCTCGCTCATCTCGGCGGCTCCGCTTACCATGGTGTCGATCAGGTCGTCGGCATCCACCACCGTGCCTTCGCGCGACTTCATCTTGCCGTCGGGGAGCTCCACCATGCCATAGGAGAAATGAAGCAGCGACTTGCCCCATTTGAATCCGAGTCTGTCGAGCAGCAGAGAGAGCACCTGGAAGTGATAGTTCTGCTCGTTGCCCACCACATAGATCATCCTGTCGATGGGGAAGTCCTGATAGCGTAGTTTGGCTGTGCCTATATCCTGGGTCATGTATACGGAAGTGCCGTCGGCGCGGAGCAGAAGTTTGTGGTCGAGGCCGTCGCCTGTGAGGTCGGCCCATACGGAGCCATCCTCCTTGCGATACATCTGACCCTTCTCCAGGCCTCCGAGCACAAGGCCCTTCCCCTCGAGATATGTCTCGCTTTCGTAATAAATCTTATCGAAAGATACGCCGAGACGGTGATAGGTCTCGTCGAAACCGGCATATACCCAGTCGTTCATCTTCTTCCAGAGGGCGCGCACCTCGGGGTCGCCCTGCTCCCATTTGCGGAGCATCTCGCGGGCTTCGGCCATCAGCGGAGACTTCTCCTTGGCCTCATCCTCGCTGAGATGGTCGCGCTCCATGAGCTGCTTCACCTCCTCCTTGAAATGTTTGTCGAAGGCTACATAGAAGTCGCCGATAAGGTGGTCGCCCTTCTTGCCCGTCGACTCGGGAGTGGCACCGTTGCCCCATTTCTGCCATGCCAGCATCGACTTGCAGATGTGGATGCCGCGGTCGTTGACGATGTTGGTCTTCACCACGCGGTTGCCGTTGGCCTCGAGAATCTTGGAGAGCGAATACCCGAGCAGATTGTTGCGCACATGTCCGAGATGGAGGGGCTTGTTGGTATTGGGAGAGGAATATTCCACCATCACCAGGGGCGACTCAGGCGTGGGTGCCTTGATGCCGAAATTGTCGTCGGCGGCAATGCGGTGTAGCAGGTCGAGCCAATAGTCGGGGCTGATGGAGATGTTGAGGAAACCCTTCACAGCGTTGAAACCGCTCACTTCCTTGAGGTTGCGGCTCATCCAATCGCCGATTTCGAGCGCGGTGGCCTCGGGGGCCTTGCGCGACATCTTCAACACGGGGAAAACCACAATTGTCAGGTCGCCCTCAAACTCCTTCTTGGTGGGAGCGGGGGTGAACAAAGAGGAATCCACGTCAGCGCCATAAAGCTGCTTTACGGCCTGCGCGGCGCCATTGGCTATAATGCTTTCTATTGACATTGAGTAAATTTTTGCTTTAAATATGCAAAGTTAATAAAATCTCGCGGCATAGACAAAAAGAATAGTGCAGTCGCTGAGCAACTGCACTATTCTTTAATTTATAATTTAGAATTTAGAGCTATTTTGCGAAGCCGCGGAGGCGGAGAAGGGCGGCAGCGTCGGGGTTGTGGCCGCGGAAGCGACGGAAGAGCACCATGGCGTCTTCGGTGTCGCCTGCCTCAAGAATGTTCTTCTTGAAGGAAGCGGCTGTCTTCTTGTCGAAGATGCCCTTCTGCTTGAAGAGTTCCCAGCCCTCGGCCTCAAGCACCTGAGCCCAGAGATAGGTGTAATAACCTGCAGCATAGCCGTCGTCGCCGAAGATATGCTTGAAGTAGGGTGAACGATAACGGAAGGTGATCTCCTCCGGCATACCGATCTCCTTGGCTACGTCAGCCTCGAATTTCTTCACGTCCTTCACCTCGGGAGTCTCGCCATATTTCATGTCGAGGAGTGCGGAGCCTGCGAGTTCGGTGGTGATGAAGCCCTGGTTGAATGTGCCGGCGTCGGAAAGTTTCTTCACGAGTTCGTCAGGAATAGGTTCGCCGGTCTTGTAATGCTTGGCATATCCCTTGAGCACTTCGGGAGCGAAAGCCCAGTGCTCCATGATCTGCGAGCACATCTCCACATAATCGCGGTCCACGTTGGTGCCGGCAAGGCTCTTGTAGGGAGCGCGGGTGAGCATGCCCTGAAGAGCATGGCCGAACTCATGGAAAGTGGTCTCAACCTCGTCGAGGGTGAGGAGCGCGGGAGTGTCGGCTGTGGGGCGGGAGAAGTTGCCGATGTTATATACTATGGGGCGTTTCATCTTGCCGTCGCCATAGAGGCCGGCACTCTGCATCTGTTCCATCCAGGCGCCCTGGCGCTTTGTGTCGCGGGGGAAATAGTCGCACATCCATACGGCCACATGCTCACCTGTTTTGGAGTCTACTACGTCGAACACCTGCACGTCGTCCATCCATTTCGGGGCGTCGGGCATGGGCACCATCTTTACGCCGAAGAGTTTCTCGGTGGTGTCGAAGAGACCCTTCATCACATTGTCGAGGGAGAAGTATGGACGGAGGGCAGCCTCGTCAAGGTCGAATTTTTCTTTCTTCACCTTGTTGGCGTAATAGTAATAGTCCCAGGGAGCGATTTTGAAGTTGCCGCCATTCTTGTCGACGTAAGCCTGCATATCCTTCACCTCCTCGGCGCTGCGGGCCACAGCGGGTTCAAACACCTTCATGAGCAGGTCGGTGGCAGCCTCGGGAGTCTTTGCCATCACACGGCTTGTCATCATCTTGGCGAAATTGTCGAAGCCCATGATGTGGGCCTTCTCGTTGCGGAGCTTCACGATCTCGCTGATCACGGGATAGTTGGAGTTGTCGCCATAGGAGGCGAGGTTGGTGTAGCCCTCATAAATGGCCTGGCGCAGGCCGCGATTGTCGGCATACTGGAGCACGGGAAGACGACTCGGAGCATGGAGTGTGAACACCCAGAGTCCGTTGAGGCCGCGGTTCTTGGCCTCCTCGGCAGCCATAGCCACTACGTTCTCGGGAAGACCGGCGAGGTCCTCCTTGTCGTAGACGATTACGGCAAACTGATTGGTGGCGTTGAGGAGGTTGCGATTGAATTTGATGTAGAGTTTTGAGAGTTCATCGTTGACTTTCACCAGTTCAGCCTTCTTCTCGGGGCTGAGGGCAGCGCCCTGCTCGGCAAACATTCGGTAATATTTCTCTGTGAGGCGCTTCTGAACAGGGGTCTGTTTCTGCTTGTCGCGGTTGTCGTAGACGCTCTTGATGCGCTGGAAGAGTTGGTCGTCGAGCATCACTTTGTTGTTGGCGTCGTTGAGCATAGGGATTGCTTTCTCCGACATCTCGGCGAAGTCGGGGGTGCCCATAGCCTCCATGTAGTGATAGAACACGCCCTGCACTCTTTCCAGAATCGGCGAGAGATTCTCCAGCGGGAGAATGGTGTTGTCGAAATCGGGTGTGGCACGGTTCATCGTGATGGCGCGGAGGTTCTGGTCCTGCTCCTTGATGCCGGCCTCGATTGCCGGGAGGAAATCACCGGTAGTGATCTTGTCGAAAGGTGGAATTTCATACTTCGTGCCGTAAGGCTTGAGGAATGGATTCTCATGTGTTTCAGCCATGGTACTGAAGGATTGCGTGGCGAGCAGCACAGCGCAGCACGCCAGTAGGGTTGTTTTTTTCATTGTTCTGAATTGCTTTATCGTAATTCTATTGATTAGTTCGTTTGAGTTGAGACAATTCGCGCAAGGCCATGATTTTGTGAATGCGCTAATTCACTGCAAAAATAGTCTTTTTATTTCCCTTTTGCAAATCCGGCTTTATTTCTTCTTTATCGGCGAAGGAATCAGCGGGCTGAGCCGGTGAATTCGAATTCGGCAATCAGGGGATAATGGTCGCTGGCCTTGAGTGTGCCCTTCTTCACGCTGAGCGCCCGGAGGGGCCCGCGATAAAATATCTGGTCGAGATGGAGCCAGAACATATGCTGATTGAATGTGATCATCGGTCCGAAACCGGTCTCCACATAGGCGTCGTGGAGGTCTTCGCCGCGCAGAAGGCGGTAGGCATAGGATTCGGGCACGTCGTTGAAGTCGCCGCAGACAATCAGTGGCAGGTCGATTCGGGCAAGGGCCTGGCGCAGGTTTTCCACATCCACCTTCCGCTTCTTCATCGATGCCGACATCTTTTCGCGGATGCTCCCCTTCATCTCCGACATGCTCTCTTTGGCGCCGCGGATGGTCTTCATCTCCTTCACCACATTCCGCTCCTCTTCGGAAAGCATCGGGGAGCGCATGTGCATATTCACGAGCGCGAGCTTGCGCCCATTGATGTTTATCTCATAGAATGTGTAGCGGTTGCGGTCAAAGTCGGGGCTGCCTATTAGCGTTTCGGCGTCGAGGGTGCGCATCGGGTATTTGGAGAGCACCTTCGTGTCGCGTCCCTCCACGAATGCATGATAGGGATAGAGTTTGAAGAGGGTGTCGCGGAAACTCTCGTAGTTTGGAATCTCCTCCTCCTGCCAGCGCATCACTTCCTGGAGGCACACTATGTCGGCGCCGGAATTGATAACATATTCAAAGGCTCGGTTGCCCTGCTGGCCATTTTTCTGCTGCTGGTCGCGGCCGTGGAGGATATTGTAGGTGAGCACGGTAAACTGCCGGGCATCGGGCGTAGGATTCTTCGAGAGATGCAGCGGGGAGGCTGTGGTTACGGGGGAGGCGCAGATGATGAGGGTGAGGATTCCGATGCCGCCGGTGATGAAGCGCATGCAGAAAATCCATATCAGCGACACGATGAGCGTGGTGATGGCCAGATAGGGGAGGCAGAGCACCATCACTCCCGGGAATGTGAAGAAGTCCGGGTCGAAGCGACCGCCATAAGCGGAGAAGGCAGTAACGGCAAAAAGCAGAAAACTCAGCACGCGCAACACGTTGCGAACTATGGGGGTGACAAAGGGTAATTTCATATTTTCTTGGAGATATCGTCAAGTTCGGCGCGCTCCTTCTTGGTGAGGGAGTTATAACCGGAGGTGCGCACCTTGTCGAGGAGGGTGTCGAGGCGGCCGGCGGGAGAGAAAGCGCGGGCCATCCGGCGTCCTCTGGCAAGTTCGCGGCGGCGGGTAAGATAGGAGCGCACGGGATTCCATTTGTGTTTTGGAAGATACATATACAGGACGCCAAAGAGGCAACCGCCTATGTGGGCGCATTGAGTGGCTGCGGAGGCGCCGCCGGCAAAGAGTGTGAGCAGGATGGTTACAAGCGCTATCCATTTGAGTTTCACATTGCCAATCAGGAAGAGGCGCATCTCGAGGTTGGGGCATATGAATGCTGCGGCTGTCATCACCGACAGCACGGCGGCCGACGAACCGGCCAGCCACATCGAGGCGCCGAGTCCTGCCGATGCTGCCGCAAGATAGCATATACCGCCGAGGAGGCCGCCTCCGATGTATAGTTGCAGCAGCGCGCAGTTGCTGCGGAAATCAGTGACGAGGCGTCCGAACCAGAAGAGCCAGAGCGTGTTGAAGATGAACTGCAGCAGCGAGAACTGCGTCACCATATAGGTGGCGATGGTCCAGGGATGGAAGAGAAATTCCCTCCAGCTGCTGGGGAGGAGCAGAGCCTCGCGAAGCCACACATCGGAGGTATGCGCCAAAAGTGAGATCAGCGCCACCACCAGCACAAGCAAGGCAGTGAAGCAGTTAAGCCCGACAAGCCAGCCAAGCGCCTTATATTGATGATTGAAAACCGATAGCCTATAATTCAAAATTCAAAATTCAAAATTCAAAATACAACATTACCAGAAGCGATTTCCGTGGAGTGTGCCTGTCTTTTTCCAGTAGAGGAGCATCAGCAGGCCGAAGATCATGCCGCCGAGATGCGCGAAGTGGGCCACGATTCCGCCGCCGCTGATGCCGAGGAAGAATTCCAGCACCGCGTAGCCTATCACCATCCATTTGGCCTTGATGGGCACAGGGATGAAGAAGAGATAGAGCGGCATGTCGGGGAAGACGAACGCAAAACCGAGCAGCAGGCCGAACACGGCGCCAGATGCGCCAATCGTGACGAATGAGTTCTTGAATTCAGCCACAGCCGAGAGGAAATTGCCGTCGCCGGCAGCGAGCGCCTGGTCCACCACAGCCTTCATGTTGTCGTAGGTAAGACCGTTGAGTCGTGCGATTGCCTCGATGTAGTCGTGCCGCCATGTGAAGGTCCACACAAGTTCCTGCGTCACAGCCGCCCCGATGCCGCAGACCATATAGAACATGAAAAAGCGCTTCGATCCCCACACCTGTTCCAGCGTGCGGCCGAACATCCATAGCGTGAACATATTGAACAGCACATGGAGCACCGTGCCCTGGTCGTGAACGAACATGTAGGTGATAAGCTGGATGGGGTTGAACTGGTCGGCGCCCCAGAAATGGAGGCCTAAATGGCGGATAATGCCATTGGTGCCAAATGCCGGGAAGATGATCTCCACGAGCCATATCAGCACGTTGATGATGATGAGATTCTTGGTGACGGGAGGAATGCTCCCGAAGCGCGATCCGATGTTCATTGATTATCGTCTAAATTTGAATTCATAGAAATTAACGCGAAAAAATACCTTAAATGCACATCTCATGGCCCTAAATTTAACTTTTTTTTAGGGGTTGGGCAAAAAAAAATCCCAATTAATTTGTAAATCGATTTCAAAGCACTATATTTGTGGCTGAAAAAGGGGACTTTAACTCATCCGGTTGGAAGTACCTTTTGAAATAACACACATATCCCCGTAAAAGCTCCCTGCCGAGGTAACAGAATGCGATACTGCCAAGGCTGGAATTGCACAGACATTTTAAATTATAAACCCCAAAGTTATACAAAAATCATGAACAAGACTGATTTAGTAAATGAGGTTGCAGCAAAAGCCAATCTCAGCAAGACAGACGCCAAGGCAGCCCTCGACGCAGTGCTCGAATCCATCGCAGAGGCTCTCGTAAACGACGATAAGGTGCAGCTCATCGGTTTCGGCACCTTCGCCATGCAGGACAAGCCGGCCCGCACAGGCCTCAATCCCCGCACAAAGGAGAAGATTGAGATTCCCGCCCGCAAGGTTGTTAAATTCAAACCCGCATCCAACCTCGGCAAGTAATCTGCCGCAGCCAAGATACAAGAATACAAGAGCGTGACCTCCCGAGGCCACGCTCTTCATTTATGCTTTAATTATATCTTTAAGCCGCTCCGTTCTTTTGAACCCGCCGTTTTTTTAGACCCCATCCCACAAAAAATGTTAACGCAGGGGCGGCGTATTTTCGAG
>OGNF01001824.1_pt1 | contig 17836 bp, 14 predicted proteins | sample 1573321 | NCBI WGS metagenome assembly OGNF01 (sample SAMEA2581911, study PRJEB24529) | metagenome | biome: Human gut stool | place: China | collected 2011
TGCATCAAAAATCGGTCGCCCCTGCATTAACATTTTTTATGGGATGGGGTCTTAGTAATAACGCCTCCCTCATTTACAAAGTTCATAATGAAGACGAACAAATGTACGACTTCATTATAATAAACTGAGAACGCAAGAATATCTCTGATTACTACAATTACTCTGGTTACTTTTGGTACGATATTTGCAATGCCTTTGGTTAATGGATAAGAAGCAAATTTCCCTTAAAGGAGTAAGGGTAAACAATCTTAAGAATATTGACCTGGAGCTTCCGTTGGGCAAGTTTATTGTGGTGACGGGAGTTTCGGGCTCAGGCAAGTCTTCTCTGGCATTCGACACACTCTATGCCGAAGGACAGCGCCGCTATGTGGAAAGTCTGTCGGCATACGCCCGGCAGTTCTTAGGCCGCATGGCGAAACCTGAGTGCGACTATATAAAGGGTTTGCCTCCGGCCATCGCCGTGGAGCAGAAGGTAAGCACCCGCAATCCCCGCTCCACAGTGGGGACATCCACAGAAATCTACGATTACATGCGCATGCTTTTCGCCCGCGTGGGACGCACCTATTCCCCCGTGAGCGGCGAGGAGGTGCGCAAACATGGCATCGAAGATATCGTGAGAACCGTGCAGAGTTATCCGGAAGGCATCCGCATTGCTGTTTTGACAGATATCCGCATTCCCGACGGGCGTGATTTTGCACAACAACTCGACATTTATCTCAAAGAGGGTTACTCACGTCTTGAAAAAGATGGTGAATTCATCCAGATATCCGACATACTTGCCGGCGACGTTCCGGCAGACGCACACGGCTATCGGCTTTTAATCGACCGCCTTGCGGTATCCACCGACAAGGATGAGGTGTCGCGTCTTACTGATTCAGTGGAAACGGCATATTTTGAAGGGCGCGACGAAGCCATCATCAAGGTGTGGGGCAGCGACGGCGTGCATGAGCATCTCTTCTCAAAGCGCTTCACCGCCGACGGAATGGAATTCCGCGAACCCAGCGACCTGATGTTCAACTTCAACAACCCCTACGGCGCATGCACCGTGTGCGAAGGCTTTGGAAGCGTATTGGGCGTGAGCGAGGATCTTGTGATTCCTAACAAGACGCTATCGGTATATCAGAATGCCGTGAAATGCTGGAACGGTGAGAAGATGGGGGAATGGAAAAAACGTCTCATCCATCTGGCTCCACGTTTCAACTTCCCGATCCACACGCCTTATAATAAACTCACGCAGCAGCAGCGCGATTTCCTCTGGCACGGCAACAGCATGTGGGAGGGCATCGACGGCTTTTTCGCATGGCTCGACACGCGGATGGACAAACTCCAATACCGTGTGATGAAAGCTCGTTATCGCGGCAAGACACTCTGCCCTGAATGCAAGGGAAGCCGTCTGCGTCCTGACGTGGAATATGTAAAGGTAGGAGGGCGCACCATTACCGAACTTGTGAGAATGCCCATCGACCGTCTTAGCGAATTTTTTGACACATTCAGTCTGAGCGAGAGCGATATGCTGATTGCAGGCCGTCTTCTCACGGAGATACGCACCCGCCTCAAGTTTCTCAAGGATGTAGGATTGGGTTATCTGACGCTCGACCGTCTCTCCTCCACACTTTCCGGCGGCGAGAGCCAGCGCATCAATCTCGCGACATCTCTAGGAAGTAGTCTTGTAGGCTCGCTATATATCCTTGACGAACCAAGCATCGGTCTGCATTCACGCGACACCCAAAAACTCATCAGCGTGCTCCGGCATCTGCAGCAGATCGGCAACACTGTGGTAGTGGTGGAACACGACGAGGAGATAATGCTGGCAGCCGACGAGATTGTGGACATAGGCCCCAATGCAGGTCGGCTGGGCGGCGAGGTGGTGCTTCAGGGCAACCTCCCACAACTCCTTGCCGAGAAAGCGCCTAAAGAGTCGTACACCTTACAGTACCTGCGCGGAGAGCGAAATATAGATGTGCCCAAACGACGTCGCAAATGGAAGAAAGCCATAGAAGTGGTTGGCGCTTCCCAGAATAATCTGAAAGACATCGATGTCTCATTCCCGTTGGGCGTGATGACAGTAGTGAGTGGTGTGAGCGGTAGCGGCAAATCTACTCTCGTGAAAGATATCCTTTACCAGGGGATGCTTCGGGCCATCGGGGAAGGGGGCGATGCGCCTGGCACCCACCGCGAAATCCGCGGCGACATCGGCGAAGTGAAAATGGTGGAATTTGTGGACCAGAATCCTATCGGCACCTCTTCACGCAGCAACCCTGCCACATATCTTAAGGCTTACGACGAGATCCGCCGTCTCTTCGCCGACCAGCAGCTCTCGAAGCAGATGGGTTTCACGCCGGCCTATTTCTCATTCAATACCGACGGCGGCCGATGCGAGGAATGCAAGGGAGAGGGCACTATCACCATCCCCATGCAATTCATGGCCGACATCCAGATTGAATGTGATGTGTGCCATGGCAAGCGCTTCAAGCAGGAGGTGCTCGATGTGGAATATCGCGGCAAGAACATCAACGATTTCCTCGATATGACCGTCAACGAGGCTATCGAATTTCTCGGCGACCAACCGGGCAGCACTGAGAAGAAGATTGTGGCGCGTCTCAAACCTCTCCAGGATGTGGGTCTCGGCTACATAAAACTCGGACAGTCGTCATCCACTCTCTCAGGAGGCGAAAGCCAGCGCGTGAAACTCGCCTATTATCTTTCGCAGGAGAAGCAGAGCGGCATGCTATTCATCTTCGACGAACCCACCACCGGCCTTCATTTCCACGACATCTCCGTGCTGATGAAATCGCTCAACCGCCTTGTGGACAATGGCAACACCGTTGTGATTATCGAGCACAACATGGATGTGATAAAATGTGCCGACTGGGTGATTGACATCGGCCCCGAGGGCGGCGACGCAGGCGGAGAAGTGGTGGCGGCGGGCACGCCTGAGCAGATCGCACAATGCGAGAAATCATACACCGCAAAATTCCTCAAAGACAAACTGAAGTGATATCTCTTTCGATAAAATATGAAAGGAAATAACCAGATTTTACACAGATTGAAGATAGCGTCGGGGGCAATACCGGCTTTGACATTGGCAGTGTGTATGATAATGCCGCTGACGGCGTGCACCGGCAACAATAATGATAACGACGGCGACCTGAGCCGTCAACTGTACGAAAAAAGCGTACGGTTGATGCGGCTATACGCCGACAGCATCACGCACGCCAAGGACTCCGCTACGCTGCTGGCCATGATGCAGCGTTACGACGACAGCCTCACAAAACTCAATTATGACTATCCGGCAAATGCCGATCTTCTTATTGACGAAGGGGAGAACGACACCATCAAGATGCTGAGCATGCGGATTGTGCATCTGCGCGACTCACTTTTGCTCCGCATGTCCGGGAAATTACCCGTCGACTCTATTTCAGCAGCCGCATCTGACAGTGTTGACAATCAAACTCAAGCCGGAAAGAGTGCGGGCCGGTAGAGATAGTCAGCGGGGGCTCAAACCTCCTTCTCGTCTGCGGTGACACCTGAGGGTCGCGCAGGCAACAGCCAAGTTCGCGACGCAGACAATAGCGCGTGGTCATAACCTCAACATCCTTACGGTCGGCAGCCGGGACAGTTTCCCATGCCGGCCTTATATTTTTCACACCATGCGCCTCATAGAAACCGCGTGCAAGGGAATTTGCCACATTATCTCTTTCATCAAGCGACTCCACAGGATAAAGGGCTTCAGGATTTTCAAGTCGTCTTGAATCGAAATGATATGTGTCGAGAGCCGCTTTATCCAGCGCCTCAATCAAGCGGCGACGGGCCGCAGTAAGCTGCGAAGCAGGAATGAAGGTCTTCGTGGAAAAATTGTTGGTGAAATTGCGGAGACGATAGATAGTGTTGCCAAGTTTCGCAAAAACTGGACGAGGATCCATAGGTTTTCGGGCCACACTTTTATCGCAGTCGAGTGCTACTCTTGCTTCCACTCCCCTTTCGTCGTGACCACAGATTCCGGTTTCATCAATTTCCACATCAAGCCATATGCTACGCACGGCCGTGGAGCCTTCAAGCTGTTGCTGCCATTTGCGATTGAGCGTGCGGTGAATCACGGCTCCCTTAGGCAGTTGGAACGGACGCGCACCGATTATCCTGTTGCCCTCCACACGATTCACTCCCACCCCTTCATATACACCCTCCGCATTGAAGAAACTGATGCCGTCTCCATTATTCAGCATCCTTACATCAGATATCTCCTCCCCCATCGATTTCGGAGTATCGATTGATGCCATGCGTCCCGGACGCCTCGCCGACAGGAAATAATCAGTGAAACCACGGTTGAAACTCTTGCATGGATCGGGCGAGAATGAAATCTCACTCACACCATAAGAGGCTCGGCGATAAAGATCAGGATGTTCTGCAATGATTTCATCGAGAATACGGCGATAATAGGCAGTGATATTCTTTACATAAGCCGCATCCTTAAGACGTCCCTCGATTTTGAAAGAGCTTGCACCGGCCTCAACCATATCCTTCAATGACGCAGATGCATTGAAATCGCGCAACGAAAGAAGGTATTTGTCGCGTAGAATCTTTTCGCCGCGTCCGTTCATGAGAGTGTAAGGCATCCGGCACATCTGGGCGCATTCTCCACGGTTGGCACTTCTTCCGAGCGTCACGCCGCTTGCCGCGCATCTCCCGGAATATGACACACACAGAGCTCCATGAATGAAGCATTCCACTGGCACAGTGACGGCGTCGCACACACTGCGAATCTCTTCAACCGTGAGTTCGCGTGCAAGCACAATCTGAGAGAAACCCACATCTTGAAGGAAACGGGCCTTCTCTGGCGTCCTGGTGTCGCACTGAGTGCTGGCATGGAGTGCAATCGGCGGCAGATTGAGGCGCAATAATGCCATATCCTGCACTATTATCGCATCCACACCTATATGATATAACTGCCATACAAGGCGTTCCACCTGCTCAAGTTCGTGCTCGAACACGATGGTATTCACGGTGACATAGACTTTTGCGCGATAAAGATGAGCGAATCTCACCACTTCGGCGATATCCTCCACGCTATTCGCAGCCTTGCTTCTCGCGCCATGGCTCGAAGCGCCGATGTAGATTGCATCGGCACCATGCAGGATGGCTTGCATTGCCACCTCCTTATTAGCTGCGGGGGCAAGGAGTTCGAGGGGGCGTAGGCTGTCCTTTTTCATTTCTTGAACATGCGGTCGATCTGACGTTTATCCTCGCGCTCACGGATGGCCTGGCGCTTGTCGTATTGCTTCTTGCCTCGCCCCACTCCAATCAGCATCTTGGCCAGCCCGCGCTCATTGATGAAAATCTTTAGCGGAACAATGGTGAATCCCACATCCTCCTGCACCTTGGAGAGTTTCTGAATCTCCTTGCGGGTGAGAAGGAGTTTGCGGTCGCGACGTGCCACATGATTGTTGTAGCTGCCATAGAAATATTCGGAGACATTCATCCCTTTCACCCATACCTCGCCATTCTCCACCATGCAGAAGGAGTCGACAAGAGAAGCCTTCCCTTCGCGGATGGATTTTATTTCAGTGCCGGTCAACACGATGCCGGCTGTATATGTGTCGCCAATCTCATAATCGAAACGGGCGCGCTTATTTCTTATATTTATATCGCTTGCTTTCATTTTCTCGGGAATACTGAACCGGTATTTTCTATCGTCGGTATATTATATTAACGCTTAATGCCTTGCCTTGGAATATTGATTCTACATGGAGGGGAGGAAAATGGAGAAGAGCCAATGGTAAAGAATGGGTGCACCCACAATAAGCAAGCTCAGCACGCATGCAGAGCGGGTTTCCGCCTCTTTGGGTCCGCGCAGGAAACGCACACCCTTGCTTATGGCATAAATCGTCCAAAGCGGCAGGAACACAAGTACTGTCTGAGCCATGGGAAGGAGAATGCCTAAAGCATAGAAAAGTGCGAGCGTCGACATCATTTCCATCACAAATTCCTTGCCAAAGGGTTTCTTAAACTGTTCGCGCACCTCTTTGGGCATCAGGATTCCGGCACACATCAGCACGAGGAAATATCCGAAGAAAAAAGAGATGAATGTGTTGACGGCCGCCACAAGAATCGATGACACCGTGGACTCGGCGAGATAGAACAGATTGGCGAATTCCGACACGGATGCGAGTGCCACAAAGGGATAAAAGCATCGTGAGGCCACGGTTTCAGGTGCCATCCGCGCACGTTTGAGCGCTTTCCAACCCTCCACCGGTGTGGCAAGGATGCGGAACATCAGCCCCATTGCCGAGGCGGAGTCTTTCCTGGCAGAAGGATCGGCGCATGCGGCATAGTTTTCGTTCTCGTCCTCGTCGTCGATAGTGTAAAGCGGTTCGAAATCTACGTCGTAGATGTTGCTCTGCCCGTCTTCGGAAGGGGGCGTGGCGCCGTAAATGTTGGTATCTTCGTCTTGTATATTTCGGTCCATTGAATTCGGTTATTGAGATATATGGTATGGGTAATAGTCAGTGCAAATCGGCAGAAGCCATACCATATCTTTTACTCAACGCGCAGCAACGATTAATATTTTTCGCTGCGACTAAAAAATGTAAGAAGAGGGCCGACTGACATGCAGCCGGTCCTCCTCGGAACAAGTGTTAGAGTATTTTCTTTCGCTAATGGCGTCCGGCTTACTCAGCGCGGTCCTCATTAAGGATGCGAATCATTTCGATGGCGCTCTTCGGGATACGGGTGCCGGGGCCGAAAATAGCAGCCACACCGGCCTTGTAGAGGAAGTCATAGTCCTGAGCGGGGATTACACCGCCGGCGGTAACCATGATATCCTCGCGGCCGAGCTTCTTGAGTTCCTCGATCACCTGAGGAATCAGCGTCTTATGGCCTGCTGCCAGCGAGCTGACACCAAGGATATGAACGTCGTTTTCCACGGCCTGGCGAGCAGCCTCGGCAGGAGTCTGGAAGAGGGGACCCATATCCACGTCGAATCCGCAGTCGGCATAGCCTGTAGCCACCACTTTGGCACCACGGTCGTGGCCGTCCTGGCCCATCTTCGCAATCATGATACGCGGCTGACGGCCTTCGCGTTTTGCAAAGTCAGCCACTGCCTTGCGGGCTTCCTCGAACTCGGGATCACCCTTTTCTTCGCTTGAGTACACTCCGGAGATAGTTTTGATTACAGCTTTATAACGTCCTACCACAGCCTCGCATGCGTCGGAAATCTCACCGAGCGATGCGCGGAGACCGGCAGCTTTCACGGCAAGGTCGAGAAGGTTGCCCTTCGAGGGATCCTTCACAGCTTCTGTGATATCGTTGAGGGCTTTCTTCACAGCCTCCTCGTCGCGGTTGGCGCGCAGAGTCTCGAGGCGAGCGATCTGCTCCTTGCGAACCTCGGTGTTGTCCACCTCGAGGATATCGATGGGATCCTCATGGTCGAGACGGAACTTGTTGATACCCACGATGGTCTGCTTGCCGGAGTCGATATGAGCCTGTGTGCGTGCGGCAGCCTCCTCGATGCGGAGCTTGGGAAGACCTGTCTCGATGGCTTTTGCCATACCGCCAAGTTTCTCAATCTCCTGGATGTGCTCCCATGCGCGGTGAGCGATCTCGTTGGTAAGAGCCTCTACATAGTAGGAACCGCCCCACGGATCCACCTGCTTGCACACGTAGGTTTCCTCCTGGATATAAATCTGGGTGTTACGTGCGATACGAGCGGAGAAGTCGGTAGGAAGTGCGATAGCCTCGTCGAGGGCGTTGGTGTGGAGCGACTGAGTGTGGCCAAGAACGGCGCCCATGGCCTCTACGCAGGTACGGCCCACATTGTTGAAGGGATCCTGCTCGGTAAGCGACCAGCCGGAAGTCTGGCAGTGTGTACGCAGCGCGAGCGACTTGGGATTCTTCGGGTTGAACTGCTTAACGATCTTAGCCCACAGCATACGTGCCGCTCTCATCTTGGCGATCTCCATAAAATAATTCATCGAGATGCCCCAGAAGAATGACAGACGCGGAGCAAAGGAGTCAATATCCATGCCTGCGTTCACGCCGGCGCGGAGATATTCAAGGCCGTCGGCGAGAGTGTAAGCCAGCTCGATGTCGGCGGTGGCGCCTGCCTCCTGCATGTGATAGCCGGAGATGGAGATCGAGTTGAACTTAGGCATATTCTTCGAAGTATACTCGAAGATGTCGGCGATAATCTTCATGGAGAATGCCGGCGGATAGATGTATGTGTTACGCACCATGAACTCTTTGAGGATGTCGTTCTGTATGGTACCGGCCATCTCGGAGAGGCTTGCGCCCTGCTCGAGGCCTGCGTTGATGTAGAATGCGAGTATAGGAAGCACTGCGCCATTCATCGTCATCGACACGGACATCTTGTTCAAGGGAATTCCGTCGAAGAGCACCTTCATATCCTCGATGGAGCAGATGGAAACACCTGCTTTGCCCACATCGCCCACAACGCGTTCGTGGTCGGCGTCATAGCCGCGGTGAGTAGGAAGGTCGAAGGCTACGGAAAGGCCCTTCTGACCGGAAGCGAGGTTACGGCGATAAAATGCGTTCGACTCAGCGGCGGTGGAGAATCCGGCATACTGACGGATGGTCCAGGGACGCATAGGATACATTGCGCTGTACGGGCCACGCAGGAACGGGGGAATACCGGCTACGTAGTCGAGATGCTCCATGCCCTCGAGGTCCTCCTTTGTATATACGGGCTTCACGGGGATGAGCTCTGCGGTGAGCCACTCCTCGCCTTCCACCGGTTTGTGGCTCGCAGGAACCACTATCTTATTGATGTCTATTTCTTTAAAATTAGGTCTCATGATATCGGTTTATTTGAGGAGTTTAGCGTTAAAGTCAACAAGAGTGTCAAGCACATTGCACTTCACATGAATGAAGCTTTCGATTCCCTCTTTCTTCAGATCTTCCATGCAAGCGGGAGCGCCGGCCACTACGAAGAGGGCGCGGCCCTGAAGTGCCTTGAATGCTTCGGGAGCATACTGGGCATATTCGTCGTCGCTTGAGCAGAGCACCACTACGTCGGCCTTCTTCTCGATGGCGGCGTCGATGCCTTCCTGCACTGTCTGGAAGCCGATATTGTCGATAATCTCGTAGCCTGCGCAACCGAAGAAATTGGCGGAGAACTGAGCGCGAGCAAGACGCATTGCGAGATTGCCGATTGTAAGCATGAATACCTTGGGACGGCGGCCGGAGCGCTCTGTGTCGAGACGCAGCTGCTCAAACTGGCTGGCTGCGCGGTCGAAATTGAGGCTTGTCACGGCACCGTCGGCCACTTCCTCGGAGCATCCGCATGAGCAGGAGCATTCTTTTACCTTGTCAAGTTCCATCTCGTTGAAGTTGGGGAACTGGTTAGTGCCGAGGAGGCTTTCCTTGCGGCAAGCCAGGTCGAGATGACGCTTAACGCCGCTCTCATTTACCTTGCCCTGGATCTCGCCCTTGGCAAGCATTGCGGCAAATCCGCCATTGTCCTCTACCTCATTGAATACCTTCCATGCCTGAGCAGCGATGGAGGCGGTAAGGGTCTCTATATAATAGGAACCGCCTGCGGGGTCGACCACCTTGTTGAGGTGAGACTCGTCGCGGAGCAGGAACTGCTGGTTGCGTGCGATGCGCTCGCTGAATTCATCGGGACGCTCGTAACATTCGTCGAAGGGAAGGGTCTCGATAGAGTTGACTCCTGCAAGAGCGGCACTCATTGTCTCTGTCATCGAACGCAGAAGATTTACGTGCGAATCATAGAGAGTCTGGTTGAAACGGCTTGTCACGGCGTGAACCCACATCTTGCATGCGCAGTCGCACTCGGGATTGTAAGCCTTGACGATTTCAGCCCAAAGCATACGGGCAGCACGGAATTTGGCCAGCTCCATGAAATAATTCGAGGAGATGCCCATGTTGAATTTAACGCGGCAAGCCACTTCTGTAGCGGTAAGGCCGGCCTCGGTCATCATGTCGAGCCATTCAGCACCCCATGCCAGAGCGTAGCCGAGCTCCTGAGTGATATATGCACCTGCGTTGCAGAAAAGATAACTGTCCACAGCGAAGCAGCGCAGATTCTTCACTTCCTTAACAGTCTCATAGAGAGCCTTGCCCTCTTCCACTGCATCCTTGGGGAAGGGAAGTCCATGCTTGAGATAGCGTTTGAAAGGATTATAACCTATGGAACCGCGGAATTCCTCCACGGCGCCGGCCTCCTTGATGAGTTTCACAAGCTCCTTTGCCACAGCCACTGCACATCCGGGGCAGCAGTCCACGTTAATCTCCACTTTCTTGAGGTCGATGCCCTTGAGCACCTTGCCAAGTTCGGCGGGATCCATCTTGCGGCAAAGTTTGATGCCGAGCGACTCCACACCACGGTTGAGGATATGCAGCGCATGGTCGTTCATTTCCTCAGGAGTCTCGCCGCGCACTGCCTGACGCACGATCCAGTCGTTGTTGTCACGCGTGCCGCGGAGATAGGGAAATTCTCCGGGAAGTGAATCAAGCGCGGGAAGACCTGTAAGATCCTCTCTGCGATAGAAGGGCTGTACATTGAAACCCTCCTTGGTGCGCCACACCAATTTTCTGTCGAAATCGGCACCTTTCAGGTCGGCAGTAATCTTCGCCTTCCACTCCTCGGTGGACACGGGCGAAAACATGTCAAACAATTTTTCTTTCATTTCTGCCATTTTAAGCGTATTTTGGTATTAGTATCCTTCTTGTTTGTAAGTTCTCCTTATGCCATCATTTCCCATTTCGGGCATCCCTTTCCGGGACTTTCCGACGCCTTCGGAGGATGGCTCGCCGGAGTTATCGTGCAAAGATATTCAATATTTCAGAATTTAGAAACTTTTAATGCTGAAAAACACTTTTTTCATGGGTTGCATCCCCGCTTTTCATCAATCTGCAAGTCTTCAACCGGCAATTAAGCGTTTTTCCTCACATCTGAGCGATGGCGCAGGGAAGTCTTCAGTCATCTGCAGATTGTGGGTAGCCATTAGCACGGCAGTGCCCTGTTCATGGCATAGACGGTGGAGCAGGTCCACAATCTGATATCCGGTCTGCGGGTCAAGGTTGCCGGTGGGCTCGTCGGCGAGAATAAGCTTCGGGCTATTGAGCAGGGCGCGGGCTATCACCACGCGCTGCTGCTCGCCTCCACTCAATTCGTGGGGCATCTTATAGCTTTTGTTGGCCATTCCTACAAGTCCGAGCACCTCCTCTATCCTGTCGGCAATCTCACCCTTGCTTTTCCAGCCTGTGGCCTCGAGCACGAATCTAAGGTTCGATGCCGCCGAACGGTCCTGCAGAAGCTGGAAATCCTGGAACACGATTCCAACGTTGCGGCGCAGAAACGGAATCTGCTTGCGCTTTATTGACATCAGGTCAAAATCGAGCACCTTAGCCCGCTCTCCCTCAGTGAGGGGAACATCGGCATACATTGTCTTCATCAGCGAACTCTTGCCACTGCCCACACGTCCCACAAGATAATGAAACGTTCCCTCCTCTATGTTGATGTCCACGTCCTTTAGCACGAGCCGTTCGGCACGGTAGACATTCACTTTCTCATATTCTATCACGGGATTCGGCTTAGAGCCAGTCTCCGTGACGTTCTCATTCAGTTCATCCATATTTATGTATGGTGTATGTTCAATTGTCGAAGAGGGCCCGCAGCAGGTCGTGCACGCGTCCCACCTCTACTATTTTTATCTTGTAATTATCTTTCGCCCCCCGGAGGTTGCCCTTGGGGATGAAGATTTTTTCAAAACCGAGTTTTTCGGCCTCAGCCACACGGCTCTCCATTCTGGTCACCGTTCTTATTTCACCTGACAGGCCCACTTCGCCAGCGAAAGCCGCACGGCGCGGGATGCTCACATCGAAATTCGACGACATCACTGCTGCCACCACCGCCATATCAAGCGCGGGGTCGGTCACCTTCAGTCCTCCGGCGATATTGAGGAACACGTCTTTCTGTCCAAGGCGGAACTTAGCTCTTTTCTCAAGCACGGCAAGCAGCATGTTAAGCCTGCGCTGGTCGTATCCGGTCACGCTTCTCTGTGGCGTGCCATAAGCAGCCGAAGAGACCAGAGCCTGCACCTCCACCAGAAAAGGACGCACACCCTCCACCATCACGCCGATGGCGATGCCGCTCATCTCCTCCTCTCGGTTTTCCGAAAGAAGCATCTCTGAGGGATTCTTCACCTCGCGCAGCCCGGCACGCGCCATCTCATAGATGCCGATTTCCGATGTGGAACCGAATCGATTTTTTATGGAGCGCAGAATACGGTAAAGATACTGGCGGTCGCCCTCAAATTGGAGCACCGTGTCGACGATATGCTCCAACACCTTCGGCCCGGCGATTGCTCCATCCTTATTAATATGCCCCACAAGAATCACGGGAACACCGCTCTCCTTTGCATAGCGAAGAAGCGAGGCGGCACATTCGCGCACCTGCGACACACTCCCCGGTGCCGACTCGATTTCCGAACTCATTATGGTCTGAATCGAATCCACCACCACCATGTCGGGCTTCACATTCTCAATTTGTGTGAAGATGGCGTCAAGACTCGTTTCGCAGAGAATAAACGTGTTGTCGGCCACTTTGCCGAGACGGTCGGCGCGGAGGCGCAACTGGGAGGCACTCTCCTCGCCTGACACATAGAGGATTTTTCGTCCGCGGATGGAAAGGATGTTCTGAAGCAGCAAGGTCGACTTGCCGATGCCCGGTTCGCCGCCGATCAGCGTGAGGCTTCCGGCCACCAGTCCTCCGCCGAGCACTCGGTTGAGCTCCGACGATGGCATCTTGATGCGCATCTCGTCGGTGACCTCAATCTCGGAGAGGGGCACCGGGCGGCTGCTCTTCACAAGACCGCGCTCCGACTTTCCCTTCGACACTGAGACACGTTCCTCCACGAATGTGTTCCATTCGCGGCAGGAAGGACATTGCCCAAGCCACTTTGCCGATTCATAGCCGCAGTTATTACAAAAATATGCCGTCTTTGTCTTAGCCATTATATTGCACCTTTCAATTCTCCGGATTCAATATTCCCCCCTCAGGAAAGAGCCTTGAAAAATAATTCAAGAAATTTTTCCTTAAACTATCTGCAAAAGTAATAAAAAATATTTATATTTGCGTCTTAAAAGAACAAAGGAGCTCCGCAGAGCGTATAAAAAGGGCCGGGGGAAATGGAAAGCCCCCAAGCCCGGCGACCCGGCGGGCACTGATGTATGAACTCAAAAACAACCAAATAAACCCAAATTTTATAAAGAATTATGGAATTCTTAACCGACGAAAAACTTCTTATTGTTGGAGCAGCCGGCATGATCGGATCCAACATGGCTCAGACAGCCATCATGATGCACCTCACCCCGAACATCTGCCTTTATGATCCCTATGCAAAGGGACTCGAGGGCGTGGCTGAGGAGCTTCTTCAGTGCGGTTTCGAAGGTGTAAACATCACCTACACCGATGATATCGAAACAGCCTTCACAGGTGCCAAATACATCGTATCGTCGGGTGGTGCACCCCGTAAAGCCGGCATGACCCGTGAGGACCTCCTCCGCGGCAACTCCCAGATTGCTGAGGATTTCGGCAAGAACGTACGTAAATATTGCCCCGATGTAAAGCACATCGTGGTGATCTTCAACCCCGCCGACATCACAGGTCTTGTAACGCTTCTCTATTCCGGCGTTAAGCCTTCTTGCGTCACCACACTTGCCGCTCTTGACAGCACACGTCTGCGCAACGAGCTCGCAAAATATTTCAAGATCGACCCGGACAAGGTGGTCAATGCCCGCACATACGGCGGCCACGGCGAGCAGATGGCTGTATTCGCCAGCACAGTGATGGTTGACGGCACACCCCTTACCACTCTCATCGAAGAGGGCAAACTTCCCAAGGAGGACTGGGAGGCCATGAAGGTCCGCGTGATCCAGGGTGGCAAGAACATCATCGACCTCCGCGGCCGCAGCTCATTCCAGAGCCCCGCTTATCTCTCCATCGAGATGATCGCTGCCGCTATGGGTGGCCCGGCATTCCGCTGGCCCGCTGGCGTTTATGTCAACGATGACAAGTTCCACAACATCATGATGGCCATGGAGACCACTATCTCCAAGGATGGTGTAACATTCCGTCCCGTGGATGGAACTGCTAAAGAGAACGCCGAACTCGAGGAAAGCTACAAGCACCTCTGCGCTCTCCGCGACGAAGTGATATCTCTCGGAATCATGCCTCCCATCGACAAATGGGGCGAATACAATCCCTACCTTCTCGAAAAAACCAAATAAGAGAAACCGGATTCATATCCACTCCTTTTAATAAGGAATCATGCTTAAAACATAGAAGAGCGTGCCTCAGGGTGCGCTCTTCCTGTTTCTATTCCCTACACTCATTATTATATGCACTATTATATGCACTCGAATGAACCGATTAGGGTGCTTGTTCGTTCTAAGCATTGAAAGACCGAAACAATAATCACATTTAATATTATGAAGAAATTGCTTTATCTCTTGTTCCTGTTGCCACTGTGCATGCTTGCCTCCTGCCACGACGATGACGATCTTCCCAACGTCGATGTCACGGTGACCGTGAGCAATGTGGCTGTTGTCGACGGCGATGACATATATGTAGTGCAGGGCGACACGCTCCGTGTGGATGGCGTCTCAGTGAAAGGAAACGGTAGCCGGGCCACTATCTACAGCGTGACTTATGCTCTTGACGGCATATCATTTATCGTGAGTCCTATTTCACCCTTCGGGCTCAGCCTTCCCACCTCCAATCTGAAAATAGGCGAATTTGATCTGGACCTCGTGTTCGATCTTCTGCAGGAAGACAAGACGCCTGCCACAGCTGCAATCGACTATGACGTGCATGTGGTGGCCGACAAGAATGCACTGCCCGCCGGCGCCGAAATAGGAACCTACGCTCTCAACGCGAGCATTAAGGCAAAAGACAGATGACATTCGACAAACTGATGATAATGGGCTGAAGCAGTTGAATATCACGGCCGTTCTCCGAATATCGAAGAGCGGCCTGATTGTTTTTTGCCAAGAGCATTAACGGTCTTGAATGAACAATAAGCCTTTACAAAGTGTTATAAAATAAAAAATTACGAAAAAAAATAGGGTAATGTCAATGCTTCAAGTAGTCGCTGTAATTGTGATTTTGGGAGTGATGGTGCTGATCCTTCTCGGCATCAGCCATATATTTTCGGGGTCGTTCAATACCGACCAGAACGATGAGGCAGCCCTCCGGCAGGACCTTGAAGATAAACCTGACGTAATAACTGAAGAAAATGTGTTTCACCAGCTCCTTCGCGATGAGAACTCGTTCAAGAAATCCTCAGCCGCCACTGCCAACTCTGAAACCCACACCTGAGAATTACGGGATTTGGGATAAAAGCATTTTGACAAAAACATTTTCAAAGAATCTTAAACATTATTTAAGGATAAATGTTAATATAGTAAACACAGAAGAAAGTCAACCTGACTTACGGTTGTATAGGTCACCGGAATTTGATTCCACACTAAAACTATGAAACACAAACCGAATCGCCGAGACCGCAATGCGATGGAGGCAAAAAAAAATAAGGCATGACTCTGATGACATGGTAAATAACAATTAGGTAAAAAACATCAATCAAGAAAAATAAGAGTTATGAAAAGAATCGCAATATTCATGGCGGCTTTGCTCGCAGTTTCAGGAGCATTCGCCCAGAATCTGAACAAAGCAGAGCAGAAAAATCTGCAGAAATTCCTTGAACAGACATCGGGTAAAGGGGTAAGCAACGGCGTCGCTCTCAAGTCACCCACCGTGGAATCACTTCTTGCATCGAAAGATGTGGTGGTGGAAAACGGATACATCACGGAAATTTCCCTGAAGAACCGTGAGCTCGGCGGACCGCTGGTTCTCTCCGGTTTTAAGGCCCTCCGCAAAATAGATGTCACCGGCAACCGCCTGACCTCACTTACTGTGACGAACAATCCCGCGCTCGTAGAACTGAACGCCGGCCGCAACCGTCTTACCAACGTTGACATCGAGAACTGCTCGCAGCTTCAGATTCTTCGTCTGAACCGCAACGCACTGAGCTCTATCAATCTCGGCGCTGTGCCTCTCCTTCAGAGACTGAATCTTTCAGGCAATGCTTTCGTGGAGCTTGACGTTACAAACGCTGCCAACCTCAAATATCTGAACGTAAACAGCAACCGCCTCGAGCAGCTCGCAGTGGCCGGATGCCAGAACCTTAATACGCTTTACGCTGCGTTCAACGATCTGACCGGCATCGAACTGCAGGGACTCGTTAACCTCCAGAACCTGAGTATCGGCAACAACAAGATTCAGAAACTCTATGTGCAGTGTCTTCCCGCTCTGAGCACACTCCTCTGCAGCGACAACCATATGACCCAGCTCGCCATCAACGACTGCAAGAACCTTGTAGATGTATGGGCTCCCTATAACGACCTCACATCCTTCACCGTAAATCAGGCCCCGACACTCGGATTCGTAAACCTCGCCTGGAACGACCTTACCACCCTCACACTCTCCAACCAGTCTTACCTGCAGCGCGTGAATGTGGCCAACAACCAGCTCGTCACCCTCGACCTCACATTCGACCCGATGCTGACCGTGGTTAACGTAACCAACAACGAGATGCTCACCGACCTTCGTCTTGAGGGCTGCTCCGAGCTCCGCAATGTGATTGGCGACGACGAATACGAACCCTTCTGAAACACTTCCGCAGAAGCCAAATAAGAATAGATAATTCCAACTCCCGGCCGGATCTTTCGCAGATCCGGCCTTTTTTATTATCTTTACAAAAAATTTCGCAATGTCGCATTCCTCCCATATAACAATCAAATTCGTTAACTTCTGGCCGTCGCTCAATCCGGAAGACAATAAGTTCACCAATATTCTCCGCATCCATCATAATGTCACGGTGCTTGATTCCCAGAGCGATGAGGTGCCAGACATCCTGTTCTATTCCCGCTGCGACGGCTTTGAACATTATAAATATGATTGCCTGAAGGTGTATTATTCAGGGGAAAACGATTTCCCCAATTTAAATGAATGCGATTATGCCATAACCCATTATCCCTATTCGTGCGGATCGCGCAATCTGCGCTATCCCCTATTCATGCTTTTCGAGCAGGCTCCGCTGGCCATTAATCCCGCACCAATCACAGACTCTGAGGCTCTGGGGCGGCAATTCTGCAGCGTAGTGATGAGCAATGCCGCCAACTGCCATCCCAAACGCCTCAAAATCATCAACGCCGTAGACAATTACAAACCCGTGGCATTCGGAGGCGCCTACCGCAATAATGTGGGTGGACGCGTAGACGACAAGCATCAGTTCATAAGCCGTTACAAATTCAATCTCGCTCTCGAAAACACCATCGTCGACGGTTATGTCACCGAAAAAATCATGGAGCCCTTAGCCGCCAACACCGTGCCCATCTACTGGGGCTGCGATTTGGCTAAACGCGACTTCAATCCCGACGCTTTCATTAATGTGGAGGACTATGACTCCATCGAATCATTCATCTCCGCATTGAAGCGTATTGACCACGACCCTGCCGAATATCTCGCCATGCTCCGTGCAGCCAACGGATTGAGCGCCACGGCCGCACAGCTGGATGAATCGCTCCTCAAATTTCTCGACAATATTGCCGACACCCGAAAGCGACATGTGACCAAATATGCCGAAATCGGAGATATCAACACCCGCAACAGCATCCTTTATCCACTGACGCTCAACCGGCATATTTACCGCGCTGCTAAATTCCTCTCCCTCCTCAATAAAAAGAAATTATTGCTGTCCGATAAAAATTTTTGAATTGAGAAAAAATTAGGACTGATTCC
>OGNF01001825.1_pt1 | contig 17834 bp, 17 predicted proteins | sample 1573321 | NCBI WGS metagenome assembly OGNF01 (sample SAMEA2581911, study PRJEB24529) | metagenome | biome: Human gut stool | place: China | collected 2011
TGATAAGTCCTTTTAAATGGAAGTCCTTGTCTACGATCGGAAGTTTTTCTTTTCTTGCTTTTCCAAGAATAATTTTTGCTTCTTCCAGCGTAATGCCTACCGGTGCAGTTACCAGGTTCTCAGAAGTCATGGACTCTTTGATCTTCTTGGAAAAATCAGTTTCAAATTTCAGGTCACGGTTGGTAATAATACCGACCAGTTTTTTCCCCTCAGTAATCGGCACACCGGAAATCCGGTATTTTGCCATCAGTTCATTCGCATCTGCCAGTGTATGCTCCGGTGACAGAGAAAACGGATCTGTGATAACACCGTTCTCAGAACGTTTTACCATATCCACTTCTTCTGCCTGCTGTTCAATTGACATATTTTTATGAATAATACCGATACCACCCTGTCTTGCCATAGCGATTGCCATTCTGTGTTCGGTAACCGTGTCCATTCCTGCACTCATCATAGGAATATTCAGCTTGACAGTCTTTGTCAGCCATGTCTCCAGGTTGACCTGGTTCGGGATCACCTCTGAATAGGAGGGAACCAGCAGTACATCATCAAACGTAATGCTTTCACCGATAATTTTGCCCATTTCTTTTCCTCTCTTTCCTCTGATCTGTTGTTTTTCATTTATTATTTTCTCTTATAATGTTTAAATTGATATTGAATCTAGTCTATCAGAAGCATGCCTCTCTGTCAATGCCCTTTTCAAAAAAAGGACATTGTCTTTTGACAATGTCCTTTTTCTATTCACACAGATGCTGATGTATTCCTTACATCATACCCATTCCGCCGCCAGCCGGAGCTGCCGGAGTCTCTTCTTTAATATTAGCCACACAAGCCTCTGTGGTCAGGAATGTAGATGCAACGCTGGTAGCATTCTGCAGAGCGGTTCTGGTAACCTTAGCCGGATCCAGAATACCTGCATCTACCATGTTCACATACTGCTCATTGTAAGCATCAAATCCTACACCAACCTCAGACTCACGTACTTTGTTGATGATAACTGCGCCTTCCAGACCAGCGTTTGCTGCGATGCGGAACAGCGGAGCTTCCAGTGCTTTCAGGATCACCTTACCGCCGGTCTTCTCATCACCTTCCAGAGTGTCAACCAGTTTTGCAACCTCTTTGGATGCATGAATGTAAGCAGATCCACCACCGCAGATGATACCCTCTTCAACAGCTGCTCTTGTAGCTGCCAGAGCATCTTCCATACGAAGTTTTGCTTCTTTCATCTCAGTCTCGGTAGCAGCACCCACACGGATCACTGCAACGCCGCCTGATAATTTTGCATAACGCTCCTGCAGTTTTTCTTTGTCAAACTCAGACTTGGTATTCTCGATCTCAGCTTTGATGGTCTTGATACGGTCTGCGATTGCAGCTTTATCACCCATACCATCAACAATCACTGTGCTCTCTTTCTGTACTTTTACAGATTTAGCACGACCAAGCATCTCAATAGTAGCATCCTTCAGTTCCAGACCAACCTCTTCAGAGATTACAGTACCACCTGTCAGAATTGCGATATCCTGCAGCATTGCTTTTCTTCTGTCACCATAACCCGGAGCTTTTACTCCAACAGCGGTGAAGGTTCCACGCAGTTTGTTCAGAACCAGAGTGGTCAGAGCCTCTCCCTCGATATCCTCTGCAATGATCAGAAGCTTCTTGCCAGACTGTACTAACTGTTCCAGTACCGGAAGAATCTCCTGAATATTGGAAATCTTCTTATCAGTGATCAGGATGTACGGATCATCCAGAACTGCTTCCATCTTCTCAGTATCAGTTGCCATGTATGCGGAAATGTATCCACGGTCGAACTGCATACCTTCTACTACATCCAGCTCGGTCTGCATGGTCTTGGACTCTTCGATGGTGATAACACCGTCGTTCGCTACTTTCTCCATGGCATCTGCAACCATATCACCTACTTTATCATCACCAGCAGAGATTGCTGCAACTCTTGCCATCTGATGTTTTCCTGATACTTTGCTGCTCATGGAAGCGATTGCTTCAACAGCTTTGTCAGTTGCCTTCTTCATTCCTTTTCTCAGAACGATCGGGTTAGCTCCTGCTTCCAGGTTCTTCATTCCTTCGTGGATCATTGCCTGAGCAAGAACGGTAGCGGTTGTAGTACCGTCACCGGCTACATCGTTAGTCTTGGTAGCAACTTCTTTTACAAGCTGAGCGCCCATATTTTCAAATGGATCTTCAAGTTCAATTTCCTTAGCGATTGTAACACCGTCATTTGTGATTAGCGGTGCACCGAATTTCTTATCAAGAACAACATTTCTGCCCTTCGGGCCAAGTGTGATTTTAACTGTATTTGCAAGTTGGTTGATACCGCTTTCAAGAGCGTGTCTTGCGTCCTGTCCGTATTTAATTTGTTTAGCCATAATAATAACCTCCTAATATATTAGTCTACTATTGCAAGTATGTCGCTTTGACGAAGAATTGTATATTCCTCACCGTCAACCTTGACTTCTGTACCTGCATATTTTGAAGTAAGTACCTTATCACCAACGGAAACTTCCATCTTAACTTCCTTTCCGTCTACAACACCGCCGGGACCTACTGCAACGATTTCAGCCACCTGTGGCTTTTCCTGTGCCTTTGAAGTAAGGATAATTCCGCTCTTTGTCGTTTCCTCTGCTTCAAGCATTTTTATAACAACTCTGTCTGCCAATGGTTTGATGTTCATAATGTATGAATTTTAATTGTTTTGTTTCTTTGTTTATGGGGCGCTTGATGTCGCCGTCACCCCTGAATATGCCAAAAGTGTGCCAAAGCCAAAATGGAGGGCTGGCTCTTTCAAATCTGGCAGACGTATGACATTCTGTCAGTCTGATTCCTGGCTGTGGCAGTTTGCCGGGACTGGTTATTCTCGGGAGGATTTGGGAAACCCGAGACGGAAACAGGGGTAAAATATTTGTTATTTAGCGGTGCTTCTGCCTACTTTTCCGTTCTTTTGGCTATTTTTGCAGCGAAATGGGTGATAGAAAATCAGGCACCTTCCTGTGTCAGTGATTTTCGTTTTCGGTGCCCTGTGAAGAAAACAACATAAATATAAATATTGGCATGAAAAGATTTTTCTGTTATGTTGCTTTGGTGGCAACTTTTATGACGTGGGGCGGTTGTGTGACAACTGCCGATGCACAAATCAACCTCGGTTCGCTTCTTAACGGGGTGTTGAAGGACAAAACGGAAGGAGCGGTGTCTGACACGACGAAGAATAAGGTGGTCAGCGCCGGAGAAGGCTTGGGCAATCTGCTGGGAACCTTGCTCGGACTTTCTGAGAAAGTTTCGCCGGACAGCATCACCGGGACCTGGAATTATACTGGCGTAGACTGTGTTTTTGAAAGTGAGAACCTGCTGATGAAGGCAGGCGGCGAAGTGGCTGCCGCCAAAGTGGAGAATACGGTGGACGGCATGCTGAGCAAGGTGGGCATCAAACCCGGCAGTTGTTCTTATACCTTTAATTCCGATGGCACCTATTCGGCCGTGCTGGGCGGACGTACGCTGAAAGGAAACTATACGCTTGATGCCGAGAACCAGAAAATCACGATGCACTATCTGGCCGGAATGGCGCAGTCGACGGTGCACATCGTGTTGCGGAACAATACGTTGAGCCTGTTATATGAGAGCGACAAACTGTTGAAGATGCTGACGGTGGTTTCGGCCCTTTCAAATGCAGCTGCGCTCAAGGCGGTGAACCAGTTGCTGAGCAGTTATAGCGGCATGATGGTGGGGATGCAGTTTACCCGCTGATGCATTTCTGCCAAGCAGAATTTTTGGAGGGATGGCACGTGTGTGCTGTCCCTTTTTTGTGGTATTTTCTGCAAAAAGGGAGCGTAGCAAAGCCGCTATGCAGCTCCCGCGGCCTGTTTGTCCGGCTGCTGTCCGCCCGGCGTGGAAAAGGGCTGCGCCATGAGTTTTTCCACCGAGTTTTCCACAGGTTTTTCCACAGGCCGTTCCGGCTCTTTCGGTAAGTATGGAGTGACGTATATTCTCTTGATAATTAATTGACTGAATCTCTTTTTTTCGGGACGACGCAAGCGAATCTGCCGGATGGTTTTGGGATTGCCGGATTCCGGCCTGTGGAAAACGGAAAAGCCTGGCGAATGTTCGGGAGATACTGAAATGAAAAGTGTGTGCAGCATTTCGAATACTGCACACACTTTTATGATTTGTCCTGTTACCGGATTGGGGCGGAGCAGACCGGTCCAACGGGTGTCGGAGCGGGTGCCTGCCGTGTGGAAAACAGGGTTACCTGACTTTGAATCCGATGGCTTCAACCGCCTTTCTGATGTCTTCCAGCTTGCATTCGCCGGTCACTAGAGCGGTGCCGCCGGCCAGGTCGATTTCCACCTTTTCCACTCCCTCGACGCCGGCGATGGCTTTTTCAGCATTGGCCCGGCAGTGGTTGCATTTCATTCCTTCGATGTGGATGAGGCGCGGCTGGCGGCATTCGTCGGCGGCGGAGCACCCATTGCCCCCGCAGTGGCAGGCAGCCGCGTTTTTGTGGAGCAGGTAGCGGTGCACCATGGCGTTGGCCAGCAGCAGGAGCAGCAGGGCGGTGCAGGCCCATTGCCACGGCGAAGCCATGCTGTGGGTGTGGAGGCTGTTCTGCATCAGGGGTTGCAGGAAGAGGTCGCGGGGCAGCAGATAGTCAATGGCAAGTGCAAAGGCGACGGCACCTCCCACGATGGAACCGAGATAGGTAAGCAGCGCGCGCAATCCCATGACGCGGTGGATGACCAGAATCGAGCCCATGTTGACGGCCGGGCCGGCCATGAGCAGCACCAGTGCGGCGCCGGGCGACAGCCCCTTGAGCATCAGGGCAATGGCAATGGGGATGGAGCCGGTGGCGCAGAGATACATGGGGATGGCGCATACCAGCACGAGCAGGATGCTCAGCAGCGGACTGCTGGCGTATTGCTGGAAAAAGGTGTCGGGCACGTAAACGGTGATGAGTCCGGCTATGACCAGACCGATGATGAGCCACTTGCCGATGTCTTCCATCATTTCGACAAAGGCATAGCGCAAGGCAGCGCCTATCTTTCCGGTCCAGCTTGCGGGGATGGGCTGACCGGCGTCAGCCGATGCGGGAGCAGTTTCCACATCGGCCGTGTATTTCTTTTCCAGACGGTTGGAAAGGATACCGCCGAAGAGGGCCGTAGCCAGTGCAGCTATGGGGCGTATGATGGCAAAGGGAAGTCCCATCAGTGAGTAGGTGGCCGGAATCGAGTCGACGCCGGTCTGCGGGGTGGCGATGAGGAAGGAGATGACCGCGCCTTTTGAGGCGCCTTCCTTGCGCAGCGACATGGCGGTGGGGATGACGCCGCACGAACAGAGAGGGAGCGGGATGGCCACGAGCGTGGCGTAGAGCACCGATTTGAAGTTGGGCCGTCCCAGGTGCCGGTGATAAAGCCGTGCCGGCACAAACGCATGCAGGATGCCGGCCAGCAGGAAGCCCAGCAGCAGGTAGGGGGCCATGGAGTTGAGGAGATGTATGATTTCCATAATGGGATAAAATGATGTTGTTTCCAATCAGAAATGTTTCTTCGATGCGCATTCCGGGCACAGGCCGATAAGCACATAGTTGGCATTGTGCAGCACAAAGCCTTCGGGCAGGCTGACTTCGGGTATGGGCAGTCCGTGCAGGCAGAAAGTGCGGTGACAGCGCTCGCAGGCAAAGTGGGTGTGCAGCCCTTCGAGCGATTCGGTCCCTTTTTCTCCGCAATGGCAGTTTTCGGGACACAGGGCATATTTGGTCTGTCCGCTGCCGTCGCTGACCGAGTGAATCAGATGTTCGGCCTGGAAAAGGGTGAGAGTTCGGAAGATGGTTGACTTGTCAATGGTGCCGAGCTGCGCTTCGAGCGTGGAGACGGACAATGCGCAGCAAGCCTCCTTCAGCGCGCGGAGCACCAGCAGCCGCACGGGGGTCGGCTTGATGTCTTTTTCGAGCAGTTGTTCTTCAAGTGTTTTCATGGGAAAAAATGGGGTCGTCCTGTTTCCGTCCTTTTGGGGTTGTTGGTGGCGATGGGGGAGGGTTGTGCTTTTTCCGGCCTGTGCCGTGTCGCGAAAGGCGCTTTGTGCCGCGGCATGGCGTGGCGGAGGCTGCTCTTTCCCCCTATCGTTTCCTGTCGGTTGCAAAATTATAGAAAAACTATTGCAATCCGGTTGCAAACCGTGCCGATGATGCTTTTCTTTTCTTCTGTTCAAAAGCAGTATAATATATATAAGGAGTGTGCCGGCCTTGTTGTCCCGTAATGCGGATGTCCTGTGGCTGCCGGCGGCCGGTATGTGTTTCGCAGGGCAACGGTAGCGGGGCGAGGGGAATATGCCGGCCGGAGGTGAAAAAAACAGTCAGTACTTTAGAAAAAACAAAAGTAAGGATAGAAATTTCTAAAGTACTGAGCGTTTTTCCTAAAGTACTGACTGTTTTTCCCAGGTCGGGCAGTGTGGTGGCGGGCGGGGCGTCAGCGGATTTATACCGTTCAAAATTTGACAGTTGCCGATTTTAATATTATCTTTACTACGGAATTTCACAAGAATCGGTAACCTTAATAATAATTCTTACGACTATGGCTTTGGAAAAAACATTGGTATTGTTGAAACCGTGTACGCTCCAGCGTGCGCTGGTGGGAGAAATCATAACGGTATTCGAGCGGAAGGGGCTTCGCATCTGCGGAATGAAGATGATGCAGCTTACGGACGAACTGCTGAGCGAACATTATGCCCACTTGAGCGGCAAGCCGTTCTTCCAGCGTGTGAAGGATGCCATGATGACGGCCCCTGTCATTGCGATGTGTCTTGAAGGTGTGGATGCTATCGCGGCCGTGCGTGCACTGGCCGGTCCCACCAACGGCAGGAATGCGGCTCCCGGCACCATCCGGGGCAGTTATTGCATGAGTTTCCAGGAGAACATTGTGCATGCGAGCGATTCGCCCGAAACGGCCGAGGTGGAACTGCGCCGTTTCTTCCGTCCCGAGGAGATTCTGGAGTGGAAGCAGGCCACATTTGAATGGCTGTATGCTTGTGACGAGTTCTGAACCTCCGGCTGTCCTTTCCGCTTGATGCGGCAACGTGGCGGGGCGTCCTGTTCTTTTGTTTCTGAAATCGCTGTGCGGCATGATGCCTGCCGGGAGCGGCGAATGAAGGATGGCTCGTGCGTCAGGGCATGCTTAGTGGGGCTTGTCGTCGGCAAAGTCCGTATTCGCATGATGAATGGCCGTTCTGCGGCATTCCTCCGTTAAGAAGTAAGGGCTGATTCCCGTCGGTGGGAGTCAGCCCTTTTGTCCGTGATATGGTTTTCGTCGGGTATTTCTGTAACCGTGCGCCAATGTTATCCTTGTCCAGGGGAGGGCAAGGATGTTTTTTTACCAGTTGCAATGAACGGATTCCCGAATATACCGGTCGTAAATCGTAGCGACACCTGCCATTTGTTCTGGCGTCAGTGCTGAAAGTTCGGCGGCCTTGATATTGGTCAGGACCTGTTCACGCTTGCTGGCGCCGGGGATGACGGCACTGACGGCATCGTGCATCAGAATCCAGCGTAAGGCATACGGAATAAGGTTGTCTGTTTGGAACAGCTTCTTCAGTTCCTCTACAGCCTGCAATCCCAGTTCGTAGTCCACGCCGGAAAAGGTTTCACCCTTATCGAATGCTTCTCCGTTTCTGTTGTAACTGCGGTGGTCTTCCTTGCCGAACACCGTGTCCTTCGTGTAACGGCCGGTGAGGAGACCGCTGGCCAAAGGCACACGGGCCAAAATGCCGACATCGTTTGCCTGTGCAGCCGGGAACAGTTCTTCGGCCGGTTTCAACCGGAACATGTTGAAAATTACCTCTATGGCCGAAATGGGGTATTCCATGGCCTGCAGACCTTCGGCCACTTTCTCAATGCTGACACCATAGTGGCAGATTTTTCCTTTTTGTACCAGCTTGTCCATGCCTGAAAACAGTTCGTCTTTCTCATATACCGAGGTGGGCGGACAATGGAGAAGTACGAGGTCCAGCTGTTCAACGCCCAGACGTTGCAGGCTGCCGTCGATAAACCGTTCCATATTTTCAGCAGTATAGCCCTCGGCCGTGTGAGGAGTAAGTCCTCTTCCGCATTTGGTGACAACAAAGAAATGGTCCTTGTGCTGCGCTATGAACTTACCGATGGCCAGTTCACTGTTTCCATTGTTATAAATGTCTGCGGTGTCAATCAGGTTGATGCCACTTTCATAACTGGCCTCCAGGATGCTTTGCGCTTCCGTTTCATTAAAGGGGTCACCCCACTTGGTGCCCAGTTGCCAGGTTCCAAGGCCAATCTCGCTGACCATGCGGCCGGTTTTGCCTAATCTTCTCTGATTCATAATTGTTTCTGTTCTTTATTTCGCAGCACTCATCAGTTCTGCAATTTTGTTTTCGATTTTAGTCCATGCCGCGGCAGGGTCCGTTTCATGCGCTACGCATTGCTCCAGGGGACACATTCCGGTTTCGTCTCTGTTTTTTATATACTCGACCAACCGGCCATATTCAAATGCTATTCCGTTTTCCTTGAGCACGGGAACGGCGGCCTGGCTCATGATTTCACCATATACATATCTGGCTCCGGAGAGAGCAAGCAGTAATGCGGCTGCTTTTCCGACCATTGTGTCTGCTACGTATTTCCCTTCGAAAAACGAGCGGTCGGTCCGCATGGGTACTATAATCGGCCTTACACCTTTTCCGGACGCTTGATATACAATCGACTGTGAGTCGGCAGCTACACAGGTGTAAGTCCTGGCTTTGATGCATTGCCGTATGCTTTCTTTTATGATTCCGGTGTCTGTTGACATAAGTGTTTATTTTGATGGTTCATGTTTGCGAAAAACCTCTCTGGCCCGTTTCATGTTTTCACGGATTTTTACGCCAAAGGGACAGTTCGGTTCACAGCGGCCGCACATCAGGCAGTCGTCGGCCGTTGCTGATAAAGCCCAGTAGTGTTCCATTACGGTGTCGGGAACCGTTTCCTGCTGTGTTGCCAAATCCAGGAATTTGGTTACGGCGGCAATGTCAATATGATCCGGGCAGGGTTGGCAGTGATTGCAATACATGCATCTTCCTGTCATTGAAATAGATGCACTTGATGCAAAAATGTAGGCATAGCTCCGTTCCTCATCGGAAATCTGCTGATGTCTTACTGCGGCCAAAACTTCTTCCGGGCTGTGGCAGCCGACGATGACCACCTTGACGCCGTTACGGTCCAGGCAATACTGAATACACTGCGGAACCGTCATTGCCACTCCGAAGGGAGAGCTTTCCGCTTGCAGAAGGGTGCCTGCACCCAGTGGTTTCATCACCGTGATGGACACTCCGGCAGATTCGCAGGCTGAGTACAGTTTCTGTCGCGCTTCATCCACCACAAGACCGCCGTGTTCCATTCCTTTGAATTCTACCAAATCATCAATGTCTGTGTCTGCCGCTTCCATGTCATAGGCAGGATTGATGCTGAACATCAGCACATCCACTACGCCACTCTCAACGGCTTTCAAGGCCATGTGGGGATTGTGGGAACTCATTCCGATATGACGGATGACTCCTTTCTCCTTCAATTCTTTTGCATATTCCAGTATGGGACCCTCAAAAACGGTCTGGAAATCCTTTTCGCTGTCGACATAATGAATCATGCCCACATCGATATAATCCGTTTGCAGACGTTTCAAGAGGTCCTGGAAGGAACGCTTTGTCTTTTCAATGTCGCGTGTCCTGGTATATTGCTCGTTTTCGTAAACGGTGCACAGATGTCCCTGGATTATAAACTTATCCCTGCGACCCTTCAGCGCGCCTCCCAAATGGTCTCTGGTGGGAGCCTGGGGCATAAAAATATCAATGTAGTTGATGCCGTTTTCCAAAGCAGTGTCCACTATGGCCGTGCTTTCCTCCTGAGACAATCCGTTGAACCATTCACCGCCTAAGCCGATTACACTGACTTTCAGCCCTGTCTTGCCTAATATTCGATACTCCATATTTTATTCTTGATTGTGTACGACTGTCGTGTGCCGATGGGTAATATTATTTCTGTATCAGATATTTGATAAAGGCATATCCGCCCAAAATCTGCAGAAGCATTCCCGGCAAACCGATGCGGAAGTCCTGTGCGGCCAGAAAGAAATCTCCTTTTATCATCCATTCTCCCAATGTGCCCAATACCTGATATCCCAGAACGACTGTAAGCATCAGGCTGATGGATACTTTCTGATACCGGTATGCCGTGTGGCCGGCAATTGCGGCAAGCAACACGGATTTCAGGAGAATGGCGGGCAGTGCCGCGGGCGCCGGCATTCCAAAAAGAGCGGAGTTCAGCAATGGCGAAGCCGTCGCGGTAAGCAGTCCGACGCGCCACCCGTATTTATAGGCCCCGATCAAGGTGAAAAAATAAATGGGCAACCAGGTAGGTCCACCCAAATGAACCGTATGGCAAATCTGTGGTAATGCGATATTGCCGAGTACAAAAAGCGTGGCCACCATGTAGGTCTTTGCCTGATTATATTCCAGAGAATAGAGTTTCAGAGTTGTTTCCATAAATTATATTTGTTGAATCCGGTTATATTCATCATATTTTCCAAATACCATTCCGTACAACGGGGACATGCCTGACGGATAGGGGTTCAATAACTGCTATAAATTCACGTGAAAGCCGAGCATGACGGTGGCCTTGGGCATGGGGTAACCGGCGTTTATCTCATATTTCTGTGCCAGCAGATTTTCACCGCGTGCCCAAAAGTCCAGCCATTTCAGGGCACGGTAGGATGCCCGCAGGTTCCAGAGGATAAAGTCTTCTTGTTGTTCCTTCTTACCGACAGAAGTGTACAGCCCGTTAATATACTGCAGGCCTGTGGATACGTTCCATCGTCCGTGAGAGAAGTTGGCACCGGCATACAGTTTGTGTTCGGGTGCAGCAATGACCGGGTTTTCCATATGCAGGTAACTGTAGTTTCCATCCACTGTCCACTGACGGTTGATGCGGTAAGCAGCCTGTATTTCCATTCCGGCATTTTCAATTTTTCCGGAATTCTGGTTCAGCATGCCGCTGCCGTCGGGGTTCGGAAGTGTCTGGATGAGGTTCTTCCCGTCAATGTAGAAGAGGTTCATCCCATAGGACAGCCGTCCCTGCAACAGGCGTTGTGAAAAGGCCAGTTCGTAGTTCCACATCGACTCCGGTTGCAAATCCGGATTCTGCGGCGGGAACATGTACATTTCCCGAAGAATCGGATAGCGGAATCCTTTCGACGCGGAGGCTTTCAACTCCATGTTTTGAGGCAGATGGAATGCAAGTCCCGTCTGCGGCACCCATTCCATTCCGATGCGGGAGTGATGGTCTGCACGGATTCCGGCGTTGAAGGTAAGCCAGGGGCGGATGTCCTGACGAAAGTCGATATATCCGGCCAGTTCATATTCATGTTTATCCACCAGTTCAGCCGTCGTTCCGCTGTTCTCTCCGCTCACGTATTCATTCCATGCGCGCCCTCCATAGCGGAACCAGTCGAAACCTAACGTGGTGCGGTTGCCTTTGAAAAACCGGGTGCTCTGATAGAGCGAGATGCCCATCATGTCATCACGCGAATGAAAACGTTTATCCTGCGGACCTTCGCCAGCTGAAGGAGTGTAGCCGTCGTTAATCCAGTGATTGCCCCAGTTGTAGAAAAAACTGACGGCTCCGGATGTTTTCCCGTAGTGGTTCTCGAGGGCAAGTGAGGTCATGCCCCGTGTGATGCGCTGGTCGCCATCAAGCAGCGGTGCATCTGCCGGACCTGGGTAAGAAGCATTAAAATGGGTAACGTTCACATCGCCTCTCAGGCCCCAACAGTCCGTCATCTCATAGCCCAGCCTGGCATAACCTCCATATTGTTCGAAGCCCATGTCCGTGCGGTGTCCGTCCGTGCGGTTGTATGAACCTGAAACCATACTGGAGAACCGTCCTTTCCGTATGCGGTTGGTAAATTCCGTTTCAAGCGTATTGTAGGAGCCGTATCCGGCACTTAAATTCGTGTTCACCCCGTCGTCCTTTATCTTGCGGGTTACAATATTGACCACACCGCCCATGGCATTCGAACCGTAAAGGACGGAAGCCGGACCTCTCAGGACTTCAACGCGTTCGGCAAGAAAGGACTGGTAGGCATCAGCTATCGGATGGCCGAAAATGCCGGCATATTGGGGATGACCGTCAATCATCACCATCAGCCGTGCAGTTCCGCCGCTCAGTCCGCGGAGTGAAATGTTTCCCGCTGCGCCACCCGACAATCCATACCCCATAACTCCTCGAGAGGTGACAAACAAGCCGGGAACCTGCTCAGTCAACACCGGCAGCAGTGAAGGCTGCAAGGATTGATTGATTTTACTCCGGTTGATAACCGAAACGGTTTGAGATAAATGACGGACATCCGTTTCGTTTCGGGTTCCTGTAACAACGGCTTCTCCTATTTTATAGCTGTCAAGTGTATCGTGTTCCAGTTCCTGCGCCATTCCAGTCTGCATGGCTGCGACTGTCAATGCGATGAGTGTATAAGGCGTTCTTGTTCTCATTTACATTTATATAATATTCTTTCCAATCCTCTTCGGATGTGTGGTCCGTCATTATTTTTCTGTCATGCCTTAGGTGGAAACAACTAACCTCTTTATATAGATTGCGTTAAAAAACAGTACAAAGGTAATATACTATACTTGATTATGAAATACATGATAAATTATACGTATACTGATAATTTTATTCGTATATTGATTTTGAGTAAATTAAAATATATCTTTGCACAATCATCTGCAAAAAAATATTTATGTATAAAAGAAAACTTCCTTTAGACCTGTCTTGCGGCATACGTATCACCATGAGCGTCATCGGCTCCAAATGGAAGCCTTGTATCATTGATGCTTTGCGAGAGAATCCGAAAAGGCCCAGTCAGATTCACCGTGAAATCCCTGAAGCCGTTTCCCGCGTGCTTGACCAGAATCTGAGGGAACTTGAGGAGCACGGTATCGTGAAAAAAACAATTTTCCCGGAATTGCCTCCGAGAAGTGAATATAAGCTGACGGATTTGGGCAGGAGCCTGTTGCCGGTTATTGATTTTATGGAAGATTGGGGCGAATCCCATAGGGGACAATTTGAGGGTACCGGCGTGTGAGTGCAAAACGCGGATGCTCCGAATCTCCTTCCCCTTTGTTGATAAATCTCGTTATGGTGCAGTTCCCGTCAGAAACGGCCGTATTCCATTTTATTCATTGACGATACAAGGTTATTGGAAGGGGAAATTTCCCAATAATGACGGTACAGTTTTCCTGCAGAAAAGGGTGGGACGTCAAGGCTTCTTGTCGACCTTTTTTGCGGGCCGGGACGGTGGGAAAATTCGGGCGTCATGAAGACATCGGCGTTGTCATTGCATGTGGTTATAGTCTGATGTCCACGTGTTCCAACGCAGCCCGGGCACATTCGTAACCTTCCTCGTAGAGAGAGGTGAGCTTGACCACATCGCTTTCCAACCGGTTGACCTCAAGTGGCCTGAACGGGCGGATGGCCAGAATCTGACCGCTGTCTTCGAGCTGTTCCACCAGTTCGAGTTGCCGGTTGTAATAAGCCTGCCGCTTACTGAGCACCAGGCGCAACCGCGGATAGTCGCGATAGATGAACTTGGGCGTCTTGATATCCATGGTTGTGCTGCGGTAACCGCGGTTGCGTGTCAGCACCACCACGTTGAACCGGTGGCCGGCTGCGATGGCGCGCTCCACGGGGATGGAGTCGATGATGCCGCCGTCAAGCATCGGAGTTCCGTCGACAGGGATAATGGGGCAGATGAAGGGCAGACTGCTGGAGGCCTTGACGATGTCGATAAGTCGTCTGGAGTCGCTTCTCTCACTGAGATAGGCTGCACGTCCGGTGCGGCAGTTGGTCGTCACCATTTCGAAAGTCGCCGGGTTGTTGAAGAAGGCTTCATAGTCGAAAGGCAGGATTTCGTTGGGCATCGTGTCGTACATAAAGTCCTGATCGAGAATGCTGCGCTGATTCCAGATGTGGCGCAGTCCGATGTAGTGATATTGGTTCAGACAATCGATGCACGACCGTTTGGCCCTGCCGCGTTGCCGGCTCATGTAGGAAAGTCCGTTGCAGGCTCCGGCCGACACGGCTACAACATAGTTGAAATAGATGCGGCGGTCCAGAAAATAGTCAAGTACACCGCAAGTAAACACTCCGCGCATTCCGCCTCCTTCGAGCACTAAACCTGTGTTGCTGTCTATTGTCATAGCCGTATCCTGTAAAAAACGTCACAAAGTTAACCCATTTTCGTACAAATTGACTATCTTTGCAATATTAAAAAAACGAAACTTGCCATGCTTTTTTCAAAAGATACTTATGTTCAGCGCCGGCGCGAGTTGTGCCGGATGGTCGGTCAGGGCCTGATTGTGCTTTTCGGCAACAATGATTCGCCGATGAACTATCCGGCCAATGCCTACAAATATCGTCAGGACAGTTCGTTCCTCTATTTTTTCGGTCAGCACCGCAACGGGCTGGCAGGTGTACTCGATGCCGAGAGTGGCCGCGAGATTCTCGTTGGCGATGAAATCGACATCGACGATATTGTCTGGTATGGTTCGGTGACTTCGGTGGCCGAGATGGCTGTTGAAACCGGTGTAGGTGAAACGGCACCGATGGCAAAATTGGCCGAACTCGTGGCTGAAGCCCGTGCGCAGGGGCGTAAGGTGCATTTCCTGCCGCCTTACCGTCATGACACGATGATTCAGCTTTTCGACCTGCTGGGCATCCATCCTTCGCTCGACCTCATCCGGGCCGTTGTCAGGTTGCGTTCTGTCAAGAGCGAGGAGGAAATCGCTGAACTGGAGCGTGCCAGTCTGATAGGCTATGAAATGCATACGGCAGCCATGCGCTTGTGCCGTCCCGGAGTGACGGAAAGTTACATTGGCGGTGTGCTCGACGGCATTGCGGCCAGTCTGGGTTCCATCACCTCTTTCCAGAGCATTGTGACGATGCACGGTGAAATTCTGCATGGTAATCCTTCTGCCCGCCAGTTGGAAAGCGGACGCCTCCTGCTGGTTGATGCCGGGGCGGAGACCGCTGAGCACTATTGCTCAGACCATACGCGTACGACGCCGATTTCGGGTAAGTTCACCCAGCGTCAGCGCGATATTTACGACATTGTGGTGGATTGCCACGACCTGGCGCTGACCCATGCCCGTCCCGGAGTTCGTTGGTGGGATGTGCACATGGACGTGTGCCGCCTGATGACCAACCGGCTGAAAGACCTGGGACTCATGAAGGGCGACACCGAGGAAGCGGTGCAGGCCGGTGCTCACGCACTGTTCCTGCCCCACGGATTGGGACATATGATGGGTATGGACGTGCACGACATGGAAGGACTTGGCCAGACTTATGTGGGCTATGACGAGGAAACCCGTCCGTCCACGCAGTTCGGTCTCGCTTCGTTGCGCTTTGCCCGCCGGCTGGAGGAAGGACATGTGGTGACCGACGAGCCCGGCATCTACTTCATTCCGGCACTGATTGATCTCTGGCGGAAGGAAGGTACGAATGCGGAGTTCCTCTGTTTCGACGAAATTGAGAAATACAAGGATTTCGGAGGTATACGTATTGAGGACGATGTGCTCATTACCCGCGACGGCTGTCGCTTCCTGGGCGAAAAGCGGATACCTTACCGTGCAGACGACGTGGAGGCCTTTCTGGCAGCACGCGGAGAATAGTGTCGTACGAATGTGCAATATGCCGTAGGCGTATGCTGATAGATGAAACCTGAATAAAAACTTAAAAATAAACGAACCAATGAACAGTAAATTTTTCATTGCCGCCGCAGCACTCTGCTTGCTGCCCGGCACCATCTCGGCGCAGAACGGCGAGAAGAAGGAAAAGGAAAAACTGACCTTTACCGTAGTGAAGGAAAACCCGATTACGTCCATTAAGGACCAGAATCAGAGTGGTACCTGCTGGGCATACTCTTCACTGGCCTTCCTGGAGTCGGAACTGCTGCGTATGAACAAGGGCGAACACGACCTTTGTGAAAGTTTCCTGGTGTTCAATACCTATATGGATCGTGCCGATAAGGCCATCCGTACACACGGTGATGCCAGTTTCTCACAGGGTGGTTCTTTCTATGACGCGCTCTACTGCCTGAAGAACTATGGTATCGTGCCGCAGGATGCAATGCCGGCTCCCGGTACTCCTTATGGTGACTCTCTCTTCAACTTCAACCAGCTTGACGCTGTGACAAGTGCCTATGTGGCTGCGCTGGCCAAAGGTAAGGTGAAGAAAATCAATCCGGTGTGGCGCAAGGACCTCAAGGCTATCTACACCAACTACTTCGGTGAACTGCCCGCCAGCTTCACGCATAACGGAAAGACCTACACGCCGAAGTCGTATGCCGAAAGCCTCGGTCTGAATCCTGACGACTATGTTTCGCTGACCAGCTATACGCACCATCCTTTCTACACGAAGTTTATCCTCGAAATTCAAGATAACTGGCGTTGGGCTGAAAGCTACAATCTGCCGCTCGACGAATTCATGCAGGTGATGGAAGAAGGCGTGCGCAACGGCTATTGCTTCGCATGGGGCTCTGATGTCAGCGAAGCCGGCTTCAAGGGTGGTGAAGGACTTGCCACTGTACCTGCCGGTGCCAAAGACAATGACAAGACCGGTTCGGACGCTGCCCGTTGGACTGGCGACAACTTCAAGGGAGCTGTCATCAATTCGGGTGCCGGCGAAAAGGTCATCACGCAGGAAATGCGTCAGTTGGGTTATGACAACTGGGAAACGACCGACGACCACGGCATGGTTATCTATGGTCTGGCCAAGGACAACAACGGCAAGGAATATTTCATGGTGAAGAACTCATGGGGTGAATATGGTCCTTACAAGGGCAAATTCTATGCATCTAAGGCTTTCGTTGCCTATAAGACGATGAATATCGTGATTCACAAGGACGCACTGCCCAAGAGCATTGCCAAGAAATTGGGCTTGAAGTAAGTGTCCTTGTCCTGCCGTCGGAAATACGGACGCTCCGGTGCGGAAAAGTATGCATTTCTGCTTTCAGGGGGGCGGATAAAGACCATAACGGCAGGGAAGGAATACGGTTGAGAATACGACAGGAAGGGAGATGCCGGTATCGGCTGTCCGTTCCTGTCTTTTTTTTGCAGATATTCGGTGGAAACGGCAAATGGGTTTCCTTCATGGGAAACGGTGAGGATTTTGGACAACGTTGGAATTATGGAATACAGCAAAATAAAGATACAATATTATACTTCACCCTGTGGTCAAATGGTGCTGGGGGCTTTTGGCGGCAAGATTTGTCTGTGTGACTGGGTGGAATCGCGCAGGCGGCAACAGGTGGACCGTCGTGTGCAGCGTGCGTTGGGGGCAGTTTATGAAGAGGAAGACGACTCGTTGCTGCAGCTGGCGGCGGCGCAACTTGATTCCTATTTTTCAGGGCGTCTGCGTGCTTTCAGCCTGCCGCTCTGCTGGTGTGGCACATCCTTTCAGCAGGCCGTGTGGCAGGCTTTGCTGGAGATACCTTTTGGTTGCACGGTGACTTATGGAGAACTGGCGCGCAGGCTGGGATGCCCGTCGGCGGTGCGGGCTGTAGCCGGAGCAGTGGGGGCGAATGCGCAGCCGGTCCTTGTGCCCTGTCATCGGGTAGTCGGGGCCGACGGCGCACTGACAGGTTTCAGTGGCGGGCTGAAGGCCAAGGCCTGGCTGCTGGCGCATGAGGACACGGGAAAACTTGATTTTGAAAGATAAGTTTAACGTGAGTTCGGTATAACTATGTCAGTACTTTCGTAAAAACTAAAGTACTGACAGAAATTTC
>OGNF01001826.1_pt1 | contig 17833 bp, 18 predicted proteins | sample 1573321 | NCBI WGS metagenome assembly OGNF01 (sample SAMEA2581911, study PRJEB24529) | metagenome | biome: Human gut stool | place: China | collected 2011
CTGTTTAAATTCTATTCAACGATATTCAAAATAGACTTGTTGATTTGGCCTTATCTATATGATAGAATAGCGCGAGAAAAGAACAGGACGTGAGAAATATGAAAAATACGAAACGGGATGAAACCTTTTTGCGGGAAACGAGGCATGTTATCGAGCGGCATATTGAGCTGTATCCGAAATGTGAACCGGACGACATAGTAAAGCTGCTTTACCAAAGCGAATTCGGCTGCGGGCATTTTGTGCGCAGCAAAGAGATCGCGGAGGAATATCTGAAGAGGGAGTATGAAGCGTGTATGCTGACAACGAAAGCCGCCGCTCCTGCGATGGAAGCCAGGCTGCGCATAAAAGGACCGCCGTTTTTTTTGCGGTTTTCAGAACGCTGCTGTTTTTCTTTTTCCTTGACATAAGCCTTGTAGGTCTTTCCCATTTTGCTGCACCTCCGTTCCTTTACAATTCCGAAATAAAAATTTACCGTCACTTCCAGATGATAACATTATACTACATAGGGGAACAATTTTTCAAGGCTTTTTTCCCACATTCCGAAATTTTTATAGGTATGCACAAAATTGTTAAATTATTTTAGATAAATTCTATTATTGAAATTTACAGCAAGTTCAATCCGCTTTGAATATACTTTTTGTATTTATGATATCAGACGGTATTTTCGCTTTTTTCTTAAATTTGCGGAAGAATTTTGCAATTGCCGACGCAATGGAGCGCAGTATGCCCACGATAAGACTTCCGACCGTCACAATGTATAACAAAAAGCCGAGAAATGTCCCTATAACGCAGAAAAAGCGTACCTGTCCTCTGCATAAAACGGCAGCGTAAAGAAAAATCGCCGCACCCGAAGCTGCCATAAAAATAATGTCCTCCGCGAATACGGCGTTTCTCTTTGAGGCAGGAGGAAAAACAATGCGAAGCACCCGAAAAACGTCATAAAAAACACCGATGCCAAGTCCGAGGACGACCGAGAGCAGAAATAAAGAGCATTGCTCGGAAACGGTGAAAAATGTTTCAAGATCCAAAAATACACCTTCGATCAAATACTATCTGAAAAGCTTGCCGAGAAAAGAGAGCGGAGAGCGCAGATCCCTGTCGCCGTAAATTATAGCGTCAATGTTTCCCTCAATGTTCATCTCGCCGTTCGTCACGGACAGATCGTTGACGTGGAGATCACCCCCCCGTATCGTCAGTTCGCCCATAGTCGTGTAAAGGAGAACGGAATTTTCGTCAAAGCTGTCAATGTCGGTAACACCCGAAACAGAGATACGGCTGCGGTTTTCGGCAATAATGCTGTGTGCTTTTTCGTTTACATCATTCATATTCATCTTTCCTTTCGTAAAAGCGGTTTAGGGCTTTGCTATAATTCTATTCGGAAAGTGGAATATTAATGCGTAATTTATTTAATTCGGAATTAGGAATGCGGAATTCGGAATTGTTTTGTTCCGTATATCAAATGCAAAACACTATATTTCGTAGGGTCGGATTCTATATCCGAACGTTGACGAACCGCAAAATTACGGTAAATTTTTGTTGGGGACGGGTTTTCGTTCTGTGCCGCAAAGCGTTATTAAACAAACAGACCTGTTTTCATCGGAATTCCCTTTGAAAACAGGTCTGTGTTGCTAATTTTATGGCGTTTTTGTACACCGAAAATCGCTGTCTTTATTCGGGACGGGAAAGCCGTTCTTTACAGAAACTTTGCCTAAAACAAAGAGCTTGCAACTGGCGGATATGGAATCCGCCCCTACGGAATTAAGGTTTTCGTGACAAATATGCAGAATATAAATAATTCCGAATTCCGCATTCCGAATTCCGAATTTTTCTTACGCCTTTCTGTTCGGGCATTTGACAATGATTCCCGATACTTCGTGTCCGAGGTGGCAGGAGATTGTCGCTCCGACTTCGCATATCTCCTCGGGGTCATAGCCGACTGCTTTCTTCATAAGCTTTGTAAGCTCTTCCGTAAGCTCGGGGCGGCTGCCGTCGAGGATAGCATAAGCTGTTCCGGGGATCATATGCTCGGTCGCATACTCTACCATTTTCGGGAGAACGGCTTTTTCACCTCTTATCTTTGCAACGGTCTCAGAAACTGCGTCCGTGAATGTGATGATAGGCTTCAGTCCGAGCATTTCGCCTACAAATGCGGTCGCACAGCCTACTCGACCCGATTTCTTCGCATATTTAAGGGTATATGCCGTGCAGATGATTATGCCGCTGTCGAACCAGTCGGTGAGGTATGCGATGATCTCATCGGCGGACGCACCCTTCTGTATCTTCTTTGCCGCCTGCATAACAGGAAGTCCGTAAACGCCCGTATAACCCTTGCTGTCCATAACGGTGATGTTCATTTTATCCTTTGCTTCGGGGTGAAGCTCATAGAACTTCTCCTTTGCGGCATTGGCGTTGTTGAACGAATTCGAACCGATAGAAGCGATAACGACATTGATGAGGTCGGTAACGCCGTCGTTATACTGTTTCTCATACTCGCCGATATAGTCTTCAACACGTATCTGCGAGGTGTGGGGCATTTCGTCCACTTCGTCCATAAGCTTATAGAATTCCTTGGTCGAATATTCAACGTGTTCGCGAAGGCTGCGTTCGCCTACGATTATCCAGAAATTAACGAGGGCAATATCATATTTTTCTGCCTGTTCAAGCGAAATGTCGCTTGCGGAATCGGTCATAATTTTCACTTTGCTCATAATACAGCAGCTCCTTTTTAAATGAATTTTTAATAAGTATATCATATTTTGGGTGCAAATGCAAGTTTTTCTAAACCTTATTTTTATTGACTGCTGTATTATACTTGAATTTAATTTATGAATATGATATAATATAAACAATAAATATGCGTTTGTAATGCTAAATACTAAAAATAGGAAAATTTGTACTGAAACCCCATATATTCGAGATTGTCGGCTTGATTTTCCGAGTTTTAAATGGTGTATAGTATAAGGAGGTTTGCAGTATGGATAAAATAGTCAAATTAAGCAACGGCAGTTTAGTAAAAGTTATTGTTTCCGATGACCCCACTTATGGTATTTCCGAAAGTGATGCGGAGATGGACAGAAGAGCGCAGGAGGCTGTCAAAGCGGCGATAAACAGGGCTATCATCTGCAAAAAACCGATAGCAAAATATGACGGGGTAAACAAAAGAGCCTATATAGAGACCCCTGACGGAGAAAGAAAATATGTCTGAAAAAACATAAAGCCGTATAATTGCATAGGATTATATGGCTTTTTTATTTGCCAAAACGCATAATATATGGTATAATTGAGAAAAACAATTGCGAAAGGGTCTTTTCAATGGATAGATATTATGCCGACCAGCATTTTCATACAAGCTTTTCGGGCGACAGCGACACTCCGCCCGAGGAGCAGGCCCAGCGCGCGATCTCACTCGGAATGACGGAGATATGCGTTACCGACCACCACGATTACGATATGGTCTCGGACGTTGATTTCAACCTCGATTTTGACGCTTATTATGCGAAAATGAGCGAACTGAAAGAGAAATACAGCGGCATTATCGACATTTCGATAGGCGTTGAGCTTGGCTTACAGCTTCATATAGCCGATTATCTCGATGAACTTGTGAAAAAATACGATTGGCTCGATTTTATCATCGGCTCGCATCACGTTATCGATGGCATTGACCCTTATTTCCCCGAATTTTTTGAAAAGCACGGCGCTGATTCCTACGAGCGCTATTTCAAGGTCACGCTCGAACGCATAAAGCGGATAAAATGCTATGACAGCCTCGGACACCTCGACTACATCGTCCGCTACGGTCAGAAGCACGGTCTGAGCTACTCTTATCGCAAATATTCGGACTATATCGATGAGATACTCCGTGTGCTTGTTTCGGACGGAAAGGCTCTTGAATGCAACAGCGGCGCTTTTTCGCGCGGAATGGACGAGCCTAACCCGAACACGGACGTTTTAAGGCGATTTAAGGAGCTTGGCGGCGAGCTTATAACGCTCGGCTCGGACGCTCACACTCCCGAAACGCTCGGCGACAGATTCGATTACTGCGGTGAACTGCTCAAAAACTGCGGCTTTAAATATTACGCCGTCTACAAGAAAAGAAAGCCCGAAATGCGTTTGCTTTGATACAGAAAAATCGCAGCTGTACGGCTGCTGTTTTGTGCTGTTTGAACAAATTTTGCTTGAAAATATCTCCGTAAGGGGCAGCATAGGCTTTTTGCAGGCGGTAAAATGTTAAATTTATTTTAAATGAGAGAAAAGACGCTAAAGTTTTTAAAGTTGCTGCCGATAAAAATAATAGAGATAAAAAGCACCTTTGATAAGGTGCAGATGATCGAGTAAATTATGATGGGAGGCTGTTTTATGGAAGTTGGTAAACTCGGTAATGCAATGGGCATATACAGAAAGATGGAAAACAGCTACAAGTCTGGCATCAAGGACGGCAAAAAGGTATCCGTTTCCTCCGCAAAGAGAGTCGATACGTTTGAAATGTCCGCAGGCGCAAGAGCGGCAGGCGTAGGAGCTGCAAAGGCTTCCGCAAAGAAGTTCGCCGACAGCGAAGCTTCGGCAGACAGGATCGCTTCGCTCAGGAGCAGGATAGCTGACGGAAGCTACAATGTTTCCCCCGAGAGCGTTGCGGCATCGATATTTGAGGGATAAATTTTCCCGAATACTTTGGAAAGGGTGAATTGATTTGGCTGCGGATTACTTTAAGCTTGTTCGTTTTTTTAATGAATATATCGTTCATTACAAGGAGCTTCTCGATTTTGAATACAGCAAGCTCGATATGATAAACAATGATAAGATCGAAGAACTGAGCCGAAGCCTTTCCAAGGAGCAGGCGCTTATAATGAAGTCCAATTCAATGGAGAAAAAGCGCATCGAGATCCTCGGAGAGGACAAGGATCTCACTTTTAAGGAAATAATCGAAAAAGCTCCGATCTCCTGCAAGAAAAGGCTGGAGGTACAGTATGAGGAGCTTTCCGCCTGCGTTATGAAGATAAAGGAACTCAACGATCTTGCAAATGTCATCATCACGGGCAGGCTCAAAAGAGTGGAACGAAAGACCGCCGAGCTGGACACTTACGACGGCAAGGGCGGAGTCAAGACCGAACACGCCACACGTTCGGCGATAATGAATAAAGTCTGAGGAGGAAAAACAATGGCTTCGAGCTTTATGGGACTGTATGTGCAGAGAGAAGCGCTCAATTCTGCGCAGAAGGCTCTTGATATAACAGGAAACAACATCAGCAACGTTAAAACGGCAGGCTATTCCCGTCAGAGACTTGACGTTTGCTCAATAGCTAACACGGGCTACAACCTTTTATACAATACGGGCGTGAGCCTTGCAGGTCAGGGCGTTGACAACGTCGGCGTCGGTCAGTACAGAGATGCTCTTATCGATGAAAAGGTAAGAAGCTATACAACCCTTGACAACAACTACAATATCAAAGACGTTGTTATGAAGGATGTCGAGACCGCTCTCGACAACATTGAATCCAAAGAATACGGTTTCGCCGCTAACCTTGCTAACTTCAAGTCAGCTCTTCAGAGCTTTGCTACAGACGAGGCAAACAGAAAAGAGCTTGCGAACGTTACATTCCGTGCGGCTGAATCCGTTACACAGCAGATACGTTATATGAACTCCCGTCTTGATGATATATCAAATCAGACGAAGAGCGATGCCAACATCTCCGTTGACCGCGTGAACAGGATCTTCGAGAGTATGGCTAACCTCAACAAGCAGATAACGAACAGCTATATCCAGATGAACTATATGGAGATGACCGCGAACAGCTATCAGGTCGATAACGACTACGGTCCTCTTGAACTCAAAGACCAGATGAACCTCCTTATCGATGAGCTTGCATCGTTCGGCGATGTTTCATTCAACGAGGAGAAAAACGGCTCGTTCACTATCACATTCGCAGGACAGGTCGCTGTACATAATGATGAATATGCGCAGATGACAATGACTATTGAAGACCCCGATCCGCTTTATATGGGCTTCAAAATGACAAGCGCAGGAAAATATATCCCGAAAGAGGATCGCTATGACGGACTTATGAACGCTGACCTCTGGAAAAAGCTTGCCACAAACAAGGGCATGACTAACAGGGAGTATGTTCAGCAGACAAAGGAAACCGTTGATATCACGGGCAAGGATAAGCTTCAGGGCGGTGCGCTCCGCGGATATCTCGATGTTTACAACGGCGAGGGCGTTTTCAACAGCACCGATATGACGGCGTTCAACTCGCAGATAAAGAATTATCCCGATGAGATAAACAGCCTTTTAAAGGATATCAGCGCAAATATCGCGGCAGGCGATGCTGATAAGGTAAATGAAGCTGTTGAAAAGCTCAAAGAATATGGCGAAGTTGAGTATGATGCCGCAAACGGCACTGTAAAATTCAGCGGTGAAACGGTCGTTGATGCAAACGGCTATGCTCAGATAGCTATAAAAGATGAAAATACAACTCCGGGAAAGCTTGCCTTCGTTGTTTCGGGAACAAAGTCCGATGCTGACTGGACGGCTGTAGGCGATGCAGATGCCATTGCGGCAGATGTCAGAGCGAACGGAACCGATCTTTCGACCGATGCTGCCGATTATCCCGAGGGAAGCAAGCTCGGGGAGGCGCTCACGCAGATGAACGTGAATGTTCCTCTCCAGTCACAGTACGCAAACGATTTTCAGGGCATTGAATACTATCGTGATATGCTCAATGCATTTACGGCAACGCTCACAAAATCGTTCAACGAGATCTACAAGGATTTCAAGGACGCAAACGGCGAGCCGCTCGAACTTTTCACATACACAAAGGACGATGGCAGCAAGAGCTTCCGCACAGCCGCAGCCGATATCAAGGTAACGGACACATGGAGAAAGCTCCCGAGCCTCCTTGCACAGCCCGAACAGTATGTTGACGGCAAGGAAGAGGATATGGACGAACTCAACAACGACTATATCCACAAGTGCCTTGCGATATTTGAGAATGTTTCGCTCGAATACGGCGACGATGAAACGGGCAAGAAAGACCCGCTCAAAATGACGCTCGAAAAGTTCGTTTCGCACATCTCCGACAACCTCGGAACACAGATCGAGGGCAATGCCAAGATACTCAAAACAACGGATATCATGCTTGAATCCGTCAGCGATGCAAGAGATGAGGTAATGGGCGTTTCCGTCAACGAAGAGGGCATCAATATGCTCAACTATCAGAAGTGGTACAATGCGATCGCAAGAATGGTAACAACTCTTGACGAAGCACTTGACAAGTTGATAAATGATATGGGCGTTGTTGGCAGATAACGGAGGTTGATATAAAATGAGAATAACCCAGAACTTTTCAGACAGAAAATATCTTAAAAACAGCAGCAGGCTTCTTAGCGGCTATACAAAAAGTATGCTCAAGATCGAATCGCAGATGGACTATTTCAGAGCTTCCGACAATGCGATAAATGCGAGCAAGGCAATGACAGTCCGCAAGAATCTTCAGGATCTTTCAATGTATGATTCCAACCTCAAGCTCACGAAGGGTCTTTACGAAGCTGCCGAGCAGAATCTTTACACAGTCGCAAACAAGGTCTATATCGATGTATCCACAAAGCTTGATCAGGCGTGCAACGGCACTTACGATCAGACACAGCTTGACATCATCGCACACGAGCTTGACCAGTATGCTGACAGTGCTATAAAAACCCTCAACACCGATTATGCGGAAAGAAGACTTTTCGGCGGCACGAACAACTCCTCGCCTGCATTCGGTGTAAAGAAAGAAGCTGACGGCATCACAGATGCTCTTGACCCTGTAACGGGACACAAGATCGTTACATACAACGGTATCCCGATCGATGATATCAGTGCAGACGGCACTCATTATATGAACCGTATCTCCAAGGACGATTATTACGCTGCTGTAAATGCGGGCAATAACGATACAGTTATGAGAATAGCTTATGATGAGGGCTATGACAAGGAGATCACCGAAACGGAGTATAACGATATCGTCAACGGAACGGGTGCAAATGCCGCTGACCCCGATGCAGTAAGAAAAGAGTCGCACGATATCACAAAGGAAGTTTCCGCAGGCGAATACGACCCCAAAGACCCTGCTTACAGCACAAAGGACGGAAAGTTCTACAAGACCGAAACGGTCACAAAATATTACGAAAAAGGTTTCCGCTATTATACAAAAGAAGCCGCTACCGAGGCTGACTACAACGCTTCCAAGGGCGACGGCACTGTTGTAAAGGAAGGGACCAACTACTTCAAGATCTACACGGGCGATGTAGGCGGCTGCAAGCCGATTTATGTTGATATCGGTCTTGGCATAAAGTACAATGACAAGGGCGAAGTTCAGGAAGGAACTGCAATTGATGTAAGCATGAACGGTGCTAAGATCACAGGCACGGGTTCAACGACCGTTGATTCTGCCGTAAATTCAAGCTATAACAAGGATGATCCGTTCTCCAAGGCTACTTATGATATGCAGTTCAGCAACAACTTTGTTCAGCTTATATATGATGCGGCTGACGCACTCCGTTCGGGTGATGTTTCCCGTGCGAATGCGACGATAGATCTTCTTGACCGTGCCAATACGGGAGTTCTTACCGAGATCACAACGCTCGGCTCAAAGTATAAGAGCACGGAATTCTATCTTGACAAGGACGAAGAATACAAATCAAGCCTCCTCGAGCGCCAGAACGACGTTGAGGGCTGCGATATGAATGAGGAAATAACGAATATGAACGCTATGCAGGCTGCATACAACGCTATGCTCCAGCTCAGCGCCAATGTTCTTCCGAGAAGCATATTCGATTTCATCTGATAAGATCTGACGGAAAGCAGGGGATAAATTATGGATCAGCTTCTAAGTATCAAGCATATTCCTATTAAAATCGAAGTCAATGTGACCAATGCACAGCTCAAGCCGAGAGAGGCAGATCCGCTCGAGCCGTCTGTAAAGATCTCAAGGGGTTCGGACGGAGTAAAGGTTGCGGCGCAGCCTTACAAGGTCGATATCTCGTCACCGAAGCTCGACAGTTATGTTCCGACGAACGTTCAGCCGAGCAAGCTTACGCTCACTTATGATGCGGTTGCAAAAATGGGCGGCACGGACGGTACGGCTTCGGCTACAAACACAACAGCCGTTTCACGCAGCTCCTCTCAGAGCATCGAAGCCATTCTCAGCAAGCTCCCGAAATCAAAGGAGAGCAGCATCAGCTACAATGACGGAACACTCAGCATCAATTACAGTATGATCGGCAGCGACAGCAGCTCCGATATCGGCTCGATATCCGATCTTAAAAACGGCTTTGAGTTTATTCCGGGCGATATCGAGTTCATAGTCAGCCAGATGCCTGACCTTGAAATAGAATATCTCGGAGATCCGCTTTATTTCCCAAGAAGTGCCGACCCGAACTATAAGGGTGAAGTTGACGTTATAGCCTAAAATGAGGATCTTTATATGATTATTAAAACAAGAGATTTCGGCGAAGAGGAAATTTCCGAGGAAGTTATCATTGACTTCCCGAACGGAGTTTACGCATTTGAAGAAAACAAGCGGTTCGTGCTGCTTTCGCCATGCGGAGAGGATAAATATCCGATGTGGCTGCAAAGCGTGGACAATCCGAATCTTTGCTTCATCGTTTTCGACCCGAGGGAGTTCGTTCCCGATTATTCGGTAGAGCTTGACAAGGAAACGAAAGAGCTGCTTAAAGCAGACGGAGCAGAGCTTGATCTTCTCTGTATGGCGGTCGTACCCGATGAATATATCAACACAACACTCAACCTCAAAAGTCCGATCGTGATAAATTCCGAAACGAAAAAAGGCGTTCAGGTCATCGCTGCGGAAAATTATCCGCTGAAGTTCCCTGCTTTTAAAAAGGAGGGTGCTTAAATGCTGGTCGTTTCGAGAAAAAAGGACGAGAGCATCATCATCGGCGACAATATCAAGGTCACGGTCGTTGAAATATCGAAAGACCGCATAAGGATAGGCGTTGACGCTCCCGAAAATGTCAAGATCGCGCGAAGCGAGCTTTACGATACGGAAAAATTCAATATGCAGGCTGCGATAAATAAGCCTTCCATCGACATTCTCGCAGCTTTGCTTGACAAAAACACTAAGTGAAAGGACGAATGGATATGGCAAGCAGCACATCTTCAACATCATCGACCTCCAGCTTATGGAGCAATAACAGAATGTCGGGTCTTATGTCGGGACTTGACACCGAAAGCCTTGTTAAATCAATGGCTGCAAACACAAAGAACAGACTTAACACGAAAAAGCAGAAGCTTCAGACCTTACAGTGGAAGCAGGAAGCTTACCGTTCAAGCATTTCCAAAATTTCCGATTTTCAGAAGAAGTTCCTTGACTGGGGCAGTGATACCTCGATAAAGGCAAACTCCGTTATGAACAAGTACAAGGCTGAATCCACGAATGACAAGCTTGCGGTTTCCGCAAACTCTTCGGCAACGCCTGCTACTTATTACATCAGCGCATCAACAGCGGCTTCGGCTGCTCAGGTAAAGTCCGCAGGTTCGATATCGACCGACCGTATCAATCTTGATTTCAGCAAGAACGTTGACGGCAAGGAATACACCGTACAGATGACCTACAACGGCACAACGAGAGATGTGACATTTAAGGGAAGCACCGATGCAGACACCGCAAAGGCAAATTTCCTTGAAGCCGCAAACAATACTTTCAAGGATATCAAGACCGATGCTCAGGGCTTTGAGTTCAAGGACGGCACTTCGACCCTCGTTTTCAACAATGCAAATGACGGCATAAGACATACATTCAGCATCAAGTACAACAGCGAAGCTGTAGGTCTTTCAAACACTGTCGGCAGCACGATGGGTACAACGACAAAGCTCAGCGATGCGGCTTTCAATACCGCACTCAACGGTGATAAGTTTGAATTCTCCATAAACGGCGAAAAATTCACCTTTGAAAAGAGCAGCACTGTAGGTGATGTCATAAATGCAATAAACAAGGCTGATATCGGCGTAAAAGCTTCGTTCAGCACAATGACGCAGAGCTTTAAGCTCGAATCGACCGAAACGGGTACGGCAGGAAAGCTGAACATTGAACAGACAAGCGGAAATCTTCTCAACTCGCTGTTCAACAGTAGTGATGATTTCACCAAAAAGGACGCTTACGGCAAGAACGGTACTATTACTATCAGCACCGACGGTGAAAACTATACCACATACACAAGTGCAAGCAACGAGTACAGCTTTGACGGCACGACTTTCAACATTGCCAAGCTCGGCAACTTCGATTCCTCCGTTGAGGGCGTTGACGAGATAACCGTAACTACAGAAAAAGACACTTCTTCTATAAAAGATACCGTTATAAAGTTCATCGACGCTTACAACCAGCTTCTCGATGACGTTTACGGCGAGATCCAGACTTCGCGTCCGAAGAAGAACGGTTCTTACTACGATCCTCTTACCGAAGAGCAGGAAGAAGAAATGAAGTCGGACGAGATCGAAAAGTGGAACAACGAAGCCAAGAAGGGTCTTCTGTATCAGGATAACTACCTTTCCACCTTCGTTTCGAGCATCAGAGGAGCAATGTCCTCCTCCAAGGTGGACGGCTTTACGCTCTATGACCTCGGCATAAGCCTTGCTACCGACTGGAAGAGCAACGGCAAGCTCGTTGTTGATGAGGATAAGCTCGAAAACGCTATCAACACCTACGGCGACAAGGTAACAAACTTTTTCGTCGATTCCGACAAGGGACTTGCGGCAACGCTCAACAATGAGATAGACAGAGCTATCTCCACAAGAGATAAAAAGGTCGGCTATCTTTCGGGAATTGCAGGCATCGAGAACACAACGACAGAAAAAGACAATGCCCTCTATTCGCAGATCAACAATATGCAGGCCCTTATCAATAACCTCCAGACAAGATATGAGAACGAAATGGAGCGTTACTGGAAGCAGTTCACAACGCTCGAAACATATATGAGCAATATGCAGAGCCAGTCCTCTATCTTCGGCTCGGATTTATAATAATGCTAAACACCAATAAAACTATAGACAAAATCCGTGCAAAATCCATATATCAGAGCATTTGCCTGAATTTTCGTATAGTTTTTGATCGGTGTTTGGTATAAAAGCCAAACGGTGCGCTCCGTATAAGAGCGGAGCGCATTTTTAAATAACTAATGGGCGGTGTTTTCATGGTACCAAATCCATATCAGAAATACATGAACAATGTCGTTACGACAATGACCCCTGCACAGCTCCTCATTGCTCTTTATGACAAGGCTATAACCGAACTGAAAAAAGCAATAATCTATATCGAGGACAAGGATATCCCAAAAGCTCATAATTCGATAACAAGGGTCGGAGATATCGTTGATGCGCTCGATGCAAGCTTAAAGGAAAACTATGAGATCACAGATAACCTTGTATCACTCTATCAGTATTTCCGTGAACAGATCATTCAGGCAAATATGAAAAAGGACAAGGAGATACTTGAAGGACTTATCCCATTTTTTCAGGAACTCCGTGATGCCTTTTTTGAGGCGAGCAAAAAGATCTGATCCAAGAAAGCTGTATCTTAAATTTTCCGCAGGTAACAAATAAAGGAAACCTCTGAACCTATTTTACTCAAACGAAGTGAGGCTCGGCGTGGACTCGACGCACAGCTTTCCTGCATTAAGGGGGCGTTCGCTTGAACAGAACCATTATCGAACTGATGGACGATAAGATCCACCAGCTTGAACATTACAATGAAATAACTTCCCGTATCATCACCGAGGACAGCATCGACGGCGTGGGCGATCTTATCGAAGAGCGCCAGCAGATACTCACCAATATGGACGGTATCTCGGTCGCAGTCAAGCAGTATGTCAGCGAGCAGTCTATCGAGCGTATGGATAAGATAAACGCTCTGCTCCGCTTCGAGCAGATAGACGATCTCAACGGCGATCTTATGCAGCTTCAGGATAAGATAAAGCGCGTTCAGGAGCTTCGCGAGGAGATAAAGAACAACGACAAAAAAGCATACGACCGCCTTGCAAAGAAACGTGACGAGATAAAGCAGAAGCTTGATGAAGCCGCAAAGAGCAAGCAGGTCGCAGATTACTGTTCATCTTCCAACGCGGCAGATGTCAGCAAGGGAAGAAAGCTGAATATTTCCAATTAAAAAGCATAAAATTATATAAAGGGAACCTCTAAAAACCTCCCTCACGGCAAATTTTCTACGACTTTGCGCATCTTCTGCGTTAGCAAAACTTGAAATACATCAAGTATTTACTGCGTTTCGCTGCCTTGAAGCTGCGCAAAGTCCCAACGAAAATTTGCTCGTGTTCCGGTTTTTAGAGAACCCCTATTGATATTTCGGATAAATTAATAACTGCTGTCGTTTGGGACAGCGAGGGCTATGAAGTGGAAATAACATTATCAAACGGCGAAATAGATGATATGCATTGCTCCTGCCATTATGCCGCAGACGGAGAATACTGTAAGCACATGGCAGCTTTGCTTTATGAATGATCCGAAAACAAAAACGTTCCCGCATCAGATACGAATGAAAATGATATTCTGTTCAAGCCTGCTGAACTCTGACAGGCTTTTCCTCGCCCTGCGGAGGCTCAACTCTGCCGTCAAAGTATTGCAGAAGCTGATACTGACCGTCCTCGCCGAGGCGCTCCCATCTTCCGTAGGCTATCATATCAAAATCTTCGCCTGCGGCATCGCTCTTCATCACTGCCAGCATAAGCGAGCAGTTGAGCGCACGGCGGAAAAGCATATACCTGCCGCTGAATCTCGACATTATCATATACTCGCCTTTTACTGCGCCCCTTGCAACAAAGGTGTACACATAATCGGCGTTTTTGATCTCGTCCTCAAGCTTTTTTGCTGCTTCTTTGGCGGTCGGCGAGGTCATTAGCTTCGCCTTGTCCATTTTGAGGCTTGTTTCAAAACGCTTGTGAAGATCTTCATCGCCGTAGACGATCATTTCCTTTGCATCATCATTCGTAAACGGCAGACCATCTCTGTCAAGCTCAAAGAGCCGCTTTGCGATAACTGCATTCCAGTATTGTTTAAAGTAGATCCTTCGGTTCGGGTGAACATCTCCCGATACGGCAAAAAGTCCGTTTTCAACGATTATTCTGTATGTGTCCTTGCCGTCTTTGCCTGCCGTTTTGTCGATCTTGGCTTTAGCGGCGGAGTTTGATGCGTTTATTCCAACAAGGCGAAGTACAGCCATAATTATACCGACTGTAAAATTAACTATAATAAATACAGGCAGGAAGAAACACCAGATATTTGCTGCGAAAAGCATCAGCAGAAACAGAAGAATTTTAAGGATACCTGCACGGGTCTCGCCGACATTGCCGTAAGTCCTGCCGTGTTCATCAACATAAACGCGGTTTTTATCGATCACCGAATCATTGATAGCTTTCGCAGGGTCAAGGTGGCGATAGAGCGAGCAGGGGAGCGTTACGCCGAAAATAAGGCATAAAATGCTTGCGACAAATGAGATGAATGAATACATTTCAAGCACCCTCGCCGTGCGTTCGCCTATCTCGATGCAAAAGATTTTTCCGATAAAGAGCGGAAGCGGCTTTCCCGTTTTTCTAAAGAAAATAATGTGTGAAGCGGCTTCCTTTGCGGCTTCCTCGGGCGAGGTCACGCCGTCGGAAACATAACCCATAGCTTCACCGACGGTAATAACGCCGTTCGGGTGAGTTTCGGCATAGTTAAGGTACGGGCTTTCGTATTTGAAAAGCTTGGCGCAGAGCATTACAAGCAGTATCGAAACGACAAGCACTATCGTTTCAAGTATCGCAGAAAATAAAGGTTTCATATTTTTGCCCCTTTGTTTTTTCTTTATTATAGCATATAAATGTGCATATTTCAATAAGTGAATAGTGAACCTTTGAGGCTAATATATTTGTGAACCTTATGTTAAATCTTTGTGTATTTCTTGACAAGGCGGTTTGTATTCGCTATAATGATAAAAAAAGAGAGTAGCTGGCAGGGTCAATCCCTGTTTATGCGGCGTCAGTACGGTTATTGTGCGAATAACCCGCTTCATATCTAAACGGCGAGACTTTACGGAGCACACAGACGGGATAACTGTCTGTTCCGTAAGGTCCCGCCGTTTTTTGTTCTCTTATGTAAAAAAGAAAGGAAATGCAGTGTATGAAAGAATGGTATCATCAGACACGGGAGGAACTGTGTAAGGAACTGGAAACGTGTTCGGAGGGGCTTTCTTCCGAAACAGCGGCAAAACATCTGGAGAAATACGGCAAAAACGCCATTGCCGAAGCCCGAAAAAAGCCCGTCTGGCTGATCTTTCTGGAGCAGTTCAGGGATCTTCTGGTGATAATTCTGATAATTGCGGCGCTGATCTCGGCGTTTACCGGTGACCCTGAAAGCTTTATCGTTATTATTGCGGTTATCACCATGAATGCGATACTTGGAACTGTGCAGACGGTAAAAGCGGAACGATCGCTGTCCGATCTGAAAAAACTATCTTCGCCCACGGCAAAGGTGCTTCGTGACGGCAAGACGACAGTTCTTGCATCGGAAGATATCACCGTGGGAGATGTGGTTCTGCTGGAAGCAGGCGACCGTATCCCTGCGGACGGCAGGCTGATCGAATGTGCTTCGCTCCGCACAAACGAAAGTGCGCTGACGGGGGAGAGTACCGATGTTGAAAAATCCATAGACCCCATTGGCGGTGATGTGCCTTTGGCGGAGCGGAAAAATATGGTGTATTCGGGCGGATTTGTTTCTTATGGCAGAGGCGCATATATTGTCACCGATGTGGGAATGCAGACCGAGGTGGGAAAGATAGCATCACTGATCCATAATGCAGAGGCACGGAAAACACCGCTTCAGATCACACTGGATCAATTCGGAAAACGGCTTTCAATTGCGATCCTGCTTGTTTCCGTGCTGGTATTTGTGCTGAGTATGTTAAGGGTGGAGATCATCAGCGCTGATACGGTTATGGATTCACTGATGTTTGCCATTGCGCTGGCAGTTGCGGCGATCCCCGAGGCACTCAGCTCCATTGTTACCATCGTGCTGTCTTTCGGCACACAAAGAATGTCACGGGAACACGCAATTATGCGAAAACTCCGGGCGGTCGAGGGACTTGGTTCTGTGTCGGTGATCTGCTCGGATAAGACCGGCACACTGACCCAAAATAAAATGACCGTTCGGAAGATCTCCGTACGGGAGCAGATCATAGATGCGGACAGTGTAAGTACGGAGGATCCGAAGGTTAGGGAGCTGATAACGGCATCGGTGCTGTGCAGTGACGCTTCCTGTCTGGACGGCACAGAGATCGGCGACCCTACCGAAACGGCTCTGGTGAGGTTTGCGCAGGACTGCGGACTGTCGGATAAGAAATTGCGCACGGATCACCCGCGTGTCGGGGAGATCCCCTTTGACTCCGAGCGAAAGCTGATGTCAACGCTGAATCGGTGCGGTGATGTGCGGAAGATGTATACCAAGGGTGCAACAGATGTACTGCTGGAGCGTATGCTGATCTCCGATGAGGAGAAAAAGGCGATCAGGGAACGGTCGGAGGAGCTGTCAGAACAGGGACTTCGTGTGCTGTGCTTTGCCGAAAAGACATTTTGCGGAGAAGCACTTGATGTAACAGATGAAAATGATCTGACTTATCTGGGATTGATCGCTGAAATGGATCCGCCCCGAAAAGAGTCGGGACAGGCAGTTGCAGAGTGTAAGGCAGCCGGCATCAAACCGATAATGATAACCGGCGATCATATTGTCACAGCATCTGCGATCGCAAAGGAGATCGGCATTCTGGAACGCAGGGAAGAAGCTGTTGAGGGTGCTGTTCTGGACTCATATACCGACGATCAGCTGGTGGATCTTGTGAAAGACAAATCCGTTTATGCCCGTGTTACGCCTGAACATAAGATCCGCATTGTCCGTGCATGGCAGAAGCGGGGCAATATCGTTGCCATGACCGGTGACGGCGTAAATGATGCACCGGCACTCAAGCAGGCAGATGTTGGCGTTGCCATGGGCGTTACCGGTACAGAGGTTGCAAAGGATGCAGCAGACATGGTGCTGACCGATGATAACTTTGCCACTATCGTCAAGGCGGTGAATTACGGAAGAAACATCTATGAGAATATCAAAAAAGCTATCCTGTTCCTGTTGTCAGGCAATCTGGCAGGTATCATCGCTGTTCTGTTCTGCTCTCTGGCAGGACTTCCTGTTCCGTTTGCACCGATCCACCTGCTGTTTATCAATCTGCTGACGGACTCGCTCCCTGCGATCGCTCTTGGACTTGAACCGTATTCCGATGATGTGATGAAAAAAAGCCCCCGTCCGTCGAATGAATCGATCCTGACAAAGGCTTTTCTGGCAAAGGTGGGATATTCGGGTATTATCATCAGCATCGCAGCCATAAGTGCATTTCTGCTGGGATATTTCTATCAGGGCGCACACAATGCAGGTGCTGCCATGACAATGGCATTTGTCACGCTGTGTATGTCCCGTCTGTTCCACGGGTTCAGCTGTAAGTCAGAGAAGCCGGTACTCTTCACAAAGCGTATGTGGGACAACAAATTTGCGGTCATGGCATTTCTGGCGGGTATGGTGCTGATAAATGCCGTGCTGTGGATACCCGGACTGCATGAACTGTTCCGCATCGAAAACGGAATGTCGGGCGTATTGATCGGTGCGGTCTATGGCTTAAGCTTCGGTTCAATGGTACTCATTCAGATCGTGAAAGCGGTCGTTTCGACTGTAAAAAAGACAAAATAAGCGGTTCGGAGCTTGAGCGAACTGCTTCAGTCTGTTGAAAAAGTTTATTATTGGAAAAGT
>OGNF01001830.1_pt1 | contig 17803 bp, 17 predicted proteins | sample 1573321 | NCBI WGS metagenome assembly OGNF01 (sample SAMEA2581911, study PRJEB24529) | metagenome | biome: Human gut stool | place: China | collected 2011
AAAATATAAGAAAACTTATATTCTTGAGGGTGGATACCATGTTATATTAGAATGGCTGAATAATGATTGTAAAGAACCAGCAGAAAAGATAACAGAAGTCCTTATGAAATATATAAATCAAAATTTGAAATAAAAAAAGTTTATAGAAAATAAATATCTATAAACTTTTATTTATACTGATAAGGATTATTAACTGTCCCATTTCCTGTCATTTCAAAATTTCCGTTTATTGTTACGACTGGTCTTATATAATAACTATTCGTTAATAAATTTCTAGTCCAGTCGGTAGGAGCTCCATTTTTATCTACAATAAAGACATTTCCATTTTTATGAGTGGGATCGTAATATGCAGGGGATAACGTCCAGTAGTAATTATCAATACTAGAATTATATAAGAAATATGAAGTGTTATTTTTCTTATAAGCTCCTCCTGCTAAAACAACTTCTTCTGCACTTATTAATCCAATATTTGCTTCAATAATATATTTACTAGGACAAACTAATATTGGAGAATAATTATTACTATCTTGCCCTAAATTTTCATATGATTGAAAATAATTAACATTTGCATATGTACCTGATGATTTTCTTGTATAATAATCAAAATTCACACAAAATTTTGATTTTACAATTTTATCAGAATTAGATGCTAGATTATTTTGATACCAATTATCTAAAATTGGTTTAATATTACTATTACCATAAGCAAGCATTTCTTTAGCTAAATCTAGTGTATCAGCAGAAGCACTATTTCTATATTTAGATGTTGTTCCACTTATTACACCATCTAATACAATTCTTAGATTACCATTTTCATCTATTTGTAGTATTCTCCATGTGAATCCTCCAAAAGAAACATAGTTATCATCATAATTTCCTCTTAGTAAAATTACATTTTCATTATTTATACCTTTTATTGTATGTATTTCTTTCCCAGTAGCAATATTACTAAATTTTTGTTTTCTTTCTGTTTCTTCCATACTTTCAATATCTATATGTTCTATATCTTCAACATTACCAGATGGTACATAATTATTTACAAGAGTTGTTTCCATTTGAGTTTGATTTATTTTAAAGTTAAATCCTATATATGATACTAAAGTGTTAGAATCAGGAACAATATTATCTTTATAACTAAAAGTAATACTAAATTCTTTAAATGTGTTTGGTTCAATCTTAGTATCTTTATCTATACCAGTTAATGTAAATATTATATTTTGATTACTATAGAATGCATTATCATAAATAGGATTATTAAATCTATACGTTTCGTTATTTTTATTATATACTTTAATTTTATATGTGATAGAGGAGTTTCCATTTGTGTTTGATAATACAACTCTAGAATTTAAAGTGGTACTAGAAAATGTAATTATTTTTGACTCTTCTAAATTTGCATCGATATTTGAATCATAATTAACTTCAGTTATAAATAAACCATCTTGTGAAACAAGACTAACATCTCCACTGATATCAAGAGTAATAGAGTTTATTGTGGCATATCCAATAGACATAAATAAAGTTGTAAGAGTAATCAAAAATAAATAAAGTGGATTTTTATTAATATTTTTATTTTTTATTGATTTATCCATATATATCACCATTTATTTAAAATAAAAGAATATGATAGAAAAGTATCATAATTCAAAATCATTAATTATTCCTCTTTCTATTGCGTTTTCTCTCATTTGTTTTTTTATTTTAGATACTTTCAAAGAATAAGTATAAAGAATCTTTGTGTTACTAGGAATTATAAAATATACTCCAGTTTTTTCTTTGTTTTCAGTCATTAATATTGGTTGACCTAGTGTATCCCTTATTTCTAACATATCAGTGAATTCATCTACTTGAAGAACTTGATAGCCACTTAAATCAAATGAGTTATTTATTTTTTGAATATAACTTTTATAATTGTTAAGAATTTTTTGTAATTCCCTTTGATATATACTTTCAGCTGTTCTTGTTTTAATTATATATTTTACTAAAATCACTAAAACTATAATTTCAATTATAAACATAACAACTGCAACAACAAGGAATAAAAAGTTAAATGGGGATTTTTCTATACAAGCCATAAAGTTTTCTTGATTTGCATCTACTAGACTTTTTGATATATCAATGGCAACTGTCTTAGTAGTTAGTGGAATACTTAAAGAAACAGTTGATGTTTTATCAGTATCTTTTATATCTTCACATTCTCCTAACACCTTAATATTCATAACTATATCAAGAGTTGCTATAGACTCATCTAAATTATATATACTAACAAATTTTTTAATTAAATCATTATATTTATTATAATCTATCGTTACATCTTCTTTTATTTGTACGCTTGATTTACTATTTGAATGATTTATCTTATCACTAATAAGTGTATCAGTGTATTTATATAATGAGTTTTTAGTATTTTTATCTATTACATTTACATTTGCTTCAATAGAATACTGATATTTATAATCTATATTTTTCTCACTAACATTTAATTTATAATCAAATGTAGCATTAATATAATCTATAAGACTAGCTATATATTGATTATTTGCATCTAGATAATCTTTATTAAAGAATTCATTCTCTTTTAAATAAACTTTATAATCTATTTTGCTTTCCTCATTATAAGGAACATAATAAGTTTTATTCTTTGTTAAAAATAGACACACGAAAGACATAACTATGAATGTTAAGATAAATAACACACAAGCATAACTTATAATTGTTTTTCTACGTTTAGTTTGATCAACAAGTATTGCATTAACTTGATTCTTTTTCATAGTTAGACTCCTTTCTTTTTATTCTATTTTTATTTATGAAAACATTTCTTTTATCCAAATTGATGGATAACCAATATATTTTATTCTTAATTTTGATATTCCTATGATATCACTATCCACTAAATAATAATCATCAGCACTCATATTGGCATCACCTTTAGTGTAATATCTAATACTACCATTTATGTCTTTTTTATCAATAACTCTGTGTATAATTTGCAATCCGTTTTTTTTAAATACGATGATATCTCCTGTTTTAATATTTTGTTTATCGTATTTAACAAATATTGTTGTATCTCCCATATTAAGAGTTCCTGTCATACTTTTAGAACCAATTACTAATATTCCATATTTGAACTGGCAAGATATTAACATAGTTACCGAAGATAAAACAATTATTAATATAGTAGTCCACACAATCTCTCTTTTTTTGTCCTTATAAGCAACTGCAAAATTTGTTTTTGAATAAGTATATTCTAGAAACAAATATATAAAGTATGGATAAATAATTTTTAAAAATGTTCTAAAGAAGATGTATATGTTTGGAGTATAAGGAATAATAAAAGCATATAAAATGGTTATTAGTCTATATACAACAACACTGCTTTTCCCATATCTTAGTGAAATATAATTATAAAGCAAATTACTTGAAATAGATGAGAATACAATAAAACCGATTATAATTAATAAATCATCAAGATTCGAGTAACTATAAACTTCACCATAAATTATTAAGTCAATAAGAACAAATGCAATAAATGGGATTATCTTAGCAAATTTCCCTCGTTGTGCTAGAAATATTTCTCTAATTACTTCAGTTGAGTAAACAATGATTGTTGTTGGAATTATATAATATAATAAAGCAACTTTGCCAAATTTAACCGAAGATTCATAAAAACCAAAGTGTATTCCCATTAGGTAAAAAACTATTAGATAAATAATTCCCATCGCACTCATTACTATTGTTACTTCTTTTTTGTAGTGAGATATAATATTTCTTTTTTTAATTATTTTTTTTAGTATCAACATATAAATAAGAAGAAATATAGATAAATATATTGTTTTATATATTGTTGACACAAAGAGAATAAAGAAAAGAAATGTAACTAAAATAAATTCAAACACATAATTTTTTATCTTATCTATACCCATAAAATCCCTTCTTTATCTACTTTCTATCAACGATATTACTTTGTTGCACTAGCTTTAAATGTAACTTCAAAAGCGCCTGTAACTTCTTCTAAAGGTGCTTTTACTAATTCAACAGTAACAGTTAGTTTCTTTGTTCCGTTAGGAGTAATTGCATTTGTATCTGCAAGTTCTGCTGTAACTGTATAATAATCTTTTGCTGCATCATTTGTTTGTGTTGCTGTTGGATTAGATAATGTTGCATTAATACCAGCTTTACTATTATTAGTTATTGTGTATTCTGCAATAACTTTTTCACCAACTGTTTTTAAAGTTTTTACAGATAGTGTAGCTGTTTTTCCGTCACCTTTATCAGCTGTATCAGTTTTGCCTGTTAAAGTTCCATTTGTTGTTATTTTTGCATCAGTAAAATTAACATCAAAGTTACTATCATCTGGACTAACTGTAATATCACCATTTACTTTTAAGTCAATAGTAGTAAGGGCATAACCAACGCCTAAAACTAGTACTGCACAAACTAAAGCAAGAGCAACAAATGATTTTTTCTTTTTCATCTTTTTTCACCTCCTCGCACAATATTTTTATGGGAGTAATCTACATAATAGCTACTCCCAAATAACTATCATGCTTTATAAGTTTAAAATATAGGATTTCATAAAGTAATATACTTTATGAAACTGAAGAATATTTTCAGATAATATTTGATTTAAATTATTTACGACTTAAAAAATGACTATTAATTATAGAAGATTTAATGATTTTTTCTTCATTTTCATAGTTGGATGTACATAAAGATTAAGTGTTATTGAAACATTTGAATGTCCCATAATAACACTTAAAACTTTAGGATCGATTCCTTTTTCAATACAATTAGTACCAAAGGTATGCCTTAAAGCATGAAAAGTGTGTTTTTGAATATTTAAATAACTCAAAAATTTTAGGTAATGATTATAATAACTTCTCGGTTCTATAAATTCTTTTTTTTCTGTTAAAAAATAATTATGCTCATCATTTCTTTCTTTATAAATTTTAAGATATGGTATCAATCTATTATTAATTGGTATCTCTCTTATAGATTTTTTTGATTTTGGTGTTGACAAAATTACTTTTGTTTTATTATCAGATTTTTTAAGGTCTATAGTTTTTGTCCTGATTAACGTCTTGTTAATAATAACAATTTCCTTTTCCAAATCTATGTTTTCAAAAGTTAATGCACAGAGTTCACCAATTCTTAGTCCAGTATAAAGGCAGAATAAAATTCCAAACAAATCAGTATTATTTTTACTAAGTATATCCTTTTCAATAAGTTTTTGCTCATTTTCAGTAAATAAATTTATATCATTCTGTATTTTTGATGGAATTTTAAAAGAAATATTTATATTGTTATAGTTAAGTATTTGTTTTAATAATGTCCCAATATCATGTATAGTATTTCTTGACAACGATTTTCTTGATAATCCCTCAGATATAAAATCATTTAGATTATCCTTGCTTATTTTATGATTTTTAAAATAAGGCAGTATATGGTTATTTATTAGTGATAAATACCTATTATAAGAGCTATCTTTAACACTCAATGAGTTTAAAAACTTTATACAAAGTGTTTCTATATCTGAATTATGTTTTTCAGTGTTGTTTTTAATACTTAATGTCAATAAAAGACTATTTCTTTTTTTCTTAACGGCACTATAAGTTTTATCATAAACATATCCATATATAGCACGATTATTATTATATCCTTTGATATATCTTGCTTCATATCTTCCATCTTTCCTTTTAAAAATATTTTCTCCCTTTCTTCCCATATTTCACCTCCCTAATAAATTTTACTATTATATGTGACTTAAATTTTGACTAGAAATAATATTTAAAAAAAAGATTTTTTGGTTTTTTTAGTGGTTTCATTTTAAAATTTTTCAATTTTTAACAAATTTTTTCCGAAATCGGCAATTTTATCTACCGAATTCAAAAAATATATGATATAATTATTAATGTAAGATTAAGATAGGGGATGATATATTATTCATAAAGTATATTACTTTATGAAATATAAAAGACATCTAATTGTCTTTTTTTACTTTAAGAAAAAATTGACTTTAAAACACTATATACTACACTGACCACCATTGAATTTCCTGCTTGATGGTATAAATATGTTTCAGCACACACTCTATATGCTCTTTCATATTCTTCATCTGAAAACCCCATTAATCTCCAAGCTTCTTTTGATGTGATTTTTCTAATTCTCATTCTAATCCTCCTCTACTAATATTTTAAAATTATCCGATGTATTATTTGCAGTTAATGTTGGTGCATACCCATTTTGTGAAAATACTCTTGACGATTGAGCAAACTTGCATTTTTTGTCTTTTCCACACACACCGCCTATTTTATATTTATTTAAATCAATTTCATATTCTCTTGTTACATCATTTTTCTTAGTAAATATTATTTTATTTTCAGCTATTTTTTTGAAATCACCTGTAGTTAAATAGTATTTTTCATCAACATTTTTATCTAAAAAATCTATTAATTTTTTTCTGCATCCATTTCCTTCAGCAAAAGTAAAAACTTTTTTATTATCCAAAATAGCAACAAGAAAATATCTTTTTCTTGTTTGAGGCATGTCATATTTAGTTGCATCTAAAACTTTATCATACAAAATATAACCTAAATTAATTAAATCTTGTTTAAATAACGATAGTGTTTCTCTAAAAGTTTTACTTGTAATGTTTTCTACATTTTCAAAAATAACATACCTTGGCTTGTTTTTTACTTCTCTTAAAAGTCTTATCATTTCCCACCCCAAACTGGATCTAGTTGCACTTTTTAAATCAAATCCTTTCATTTTGCCTGCACAGCTAATATCTTGACATGGAAAACCTCCTATCCATATATCGCAATAAGGTAATTCATTTCCTTTAATTCCAGTAATACTACCTAAATTTAATGATTCATCAACATTGTGAACTGCACAATAACTTTTAATAGCATTTTTATCTATTTCAGAAAAGAACTCTATTCTATAATCTTTAATTATTTTTTCTTCTTTTAATTTTTGAAAAGCTTTTTCTGGTGCTCCAATACCACTAAAAAAAGTACCAACTCTTATGGTACTCTCACTATAATTTTTATTTGTCATTTATAATTCCCCCTTTTTTAATTTTGACAATAAAAAAATAGATTTTATTCAAACCTATTTTACCTAAATCTTATAAATCTCTAGGATAATTCTGTTTATATTTAACATCATTAAATCCATAAACCTTTTTACATTCTTCGCAAATTAATGCTATAGTGTCATCACCATATATTTTGTAACCATCACCTTTTTGTAAAACTATATCATTAGAATTACATATTGGGCAGTGAGGGTTATTACTATCTAACCATGCTTCTTTTTTACTAAAAGCATCTCTGATTATTTCATAATTATTATATCCTAACTTTGGAACAAATTCTCCTGTAATAAAATCCTTAATTCTGCCAAACATAAATTCTATTTTATCTATTTGTTTTTCTGTATGAAAATGCCCACAATACCATTTTTTATAATTTAATTTTTTTTCAACTTCATCTAAAAATTTTTCTGTACTATAATCAACTTTTGACTGATCTACTCCAGACATAAATACCTCTCGAGGCATATATTTATATGGACAAGTGTGGCTCAATACAATGTCAATATCATTATTATTATTTTTAATTACTTCAAACACTCTTTTTTTTATATCATCATCTGGTTGTTCAGTTTCATACCAACAATACCCATATTTTATTCTATATTCTTTATCTACAGAATAAGCCCCACCTATTACTAATACACTTTTGTTATTTAAATTATATATCTCTCCGTCTTTAGCAAATAATATATTCGGATATTCTTCTTCATAATATACTATACCATTATGAAATTCTTTCGTTTTATATGTTTTTATTTTTTCAGGTCGCTCTTCATGATTTCCATAAACACAAAAAAACGTTATGTTGCACTCAGATAATTCTTTTTTTAACTTATGATCTCTTAAATCACTAAAATAATTTATTCCTGCGTCACCTAATATTATCATTAAATCGGATATATTTGTTTTTTCTTTTTTACAGAAACAACATACCTCATAAAAATCAGCATGCTTATCACCTGTTATATATATCATATAATCATCCTCCAATTAAATTATATCGTATATTTAAAAAAAATCAGCAGTTTTATACTAAAATTGTAAAATTTATTTAAACTTCATTTATATGTAAAATTGCTAAAAACTATAACTCATCAATGGTTTTTCTAATAAAAAACAATGAAAATTTAAAATCATTGTTTTTTTACAATAATGGAGTTACCATTATTTTTCTATTTAATACTTTTGTTTTCTCATTACCAACAAACAATGTAGAATAACTATTTACTTTTTCAAAAGGTAATTCTTCTAATGTTGATAAAATTACCTCTTGATTAGGACAATTTATAGCAGTTGTTATTCCAATTATTGTTTTTGGTGAGCGATATTTAAGTAAAATATTTCTAGCAATAACTAAATTTTGTATTGTTGGATTACAAATACTATAAAATACTATATTTAAATCCGACACTGCTAATGATTCTAGTTTATTAACCAACTTTCCTTTATCTACCAAATTATCACTCAATGTTACTACGGCAAAATCCTGTGTTAAAGGTGAACCTAATAAAGCAGCCCCGGAAATAGCATAAGTAATTCCCGGAACTATTTCAACATCAATTTTATCCATATATTCAAAAGTTCTTTCAAGAATAATACTAGCTATTCCATATATACCAGTATCACCGCTTCCCAAAATTGCAACGTTTTTCCCACATAATGCACTTTTTATAGCATTATTACACCTTGCTGATGTTTCGTTATATTTATTACCAATTATTTTTTCTTTATTGAATTGTTTGTTAAAACTACCAAATATTTTTTCATCACAATATATTAAATCAACATCATTCAATATATTAATTGTTCGCAACGTTAAATCATAATAATTTCCATTGCCCACTCCTATAACATATAATTTACTCATAAAATCTACTAAATAAAATTGCTTATTTCTTCAATTAGATTTGTATTTTTTTCTACTTTTATTGTATTTATTCCTAATTGTTTTGCTCCATTGACATTATCAATGTTATCATCAAGGAATAATAGTTCTTTTGAATCAATGTTGTATTTGTTTAATATATATTCATAAAAATCTGAATTAGGTTTTATTTTATGTATCTCAGCAGAGATAATTAAATCATCCAAGTAATCAACATTAAGAGACTCTCCAATAAAATTTCTTACAAATGATAAGTGATTAGTTGCTATAATAACCTTTACATTTTCATTTTTTTCTTTTACTTTTTTAAATATTTCTCTATCTTTTACTTTATATAATTTGTCAATTAATGTTTCTGTAATATTCATAATTATTGAATCTTTTTCAATAATTTTTCTTGCTTCAATTAAATAATCTGCATCATTTAAGTTTGGTCCAAACATTCTTTCTAACTTTTCTTCTATTTCTGAGAGTTCTATATCCTTTTCATTAACAAGAACACCAACCAAATCAAATGCAACAACTTTTATCATTTTTTCCCTCCATAATTAAAATTCGCCAAGCCCCATTATTTTTACATGCTTTTATCAAAAAGTTTAGATTTAATATTTTAATTTCATATTTATCTTTAATAGGATTAATAACTTTTACATTTTCTCCATATCTATCAGTCAAAATTATGTAATGGCCACCATTCATTGAATCATCATTGTTAAAAACTTTTGATTCAACACATAATATTAAATATTTGCAACTATCAAGTTCTTCAATAAATGAATTAATTGAAACATTGCGTTCTTCAATTAATATATTTTGTTCCTGCATTTCTTTTAAATATTTAAAACCATCAAAATTTAAATCTACTTTTTTATTAACAAAATCATTATACAATCTGCTATTATAGCAATATAATTGTAAATTTGATAATCCATTTTTCTTCAAATTTAACGCTAGTTCAGATACCCAAATCATATCATATTTCAATAAGTTTGTATCAATCTCATATTTTTCTAATATATATTTTATACAAGAACTTCCACAAAACAATTGTTTTGACATTATTTTTTCCTTTCTAATTTTAAAGTTTTTTGATTGTAAACGGTCAAATTATGTTGTGCTCTTGTACATACAACATAAAATAAATACTTATCTTTTTCTTGATATTCATGATCTTCATCTGTATAAGCAATTACTCCATCAAATTCTAATCCTTTTGATATATATGATGGTAAAATTACCATATTACCTATACCAGCTTTTGCATTTTGCTGAATTATATTAATATCATCTAATTGGTCTTTTAGTTTATCATATAGTTCTAATGTTTCAGTATTATTTTTTGTTATAATTGCAATTCTCTTAATCCCATTTTCTCTCATAATTTCTATATCTTGCATAATCTGATTAACAGCTTGTTCTTTAGGAACGCTGCGCATTGTTACAGGAATTGCATTGTTTTTTCTCACAGAACATGCGTTATCTAATCCTAAAATTTGATTTGTAAATTCTATAATTTCTTGACTGGAACGATATGTTTTATTTAACTCTATGTATTTACCTTTATTTTCAAAAATTGAATTTACATCATTTAAATTATTATATATATAATATGGATTAATTGTTTGATGTATATCACCTAAAACAGTGAATGATGCTGTATAAAATATTTTTTTCAACATATAAAATTGTAGTAATGAATAATCTTGTGCTTCATCAATAATTACATGTCTTATAGAATTATTTTTTGGATAACCATTCATTTCAAAATAAATGTACATCAATGGTAACAAATCATCATATTTTAATTGTTTACCTACTTTAAATCCAGCATTTTCTTTTAACCCAGCACACTCTTTGAATTGATCTGACGAAATAATATCTTCATACATTTTTTTAACATCTAAATCAAAATTTACAATAGTTTTAATTTTTTCTCTAATGGTCTTACCATACTTCTTATATGATATATTATTATGATCACAAATGTATTCTGATATTCTATCTATTCTTTCGGATAATGGAAATTTTCCAAATGTGGTTTTTAATAATCTATTTAAATCTGCAATTTTAATAGCTTTACCATTAATTATTATTGGTCTTATGAAAGACATATTTTCTCTATATCTTTCAATATAGTTATCAATTAAACTCTTAAATTCATCAGAAACCTTGTATTTTGTTGTTTTATATTCTTCTTCAGAAATACTATCACTCTTATAATATCTTTCTATAAATTGTGTGAAACTTTCTATCTCCTTAAAATCTCTAATATAAGCACTAGCAAAGTCACTAAAAGTAGTTTGTAAAACATTATCTTCACCTAATTCTGGCAATACATTTGAAATGTATTGTGAAAAAACATCATTGGGAGAAAATATTAATACATTGTTCGAACTTAAATTTTTTTCCTTATACAATAAATATGCAATCCTATGTAACGCTACACTAGTTTTACCTGAACCAGCTATACCTTGAACTATTAAATATTTATCACTAACATTTCTTATAATTTCATTTTGTTCTCTTTGAATTGTATTTACAATATTCGTCATTTTTTCAGAAGAGGCATTTGCAAGAATCTCTTGTAAGTATTCATCATCAATATTTAAATCACTATTAAAACATCTTTCTATCTTTTCATCAGAAATCTTGTATTGTCTTTTTAAAGATATATTTCCAGAAATTGTTCCTCTAGGTGCTTCATAAGAAGCTGGTCCTGTTCCATAATTATAGAATAAACTTGCAATAGGTGTTCTCCAATCAAATACATAGAAATTTAAATCTTTTGCTATACCATTTATACCAATATAAACTGGTTCTGAAAATCCATCACATTCAAAATCAACTCTGCCAAAATATGGATTTTCCAAAGATTTTTTTAATTTCATTAATTTTTTAATGTTTTCATTAGTATAGCTAACATCACAATTGACATTATACATTCCGGAAGCAATCTCAGCATCATCCAACATTGCATTATTATCCCATAGGTATTTTTTCATTTCTTGGATTTCAGCCATTCTATCTTTAATAGAATTGTCATCATTTTCAATTAATTCTTTAATTACAGCCAAAGTTTTTTTTAAATATTCTTCTTCTTGTTTTAATTGTTCTGGTTCTATATTCATACTTATCATTCCTTTCTTTTTCTATATGATATAAAGTTTAGTTTATCAAAAGCAGTATAAAAAGTTCCAAATGCGTTTTCTGGATGAACCGATGCAATAAAAGATAAATCTCTTTGAAGTAAGCTTATATCATAGTTTACTATTGGAAATTCAATTTCATCCATCACAACAACGGTGTTATTTATTATACCATATTTTTCCATTAAAATTAAGGAAACAGCTATTTGTTGTGATAAATTATTATATAAACTTCTATAATAATTATATAGTTCTATTGAGTTTGTTCTATCATATTCATCATGACCTTTTTCTAAAAAGTAAGATAAATCAAAACATATTGTTTTATTTCTATTTTTTACAACTTCAGCAAATGGAAAATAATTCATAAAATTTTCCACAAAATATTGGATACCGACTTTATCTATTACAATATCATTTGGATCTCGCATATCTATTACAACGGATTCATTAATGTTGTTACAGGTTTTCTTTAATAATGATTTTTCTTCATGTTCAGTAGCAGAATCCATTACTACTATATTTACACCTTCTTGATGTAATCTATCAATTTCAATTAATAAATATGTTGTTTTTCCGGTGTCTCTACCATCTACTATTATTTGATTATTTTGCATTTATTTCTTCCTTATTTAAGGCATTCTCTTTTAGCCAAGCTTGCATTAAATATATATACATTTGCCTTCTATCAGCACAATGTGGATCTTCTCTATATATATCCCCAAACTTACCATAAGCGGAATAACAGCAAGAACAACACATTCCTCTAAATAAACATTTACTACATTTTTCAATATCTTTTGAGGTTCTATCTCTTAATTTAAGAATCTCTGGTTTCTTTAACATATCCTCTATTTTTTCGTTCAAAACATTTCCCATAACGAATTTCTCTTCGCCTTTAAATCCATCACATGGGAATACATCTCCATTTGGATTAACAGAAACTAATTCTCTAGCAGCACCACACGGATATCTCAAACATATATAATCTCTAATAGGTGTATAAACATTTTCTTCAAATATATGAATAGAAAAGTTTTCAACATCTACATCATCTTTCATTTGGTGCATTTTTTTGAAGCATTCCGCCCACTCACCTGGTTTTGTTGTTAAATGATTTTCTTTTTCACGGCCAAGAATATTAACAGGTCTAGGTTTGAAGTTCATACCCATAAAATCAAAATATTCCATTAGTTGTTTTGGATAATGAACATTATGTTGTCCTATAGTACAAACAGCGCCATCTATATATATTCCATTATCTCTCAATTTTTTAATACCTTTTTCTATTCTATCATAGGCACCTTTACCAGTAATATCAACTCTAGTTTGATCTGTCATTTCTTTAGGACCATCTAAACTAACACCAACACTAACATTATATTCTTTTACTAGAGAAATTAAATCATCAGTAACAGATACGCAATTTATTTCAGTTCTATATTTTACCAATTTATCATACTTTGATTTTACTTGCTCAACTTTTTCAATAAACTTTCTCATACCAGGAACATTTGTTGAAGCTTCCCCACCTTGAAATTCAAAAGTAATTACTTTTACTTGTGGCATTGATAACATGCTATCAATTGTTGCACCCATAACATCCTCTGTCATATTTTCACCTTTAAACGGTCCACAATCTGCAAAACAATATTTACATCTTAAATTACAACCAGTAGTAATATTAACAACAATTACACTAGGATAATCAGCTGGTACTGGAAAGTCCAATTCAACTTCAGTTTTTCCCTCTTCTTCAGCTAATCCTCTAATAAATAAGCTCAACCACTCAGATTTAGATAAACCACCATTTTCATACTTTTCATATTCTTCTTCAGTTAAAGCCATCCAAGATCCATATTCAGGATTAATTACGATTTTAAACATCTCATTTTCAACTTTTAGTGGGAATGTTTCAACTTTAGATGACTTTATAAAGTTTTTCTTCATTAAATCAAAGTTAGGATCTATTTCAAAGTCATCACAATTCTTATCAGCTGCTAATCCCATTAAAAATAGTTTTTCCCACTCTATCTCATTAAATAAATTTTTATCATACTTTTCATATTCTTTTTCAGATAAATTTATTTCAGCATTATTTGTTGTGTTTATTAACAAGTACTCATTATTTCTTTTTTCTACAACAACATTTTTTGATTTTTCATATTCGCGACTTAACCACGGACTTCTCATATTTACCTCCATTAATAAATACACAACATAGGATAAATTTAATTATTTAATTATTTAATTTTTTATTATATTAAATTATTTATGTGTGTGGGTTCCACAACCGTCGTAACCCAATCCAATTTTATTTCCAAAAGAAATTTTAATTTTTTGGTCTGAAAGTTTTGTTTTTAGATTTTTTACAATATCATTTTTTAATTGTACTTTTTTCATTTAAAAATCCTCCTTTCACGCACTATTTTTTTATATTAACATAGTATCAAAACCTATGTTGTGTAAATTTTTTCAAAAAAGGGAACAAAAAGCATATAGTTTGCCTCATGTTCCCTATTTTTTTATAATATACAAATTTTCATCTAATGGGCAAACTTCCCAAAACTTGTATTATATTCTACATTATTTGGCTTAATAAGTCAATAAATTTCGTTAAAAATTGCGGTTTTCCTTATTCTAAAATAAAAACGGAATTGTTGTTAGGAGGTACTTTACAGAGACCACTCTAGGATCAACTATTAATTTGCAGTTGTTTTATGCTTAAAAAAGTTCAAGTAATCTTCTATAATTATAGTTGAAAACAACATTACAGAAAGAGTGATTAACTTGAACTATATTTATAATACAATTAAAAAAATTGAGCGAATCAAAATGAAACTTGCAAGTGCTATCAACACTACTGCCTATTATATATATGATAATACCATCCTTCAGTTAAATTATATCGTATATTTTAAAAAAATCAGCATTTTATATTAAAACATTAAATAAAATTGAAAATTTATTTTAAAAAAAAGATTTACCAAAATCAGTAAAACCCTTATTTTGTAAGTATTTTTGAAGGTATGTCTTTTGCTGTCCTAAAAGTTCATTCTCATCATTAAAGGGATGTATTGATAAAAAATCCAATATAAATATAGGAATTAAAACTAGTAAATCACACAATTCATTATTAACTAAGTTATTATAATTTTTACATAAATCTTCAATTGCAATTGGTGTTTCAATAGGAGATAGTGGTGTAAACCTTATTTTCTTTTTTCCATTTTCATTTTCTTCTTCAATAATATTTTGAGAATTTTTAAATTTACCTCCATAACTATAACCGGTGTATTTATATAAATCTCTATGTAATTGTAAGATTGTATTTTGATTAATATCAATAAAATTATAATTTTCGTGTATTAATGTTAATACATCTCTATAACCAGCAATTTCTTCTTCGTTTCTGTTTTTAGGTTCTACTTTTTGATTTACTATTTCATTAATTCTTTTATCAGTAGTATAAATACCTTCTATTTTATTTGATGAAGAAGTACTTTGAATTCTAGCAACTTTTAATAAAGTTTCTAATGTATCTTTTTTAGTATCTAATAAATATGATTGTTTTCCTTTATACTCGTGAATTTTACTTATCAAATTAATAATATTACTATTAGATATAATACTACTATATTCTTCCATTAAATTAAATCTTCTCAAATTGCATCATTCTCCTTTCATTTGCACCATTTTATCACAAAATGATGCAATTAACAATATATTTGATGCAAATAAATTCACATTATTAATATACGTAATATCATAGTTTTTAAACTATATCTTATTGTTAGTTCTTTTAAAATTTCTATATCTTCATTAGATAAATATTTAACTTCCTCAATAGGAAATACCACTTTATTTACCTTTACATTCTTTATCAGCAAAGGTATTAATTCAAGATTTTAAAAATGAGAAAAAACTGAATTTCATAACAAAACCACACTAATAAACAGTGTGGTTAATATTTAAACATAATTATTTTTGCTTTGAAAATTCATTATTATATATACTATTATATATATTATTATATGAATCACAACAAACTATTGGAATAAACTTCATAATATCATCACTCAATTGTTTTGTTTCATCTGATAATAAAGTTTGATCAGGGATATTGATTATATAATTATACATATTTGTACAAGAATACATAATCAAAGTTTTAGTAACATCATCTAAATCATTTAAGAAAAATGTTTCATCTCCTACTTGTATTTTTTCACCATCATCTAAAAGTCCGAAGATTGGTTTTAAATCACTGTTGATTTTACTATCAATATCTTTAGAGCCACTACAGATTAGTTTAGCAATTTCAAAAGAATAATCTTCTAATTGACCAATTACTTTATAACCATCAACACTTCTACAAAAATCTTTAAGGTTAATAAGTTTATCTAAATCGTTATAAAAAACCATGTCATCATTATGAAAACCTGCTTCTTTAAAAAATGAATTAATAGGGTCTTCAGAATATTGGCTAGCATCGAATAATGAATAATATTCTTCAGGTGTAAATGAATCTTTATTCAAGTGTAGTAATACACTTCTTACACTATCAAAGTCTGTATCAAATCCTTTTTCAATAAATTCATTTGTAAGTTTTTCAGCTTCAGAATCCAAATTTTCAACAGTTAATTGTGTCATTGTTTCTTCAACTTTATTATCATTGTCAATCACATCTTCAAATCCTGGCTTTGGTACGTCAGGAGTATCTGTGTTTGTTTTTCCACATCCTGTTGTTATAACTGCTGTTGCTGCCAATACTAATGATACTGCTTGCACTTTTAATCTGTTTTTGTTTTTTAATAATCTTTCATATAAAGATAATTTTTCCATATTTATTCCCCGTTTCTAATGTGTTATATACTAACACTTTTTTTACACTTTGTCAAGATTTTCAAAATGAGAAAAAACTGAATTTCATAACAAAACCACACTATTTATTAGTGTGGTTAATATTTAAATATAATTATTTTTGCTTTGAAAATTCATTATTGTACATATTAGTATATATATTATTATATGAATCCAAACAAAATACTTTAGCAAACATATGAACATCATTACCTAATTTTTTTGTTTCATCTGACAAACGTTCTGGGCTACAAACATTTTTAACATAATTATAAATACTAGTGCAAGAATACATAATTAATGTTTTTGTTGCATCATCTAGTTCATCAAATAAAAATGTTTCGTCACCTATTTTTATTTTGGCGTTATTATCTAAAAATTCATAAAATAAACTCAAATTTGAATTAACTTCACTATCAATGTTATTAGAGTCACTACAAATTGCTTTGGCAATTGACAAAGAACATTCATCTAATTTTCCAAGTACTTTATAGCCTTCATCATTTCTGCAAAAATCTTTAAAATTTACAATCTTTTCTGGTGTGTTATCATAAGCACAATTAGTATTAAAAATTGAAACTTTTTTAAAGAAAGCATTTATTGGTTCTTCTTGATATTCACTAACATCAAATAATGAATAATATTCATCATCTGTAAATGAATCTTTATTTAAATGTAATAATACTGCCTTTATTTCTTCAATTGAAACATCTAACCCATTGTTAGCAAGCTCATTTGTAAGTTTTTCAGCCTCAGAATCCAAATTTTCAACAGTTAATTGTGTCATTGTTTCTTCAACTTTATTAT
>OGNF01001848.1_pt1 | contig 17696 bp, 22 predicted proteins | sample 1573321 | NCBI WGS metagenome assembly OGNF01 (sample SAMEA2581911, study PRJEB24529) | metagenome | biome: Human gut stool | place: China | collected 2011
CCTGCTTCGTAAGCCCTGTTCTCATAAACTCTCCTTTCTGCGCCCCTGTTACGCAGTAGGGGCATTTTTCGGGTGTTTTCTTCGGCTCTTGACTTGGGAAAAACGGCGTTTTTTCAATAGAAAATGCTCTGGCGATACATTCCTCGTCCAGAGTGTTCCAATCGTCAAATATTCCGTTTTTACGGCTCTTGACCGTCAGACGCAGAAAAATGCGAATAGTCGGCAAGTATCGCTTTCAGCAGCTTGTCGCGGAATGTTTCTGCGCTTCTGTGATTGAAAAACAACTCCGCAACGATGGTCTGTCCGTTCCGCTGTGTTGTGATGATACCATCCGGCTGCTTCTGCGCGGTGGTTGTGGTTTTCTTTTCTGTCATTGGGTCACTCCTTCCTTTGGGTGCAAAAAAAGGATTTCCCATAGTTGGAAAATCCCTTTCTGCTGTCGGTTATTCTGTTTTACGATACGGGCAGCGCAGCGGCTTGCGCCTTTCGCTTTGCCCGATATTCCCGCGCCTTGATGCGTTCATACTCCCGGCGTTTTTCAAGGTTTTTCGCCCGGTATTCCTTTGAGTAGTTCCGATGATAAGCGCGGCTCTTTTCCTTTTGGGCTTCTTCGATTTTCTCCCGCATTTGCCGGATTTCTTCCTCTGTCGGCTCTGCAAGCTGTGTCAGTTCGTTTTCAAACTTGCCGATATAGCTGAAATATATCCCGATATGCTGAACAGCTTGTTTTGCCCTTTTCTTATCGCGCTCATGCACTTCAATTCTGCTGATAAATTCATTGAGAATGGCGGGGGTAAGGTCGGTAAAGGCGGCGTAGCGTTCTATCAGCTTCAAAAACTTATGCGCCCATCCTCCTGCGTCCTCAAACGCGGATAACTGTTCTTTGAGTTCTGCAAGTTCCGCTTTCAGCGTATAGTATTCCTCCGAATATTTCTGTGACATTTGCTCGTATCGGTCTTGTGGGATAGCACCGAGGGCGTTATCCTCGTAGAGTTTATTCAGCACCTTGTCAATCTGTTCAAGGCGTGTTGTAATTTGCGGAATACGCTTCTGCTGTTTTTTGCTCTTGTCCGTCTGCTGCATATCAAGGTTTTTTCGGACTAATGCTTCAAATTCCTCCCGGTTGCTTATGGAGTATTCTGCAACTTTTTTCAGAACATCCGCGATAGTCTGCATGACTAAATCAGCGTCTATGATGTGCGGGGAATTGCATTTGGGATTTTTGGCTTTGCCCTTGTGGTACTCGCTGCAAAAGGCAACATGACGCTTGCCGCCGTTCCTGTAATCTATGCGAATGTGCATTTTTGCGCCGCAGTCTTTACAGAACATCAAGCCCGACAAAGGGTGGATTTCTCCGTCCCCGTTAGGGCGTCTGACAGGCGCGTTTTCCAAAATCCGCTGTACGGTTTCAAAGTCGGCGCGGTCGATAATCGGCTCATGCACATTCTCGGTTATCTGCCATTCGCTTTTATCTACATAGTGGTTGCGCTTGTCCCGAAAATGCTTTGTGGTCTTGAAATTGACAACATCACCACAATACTCCTGCCTTGTGAGTATCTTGGTTAAGGTTGCTTTGTTCCATTTATAGCGATTTTCCTCGTTCAGCGGTCTGCTTTTCGCTGTCCCTCTGTCGTGCTGTTTGAGGTAGAACGTAGGCGTGAGGATTTGCTCGTTTTTGAGATATACGGCAATTTGGTTTCTGTTCTTCCCGCCGATAAACAGACGGAAAATCAAGCGTACCACTTCGGCGGCTTCCTCGTCGATTATCCAAAAATCCTTGTTGTTCGGGTCTTTCATATATCCGTATGGGGCTTCGGTGGCGATGGGTTTGCCGCTTGCACCCTTGGTCCTGATACCCGTTTTTACTTTCTTGCTGATGTCCTTTGCGTACCACTCCGACATGATATTGATAAAGGGCGCAAACTCCAATGTATCGGGATTGTCGCTGTCTATGCCGTTATTGACCGCGATAAAGCGGACATTGTTCCGTCTGAATACCTCCATTGCATTGCCGACTTGGAGATAATCACGCCCCCAGCGCGTCAGGTCTTTCATAATGCAGACGCCTATTTTTCCGTTTTCCACATCCTCCATCATGCGGGAATAGGCAGAGCGGTCAAAGAACCTGCCGCTTTCGTCATCGTCAATGTAGTGCCGGATATTGGTTAATCTCTGCTGTTGGGCGTACCGTTCCAGAAATGCCTTTTGGTTTACAATGCTGTTGCTCTCGCCGCCATCTCTGTCCTCGTCCCCGACGGAAAGGCGGGAGTAAAGGGCTGTAATTTTATTATATTCGTTCATGTGCATACCTCCTGCGTCCACATAGTTTTCCTTACAGTTAAGATTATGCACCACAGCGGGCGCTGCCGTACTCCGCATCCCGGCGGTATTTCTTGGCGTTCTTGCTTTTGAAGTAGATCAGCAGGCGGAACGCCACCGCTCCCACAATGCCCACCAGCCAGTCAAAGGGAGCAAGGCCGGGGGCAAAGTCGGCAAAGGCTGCGCCGACAGTCTGACCCAGCCCGATGAATTTATGGGCGAAATCACTGCCTGCCGCCAGACGGTACGCCGTCCCCAGCTTGAGGAACACCCAGCCGATGAACACATAGGGAATGTTGGGCAGCACATATTTACGGAGCTTATCTGTCACCATGCACGGCCTCCTTAATGTGTTCTTTCTGAGGCTTTTCCTTGGCAAGCTGCTGTTCCGCCTGCTTCATCTGTTCGGGGATCGTGGGCTGGCGGGACTTGGCCTTATCCAGCACCTTGCGGGAGTATTCCGAAAAGCAGGCGGTCATAGCGTCCGCCTGCCCGGACTTGAAGAACAGCAGGTATTTTCCCGGCTCTGTCTGATAAAAGGCATAGTCCACATTCCACTTCCGGGCTACCCGGTCAAAGAGCTTGGTGTCCCCGGACAATTCAAGACTGCTTGTAGATGCGCCGTGCGCCATGAGCTTTTTCACGGTCTGCTTGCCGTGGGGCGTCTGTTTTGCCCGGTGCGCCTTGGCGATCTTGCGCCCCACCGCACGGACAACATAGGCAAGTCCCCGTGCGGTCAGCTTGGACGCCTTTACCGATACGGCAATCGTGCGCCGGGAAATATCCTCGTCTACCAGCCGTCATCGCCTCCTCTCTGGTAGAAATATGACCTTGGGACAAGTTGTCCCAAGGTCAGCGGTCATCATGCTCCTTTCTCGGGTGCAGGCGTTCGCCCTCTAAAGAGGAACGGTCTATGACCTCCTTGTAGGCCGCCATCTGCTCCCGGATATTCAACTTGGGGTACGCAAAAATGCGGTGTTCGGCGGGAATGTCCTCGATGCCGTGGTACACCTCCTTAAAGTCGCCGCTGCGGGTCAGATAGCCCGTGGGGGCGAAGTGGCCGCCCTCGTTGATCCGCATATCCCGCCCATAGGCTTCAAAATCGAAGTAGGGCAGCACATTGTCCGGCACATCCAGTAGTTCCATGTCCTCCACATAGATGCGCCCCAGCGTTTCATCGTCGGTCACGCCGGGGTGCAGGTCGTAGCAGTCCAGATTGTGAACGAGGTTGATGATGTCCGCCACGCTGGAAGTGTGGTCGCCCTTGTTGAGCGCGGCCTCCAGCGTTTCAATCTCGTCGCTGTCCAGTTCGGAAATGAGATGCGCCAAATGGTTCAGCTCGTCCAAGTTTTCATACTCGGTGAGATAGTCGTATAAGCCCATCACATCGCCGTCAAAGGCGGTGATGAAAAACTCCTCATACCGCACACCGTCCACGCCGATGTTCTTTAAGAGCGATTGCACCTCCTCCGTGGTGGCCGGAAATTTCAGCGTTTCGCCCACAAGCTGCCCCTCGGCGTATTTGCCGAGGTTGGTGATGTAGGCTTCAAATACCGTCATTTGCACCTCCTTTTGTCAGCGCCTCCGCGATCCCCGCCATGATATACTCGGCGCAGGGCAGCGCGATGGCATTTCCCAATGCCCGGTAACGGTGGGAGGGTAGAATTTCCTCGCCGTCCGCGCCGTACCTTGTCCAGCCCTCCGGCAGCCCCATGAGCCGCTCACATTCCGTTTCCGTGGGAAAGCGGATGCAGCCCCCAGCGGGATCGTCCTTATACCAAAAGGCAAAGGGCGAAATGCCGCCCGCTAACAGAGTGGGAAAAGGGTCAGTTGGCAGTCCGAAGCTGTTTCGGAACGCTGTTTCCGTCCGCTCCTTGGCGGACGCCCGCATACGGAAGCATTGAAAGGGTCGGGTGACTGGTACGCGCCGCCCTGCTTCAATAAAAGAGCCTCGATCTCCGCAGGCGGCGGGCAGCCCGCGATCTCCGCCAAACGCAGGAAGTGACTGCATTGTGCGGGGCTTAAAAAGTATTTCGTGGGAACGCCGTCCTCCAAAGTCTGCCACAAGAAAGATGCGCTGCCGTCGTGCCAGCCGGGGGCTTGCCCAATGCTGGGCGTCCATGAGCCGCCAGCAGAGGTCAGGCGTTCGCCCTCGCACCATTCCGGCTCCTGCCCATCTTCCAGAAGCAGGCATTGAAACATCGGCGTCTGTGAAAGCGGATAGGACGGCTCTAAAATCCATCCGGTCATTTGATGAAAACGCTCCCATGACATTTTCCCAAACAGCGATTGCTGGAAATAGACCATTTGTCGCCTCCCTCATTTCACGGATAATGCGGATGGCTTGAAAAAACAGGCTGGACTTTTCTCCCGCAAGCCCCTTGCGGTTGCCGATCTGCGAGAGATTTTGACACGGTGAGCCAAAGGTGATGATATGGACGGGCGGGAGATCCCGCCCGTCCAGCTTTGTCACATCCCCCAAATGCGCCATATCGGGAAAGTGGCGCTTGGTGATGGAGATAGGGGCTTTTTCGATCTCGCTTGCCCATACCGGCTCAATGCCGCAGCGCACCGCCGCCAGCGGAAACACGCCGATCCCGTCAAACAGGCTCCCCAGCCGGAGCGCCGTCATCTTATCTGCGCCCCTGTCCCTTGACGGTCAAAATGCCCTCAAGGGTGGTGGCGGTGATCCCGAGCCGCTGGGCAACGGCGATGTCGTTCTTCATGGCCTCGGTGACGGTATGACCGCACACCACCAGCACATGAGAGCGGCGGAGCAGGTCACGTCCCATGTCGATGCCGCTCTTATGCTCCTCGGGAACGGCGTCATTGAGGAAAAGGGGCTGATAGAGCGTCGGGCAGATAGGCGAAAAGCCAGCCTCATAGACAGCGCGGCAATACTGCGCCGCCAGCTTTGTGTTTTCGTGGTCGCTGCTTACGCCTGCAGCGGTGATATATGCGAGGGGTCGTTTCATTGTGAAAACCTCCAATTCATAAACGAAAGACCTCGGGACAAATTGTCTCGAGGTTACAGGGCCTTTTCGGTTTTCTTCTGGGGCTTTGCCAGCTCGGGCGGCTGCTTGGATTTCCAATCGTCCAGCAGGGCGATGATCTGATCCTTCATCTCACGGGGAGACTTGTCCTTGCCGAAATACTTTTCCAGTTCTGCGCCATTGATAATCACGTTGCGATCCTCCTTTTTCTTTTCCTGTGACAGAATCCCGTCAATCACATCCGGGTTGAGCTTGCCCTCCTTATCCAGCTTGCGAAGCTGCTGGGCCTGTGACAGCGAGGGGGTGGACTGCTGGCCCTCAATGGAAATTGCGATATACTGCTGATGCTTGGGCCGGATGAACGAAATCTCCACGGCGGGAGTGAACGCCAACCCCTTTTCATCCAGCATTTTCTGCAATTCCGGCACAAGCTCGGTCAAGCGGATATACCGCTGCACCTGTTTGTAGTTCATGCCGTTGCGCTCACCAACGATCTCGGTGGAACGTTTACCAGCGTCCTCGCCCAGACCGGGGCCACCTTGATGCTTGATAGCTTCCACCTGCATTTTCAGAGAATTGGCCTTTTCGGTGGGCAGGATTTTCTCTCTGTGCCGCAGGTTATCGTCCGTCATGGCAAGGACAGCCTCATCATCCGTCATGTTGCGGACGATACAAGGCATATTGGCAAATCCGGCCAGCTCGCTTGCCTTCTGGCGGCGGTGGCCCGCAATGATCTCGTAGCCGCCGTCCTCACGGGGACGAACAAGGGCGGGCTGATTGACACCGCTGGCCTTGACCGACTCCACCAGCCCTTTCATTTCCGAGTCGTCACGGACACCAAAGGGATGGTTTTTGAACGGATGCAGCTCGGACAGGTTGATATAGACGATCTGCTCCGGCTCGGCAGAGCGGGTAGCATCACGGGGAGCGGCGGGCTGCTCCTGTTCAGGAGCTTTGGCCTTCTTGGACGCTGCCTCCGGCTTCGGGGGAATAGGAGCCTCCTTGCCGGGAGCTTTCTTACTTTGGGACATTTTGTCTCGGGGCTGCTTGGGTTTTTCAGCTGGAGCGGTCTTGTTCGTTTTGACCGGACGGCCACGCTTGGGCTTTTCCGCAGTTTGTTCCTTGACGGGCGTTTTCTCCGGGGCTGTTTCCTCCTTTGCCGGAGCCCTATTCTTTGCGGCGCTGAAATCCAGCACCTTGGGAGCGGGAGCCGCCTTTCCTTCGGGCGGGCTTTCTACTGTGGGAGCGGTCTTTGCTTTCGGTGCAGCTTCCACCATGGGGGCCTCCGCCGTACCCGGTGCCGGCTGCTCTGGCGTTGGGGGTGTGTCTTTGACAGGCTCCGCTTTTTTCTCTTGGGGAGCCTCACCGGGCTTTGCGGCCTCCGGGCCGATGTTCTTTTTATCGTCTGCCATCTTTAACCTCCTTCATCATGGCATTAAAAAAGACCAGTCAGCAGACTGGCCAGCAACAGGAAACCTCCTTTCCTTTTGATTTATATGGAAACGCCGTCCTTAGTCTTCGCTTTGGGCAGCTACCACGTGCAATATAGACTATCCCGAAAAACTCGGAAGTAGCGTTTTTGATCGAATACTGCCTCTACATAATGTTTCACATTATAGTAGAGAAGTTTTTTCTTTGTTTCTAGACAAAAGCATCAGTATATGGTATAATTATAAAACTTTATTGAGGTCTTGTTGCTGTTGTTATTTACTTTGTACAATAGGACAACTCAATCAGGAGGGCAATATATGGATGGCAAATCTTTTGACAAGAAATTCCGCATATTTGTTTCATCTGTCGGTATGATGATGGATGAAGAGCGCAGAACATTGCGTGAACTTATATGGAAAAGCGGAAACATTCCAATCGCAATGGAAGGTTTCTCGGGAAACCATGAGCAAACTAGCATTGAGATTGTGAAAGATAATTTAGATCATGCTGATATTGTAATTTTTGTTCTTGGCTTTACATACGGTAGTATCATTGGAGATGCCCTCAAGTGTAAGGACTGCCCCGCCAAAAGCAGTTGTGATGCCAAAAAGAAAAAAACAGGCAATTGTGTTGTTTCGTATACTCATTTTGAATACCTGTATGCAAAGCAAAAGGGCATCTTGTCCTATTGTATTATTCAGAAGAACAGCAAAAACGCTGATATATTTGAAAAACGCCTAGATGCTTTTTTACTTCAAAACCAGTTTTCTGATTTTGATAGATCGCGAATTAAAAGTGAGTTGTCTGCTGAGTACTATAAAAAACAGGATTCACATGAAGCTCTGATAGCAAAAGCAAAAAAGAAGTGGGCCTCTTTCTATGATGCCACCTCTGACCAGAGTATCACTGCCAGTATTACAAGCGCGTTTTCAGAAATTGTAAATAGATTGCCCGTAGATGGTGAAAAGATTTACGGTCTTATTGACGGTGCCCAGTTCAAAAAAGAACTGATCGAAAAAAACAGAGAAATCGCATCGTTGGAAAAAGAAGTAAACAAATTAAACCGTGAAATGATAACAGCGCTTTCGCAGGCTTACCAACTTACTCAATGGCCCAGTACAGCCGTGACAGGCACCTGTATTCCCTTCATGTACGACGAGAAAAGCAACAAAGTCATTACATATCTTGTGTGCAATGCAGCCTACTCTAAAGGCAAAGGAAGTCGATTTATGTTCCCGGGAGGTCATGCTTTTATTAACGATGATTCCCCTGAGGCCATAGCGATTGTGAAAGCAAAAACCGAAGCTGGGCTTGATGTCAGACCAGTAGATTTATATTCCAGTTTCGATGTACAGCCAGGAATGTTCTCAAAGCAATTCTGTGTTTACCGGCCACCACATTTTAGTTATTTATTCAAACAGGATTCTACGGCTAAGTGTTATCGGGAAAAAAACCATTTGCACCACTATGATGCTGTATATGTTTGTGAAATTTTCAACATTCACCCAGAGGTGGAATGTTCACAGGAGCGTGTGGCTATTGAATTACCTAATAAGCCATTGACTATGGTTCAGGTAAAAAAATGCGTAGAAAATAGCATTGCATCATTTAATGAGCAGAATCGGTTAGATGCTGAAAATGCGGAAACATTCGGTGATTACATTGTGAAAATGTTAGTAGATGCTCATAAAGATTATGTGAACTATCTGAGGCACCAGAATAAGGAGGGCACATAACGATGGAGCGACTTGAAAATTCTTTACGTGTGAAAGTCACTGGAGCGTGTAACCGGAATTGCTTTTTTTGCCACAAAGAAGGCGGAATGAATGAAATTGATGAAATACAATTTACTCCTGAGTTTGAGTTTTTAGCAAACAGACTATTTGACGAGTTTAACATACAATCTATTGCCCTTACTGGCGGAGAGCCACTATTGCACCAGAATCTTGAGGCATTCGTACAAACTGTTGCAAGAGAAACCAAAATTAACAAGTTTTCTTTAACTACTAATGGTACGGTTTTTAGGGAGAAAGAGTTTTGGGCATCTTTAATTCATTGTGGTCTACATAAAGTCAATTTAAGCATATCCGATATTTTAGATTCTGTTGATGCGACAGGATCTCCAGTAAGAAAATCTGTATTTGACAATCAGATTGAGACAATTGTCACATTAAATGAGTTAGGTATTACACCGAATATTAATGTTGTTGTCTATAACGATGAAAAGTATCTTATCAACCTTCTCAATATTTTGTTTGCACAGAATCACGCAAAATATAATATTGCATTGCTTCCAGATTTGACAGATGGTCATACTTTCGAGCGAAGTCAACGAGTCATTCGCGAAGCAATTAAATATTATGGTTGTAAAAAGATAAAGGCAAGCCATCGTAAAGGAACTTCGAATACCGTTTGCGATTATATTACAAACGGGGGTTACCAACTACAGGTTAAAACTACAAAATTGGACGGACATCCCAAATGGTTAGACAGTTTATGTTCCGAGTGCTCTCATAGAGACCATTGTCAAGAGGGTTTTTATGGGCTTCGGGTGGAGAATCGAAACAATCAGTTAATGATCCGACTCTGTTTATATAAATCGGATCCGTCCGTACTCATGGGTATAGAAGATTTTTTTGCATCACCTGTATACACGGAACTAAAAGACTTGTGGTGCTGAAAAAACTTATCTTCACTTATCTCTGTCAGATTCCTCTTCCTCCAGCTGGTTTCAGATACCCGTTAGATGTGGTAATCCCGTATATTGAAACGCTCTTGTGCCCGGTCGGAGGGGGTATGTAACCTCTCTAACCGGGAGAGCGCTTGAATGGCATTCAAGAGGTCAGCGGTTCGATCCCGCTTATCTCCACCACGAAAAATCCTGCATCCGTGAGGACGCAGGATTTTTTCTTTTTCTGCATTTTTGGCTGAAAATCGAAAGCGTCAACAAAACGTGTCAACAAATCGTTTCGCCGGGTGCTGCATCGCAGCGCCCGGCGTTTTGTATGCCTTGCCCGCTGCCGTCCGGGATTGTTTCATCGGCTGCGGAAGCCCTCACACTGTCCTGCTTATGGGACTGAGGTTCTGGTAATATGAGACCATAGCACGAACTACGAAATATGTGGAAAGGAGCAGAAGAATGGAACTTGCACACGCGAGGGCACTGTTGACCGAGCTGGCAGATGGCGTCGATCCGCTGACAGGGGAGTGCTTGCCGTCCGACAGCGTCTGCAATCAGCCGGAGATCATCCGCGCACTGCACTGTGTGCTGTGGCACACATCCGGCAAGCGAAAGCACTCGTCGCCGCCCAATGCGGGGAAGGCGTGGACGGAGGCGGACGACCAGAACCTGCTGCAAATGTATGACGCGGGCAGCGATGTGGAGGCGCTCAGGACGCATTTTCAGCGTTCCCGCATTGCGATCATACGCCGTTTGGAGCATCTTGGCAGAGTACAGCCCGGAGAGCTCCCGCGCTGAAAAAGCACCCGGCTCGCGGCCTTTGCCGCGAGCCGGGTGCTTTGACCATGGGTTCATTTGAAAACGGTGCGCGCTTTGCCCGGCTGCGGCCAGGCGCGGCGCATATAGAAGTGCTGCAGCTCCTCGAGCGTGTAGTCCGTGCCGAATTTGCGGTTGATAAGGCTGTGCACGATGCCCCAGTTCCAGCCGTAATCCTGAATGTAGCGGCGCAGCACTTCGAGCATTTCAGACTCCATCTCGCTCCATCCTTTCTGTCTGCGGCGCGACGCGCACGGTGACGCTCATCGGCCGCTTACAAAAAGATAGCACATTTCTGGATAAAATACAAGCAAATAGAAGCGCTTTGCGCGCGGCGGGGATTGAGAACCCGCAAAGATCTCCTCAGTCGTGTATCGCGGCGATCCAGCGGTCCACGTCCGCGTCCGGCGTGCGCTGCGTCGTATCGTCAAAGTGCACGTCCAGCCCCGGACGGAACGCCGCGCCCGGGCACAGCGCCCGCATATCCCGGATCGAGCGGCCGAGCCAGCCGCCGTTCGTGGCAAAGGGGTAGATGGTTTTGCCGCTGAGGTCGTGCGCGGTCAGAAAGGCGCGCATGGCGGGCGAGCAGGTGTACCACCAGACGGGCGTGCCGAGCACGAGCGTGTCATAGCGGTCGAGGTCGATGTCCACCGGCCTGAGCGGCGGCAGATAGCCCCGCTTGACCTCGCGCTCGCCCTGCGCGACCACGTCGTCATAGTCGCCGGTGTAGGGCTCGACGGTGTCGATGCGCGCAATGTCGCCGCCGATGGCCGCGTGGATGCGCTCGGCGATGCGCTGCGTGTTGCCGTGGTAGGTGTAGTAAAGAATGAGAGAACGCATATCCTTGCCTCCTTTGTCGTTGTCGTTGCGGTCGTGCTGCTTCTGCGGATAGTATAACACAAACCGGCGCGCAGCGCGTGAAAATGTGCGCAGCTTCGCGTCTTGACGAGCAAGATGGAATCTGATACCATGATGGACACAGGCGCGGGTGTGTGCGCTGCTTGGCGTGCAGTGACCGCGCTGAATGAAACCTATATCCTGAAACCACGAATCCAATCAGGAAAGGATGGCGACTCATGAAAAAAAGAGTGTTCCGTTTGACCCTCGTGCTCCTCGCGCTGTGTGCGCTGCTGCTCACCGGCTGCGGCACGGACACGCCCGCACCGACGCCGACTCCCGAGCAGGCGGCGGCCACGCCGACGCCCGATCCGCTGAGCACCCTGCCGTATGAGGACGGGCAGCTCTACGCCGTGGCCTATCTCGGCTATCAGGAGCCGACGGAGCTCGACTATTACCGCCAGACGTATTTCGGTGGTCGGGAGCTGCCGGTGCACCACATCTCGGACGGGGATTTCTATCTCATCATCCCGCGCGATCCGAACGCGACCGTGCGCCTGTTCCAGAACGATATGCTCACGCAGACCAGCTCGATCTTTTATGAGCAGCCGGACGGCAGCGCGTTTGTGATCGGCTGCAACGTCAGCGACATTTTCCCGGACGTGACGGTCGAGATCACGACCTCCGACGGGGAGAAGGTGGAGTTTTCCCCCTTCATCTCGCTCAAGGACGGCAGTGTGGAGGTCGGCGAACGCGGCCTGAACATCACGCACAAGGACGCTTGAACGGATAAAAAACCAAAGCCTCGCACCGGTTCGGTGCGAGGCTTTGGTCTTATTTATATTCCGGGCACTGATAGCGCGGCTTGCCGAGACTCTTGCGCCCGTACTCGATGGCGCTGACCGGGCAGCCGCAGATGCAGGCCATGCAGTGCGTGCACGCGCCGTTCCAGTGCGGCTTTCGCTCGACGATGTCGATGCCGTTGACCGGGCAGCTCAGCGCACACTTTCCGCAGCCGATGCACGCGTCCGAGACCGTGAACGGTCCGGATTTGACGAAGAACTTGTAGAAGATCCCGTTCACCGGGTGTGTCTTGAACCGGTCGATGAGGCTGACCTTCGGCGCGGGGAACGGCTCACCGCGCTGCACGCAGGCAATGCCGCGGTCGATCGACGGCTGCGCCGCCGCGATGATCTGCCCAGACTCCTCCGCGCCCGGCACATAGAACATGGCAACGTAGTTTTCCGGCATCACGACCTCCAGCACGCCCTGATCATCGAGCCCGATGTCCGCGCACAGCGCGCTGATGCGGCTGCCGGCGTTGCCGATCTCACTGCCGCAGGTCATGACAAAGTAGGCCTCCCGGCTGCCGGTAAAGCTGCCGCGGCGCAGAAAACCGGCAAAGATATGCGGAATCTGCCAGCCGTAGGTCGGCGAGACGAACACCCACGGGCGGTCGGAGTGCAGCGCGGCGGGCGTGTCGTTTTTGATGTATTCATTCGCGGTGATCAGATCGTCGCCGAGCGCGGCGGCGAAGCGCTGGGCGACATAGCGGCTGTTGCCCGTGCCGGTATAATAGACGATCATGCGGTTTCCCCCAAACGTTTGATTTTGCTCAGTATAGCACATCTGTGTGGAAAATTCCAGCCGCACGTTGTGCGTGCGCGCGCGGCGTGCTACAATAAAAGCAACACCGCATTTTCAGAGGAGGGGTCTCTTTTGTATTGGTATACCATCGGGCAGACGCTCACACAGCAGGAGCGGCAGCCTGCGCCCGAGCAGCCCGCCGTTGTGCTGCTGAGCTCCGATGAGCTCTCGCACCAGCCGCCGCTGTCGGGACTGGAGCAGACGCTGCACCACACGCCGCCGGCGCGCGATGCGCGCGTGTGCAAGGCCGAGGTGCATTCGGACTGCCTGTCCGGCACACTCGTGCTGCCGTATCAGGGCAAGGACGGCAGGCCGCTCGCCTGCGGCTATCTCATCACGGCGGCGCGCGTCGTGCTCGTGGACGATGAGAACGCGCTGCAGGGGGTGCTGCGCCGCATCGCCCGGGAAAAACGCTGGACCGACGGCAGTGTCGGCCGGTTTCTCTACGACTTTTTTGAGCAGCTCATCGCCCGCGACCTGCACCGGCTTGAAAAGCTCGAGGATCGCATCGAGGCGCTCGAGGATCGGGTGCTGGCGGACGAGCTCGACGGCTTTTCCGCGCCGATGACTGCGCTGCGCAAGGAGACCAGCGCCTGGTTTCGCTACTACTCGCAGCTTGACGACGTAGCCTGTGAGCTGCGTGAGAACGAAAACGGCTTCTTCTCCGACGGCGAGCAGCTGCTGTTTCGTATGTTTGAGGATCGGGTGATCCGTCTGCGCGAGGAATCGCAGCTGCTGCGCGAATCGTGCACGCAGGTGCAGAGCCTCTTCCAGGCGGAGATCGACATCCGGCAAAACCGCATCATGCAGATCCTGACGATCGTGACGACCATTTTCCTGCCGCTGACGCTGCTCGTCGGCTGGTACGGCATGAACTTTGCCGGTATGCCGGAGCTGACGTGGAAGTACGGCTACCCGGTCATCGTCGTCGTGAGCATCGTGATCGTGGGTATCAGCCTGTGGGTGTGCAAGCGAAAGAAATTCTGGTAATACGAAAGACCGGCTGAGATGTTGTCTCAGCCGGTCGTTTATTTTTCCACGCGCTCGGCGAAGTGCTCCGGGTTCTCGATCGACGTCAGCCGCAGCGGGAACGCCTGCTGCCCAAGGTCTGTGTAAGTGATGATCCACTCGCCGGAATCGATCATCATGGCCATTGTCAGCAGGTCGGCGCAGTCGGCTGTGCCCTGCGTGCCCACCGGGATCGCGCCGACGTTCACGCCGTCCGCGTCGCCGAAATCGAGCACACGCACCTCCAGCGTCTTGGCGTCCTTGTCGCGCGAGAGCACCTCCACGCGCAGGTAGGCGTAGCCGCCGTCGAGCGGGAGATTGCTCATGTCCGGAGCGGGCGTTGCCTCCGCCGTGCCGCCGGATGCGCAGCCCGCGCACAGCAGCGCGAGCGCAAGGACAAAAATCAGAATACGCATATGCTTCATCGCAGTTTTACCTCAATTCTGCCGTAAATATGACTGTGTGGCCGTCGGGGCTCTCGGCGCGGATCGTGCCGTGATGCCCCTCGGCGATGCTGCGCGCAATGGCGAGACCGATGCCAAAACCGCCGGTCTCGCCGCTGCATTTTGATCATTCTATCATCTGCGTTTTCGAAATGCAATCTCAGAAAATTCCATGTTTGCAGCCGGAAGAAGCATTTTGTTTCATTGCTGCTGCGGCGACTCTGCGGGGGGCAATCCGTGGGAGACACAGGCGCACTGGGTGGTTTATGGGACAGCTCTTGTGCTATTCTGAGATCAAAGCACAGGAGTCTTGATTTGAGGAGGGGTTTTTATGAAGCATCCGATCGGTTTTTGCGTGCAGTCCAAAGCGCCCGAGGCGGCGTCTCCAACCCCGGCCGCGCAGCCGGAGGCGGCGGCCGTTCCGTCGGTCGTGCGCGTGTACTTTCCCGAGCGCGACCGCGCCTACAGCTACTATAACGACCGTTTTGACCTGCACGAGGGCGACGTCGTCTACGTCAGCGGCAAGCTTGCGGGGCTTTTGGGGCGCGTGGCGGCGGTGGACTACAATTTCCGCATCCGGCTCGCCGATTATGAGCGCGTGATCGGCGCGGCGGACAGGAACGTGCGCGGCACGTTTTACGTATTCGGCTCGCATATGCTCACGCTCGATCACGGCGCGCTGCCGTATGCGCAGGTGCGCAGCTGGTTTTTCCCGCCGGAGGCGGACGGGGAGTTTGTCACCGGTCACGGTCCCGGACCGACGTACACGCTGGACTTTCTCGATCAGATGCCCCTGCCGGGCGAGACCGCCGGCAAGGGACACGCCTGTTATGCCGAGGGGCGGGTGGTCTACCTGTCGGTCGACGGCACGCAGGGGCACGCCATCGTGCAGGGCACGGTGCCGCATGAGCTCACGTTCATCTACACGGGCGGCACGGTCAGCGCGCTCACGTGCACCTGTTATGAGACGGGGCTATGCCAGCACGGTGCGGCGCTGCTGCTGCAGCTGCGCGAGACGGTCGACTTCCTCCGCGAGGAGCACGAGGAGGCGTTTGCTGCGAGCGACCGGTTCGCTGCCGTGAGCAAGAGCGCCTTTTCGCACTTTGCAATGAACGCCAGCGCAGGCGGCTGCATCACGCTGACATAACGCAAAAGCGCCCGAAGCTGCATTTATACGCAGCTTCGGGCGCTTGCTTCTTTATTGCTCCGCTGCGGGCGCTTGCCCGTACACGCGCGTATGCACGAGTGTCTCCATCGCGCGCAGCTCGGCGCTTGTGCGTGCGCCGCCGGTCGTGAGCAGGTGCATCGGCAGCGGGCTGCCGCCCGGCGCAAGCGCCGGCTGGCAGTAGGGATAGCCGGCGTTGACCGTGAAGCCGTGCCGCTCGTAAAAGCCGATGCGCCGCGCCGCCAGCTCCGTCTCCGGCAGCTCGGCCTCCAGACAGGCGCGCTTGCCGCAGCGCGCAAGCATCGCATCGAGCATCCGCCCGCCGATGCCGCCGTTGCGGCAGGCGGGATCGACGGCAAAGTGCTCGAGAAAGACAAAGTCGTCAAAATCCCACGACGCGATGAGCGCCTGCACGCCTCCGTCCGGCGCGCGCAGGATGTCAACGCGGTATGCGCTGTCGGAAAACAGTGCGCGCTGTCCGGCCGCGCCGCGCCGCTCCGTCGCCGGAAAGCTCTGTGTCAGCAGACGGTAGACCGCGTCAAAGTCCGCCGGCTGCATCCGTTCTATGTTCATGTCTCTTCCTCCTGTGTCATTTCACCGCGCTCCCGGTAGCAGTCGGCAAATGTGTGCTCCACGCCGCCGGTCTTGTAGCCGACCATGGTGTCGAGACAGACTGCGTGGATGCTGCGGAAAATGCTCTTTTCCACGCCCGGATTCGTCCGCCGCAGCTCGCGCAGCAGCAGCTTGACCTCCTGCCGCTTGGAGCTGCTGCCGTCGTTGCCGGTCTCGGCCGCGCGCTCGGTAAAGCGGCAGGCGCACTGGATGAACTCCAGACTGTTGTGGTGCTGCCAGGCGATGATGTCGTCCTCGTGGATGCAGTACATGGGGCGGATGAGCTCCATGCCCGGGAAATTGCGGCTGCGCAGCTTCGGCGGCATGGCCTGCAGCTGCGAGCCGTAGAACATACTCATGACGGTCGTCTCGACCACATCGCTGAAGTGGTGGCCGAGGGCGATCTTGTTGCAGCCGAGCTCGCGCGCCTTGCTGTAGAGATAGCCGCGGCGCATCCGCGCGCAGAGGTAACACGGCGACTGGTCAACGCTGCTCGTGACCTCGAAAATGTCCGAGGAGAAGACTGTGATCGGGATGTGCAGCAGCGCTGCGTTCTGCTCGATTTTCTGGCGGTTGACGGCGTTGTAGCCGGGGTCCATGACAAGATAGACGACCTCGAACGGCACGTCGCTGTGGCGCTGCAGCAGCTGCAGGAGCTTGGCCATGAGCATGGAATCCTTGCCGCCGGAGATGCACGCGGCGATGCGGTCGCCGGGCGCAATGAGGTCATACTGCTTGACGGCCGTGATGAACGGCGTCCAGAGCCGCTTGTGATAGGTCTTCTGGATGCTGCGCTCGATCTGCTGATAGGGTTCGAGTTGTCTGCTCATGTTGATCGCTCCCGCTCGTGAAGTACGCCCCCTCGTTCTGGGGCTACCCGGTAGGATACCACGTCGCGGCGCGGATGGCAAGCCGCCCTTGCCAAATCCGGCACGCGGCGCTATCATAGAGGCATCTACTTTGTCAGGAGGCAAGTACCATGCCCAAACAGGCACTGATCATGATCGATATGCAGCGCGGCTTTCTTGACAGCGCGTCCCCGCTGTGCATCCCGTCGGCAGAGGCGACCGTGCCCGCGTGCGCGGCGCTCATCGACCGCTGCCACGCAGCCGGCGTCCCGGTCATCTACGCCGTGCGCCATTACCGCAGCGACGGCTCGGATGTGGAAAAGCCGCGCGCGGCCGCGTGGGCAGCCGGCGGCAAGCCGCTCTCGGAGGATTGCGCCGCGCACTTGTCGGATGCGTTTCCCGACGCATTCACCGTCCTGCCGCAGGACTATGTGCTGGTAAAGCCGCGGTTTTCGGCGTTTTTCCACACCGGGCTCGACCTCATTTTGCGCCGGCTCGGCGTGCAGAGCGTTTTGCTCGCCGGGACGACCACGCCCAACTGCATCCGCACGACGTGCTACGATGCGATCTCGCTCGATTATGATGCCATCGTGCTCTCGGACTGCACCTCGTCCGTCACGGATGCCGTGCAGGCGGCGAACCTCGCCGATATGCAGCGCGTGGGCGCCGCCGTCTGCGCGAGCACGGAGCTCACGCTCACATAAGGAAACACCCCCGGATGCACAGGCATCCGGGGGTGTTCGTTTTACGGTGCGATCACGGCGGCTTACAGATAACACTCCGGCCGCCGCTGCTTGAGATACGCGCGCCTCCTTCATTCGTCCTGCACGGTGGCCTGCCATTCGGGGTTGTCGTTCGTGTTCGGCGAAATGTAGAGCGTCACGCTCTTTTCATACA
>OGNF01001853.1_pt1 | contig 17649 bp, 17 predicted proteins | sample 1573321 | NCBI WGS metagenome assembly OGNF01 (sample SAMEA2581911, study PRJEB24529) | metagenome | biome: Human gut stool | place: China | collected 2011
TGCTTCCGGGGAGCTCCTTAATAAAGGGTGCGACCCGGGGGAGGTTGAAGCCTTTATTAAGGAGCATCCCGGAAGCACAGTTGTAAGCTACGTCAACACCTCAGCCGCCGTAAAGGCGCTGACCGACGTTGTGGTCACCTCGTCGAACGCACGCCAGATAGTGGAGGCGCTCCCGGCCGATGCAAAGATAATATTCGGGCCCGACCGCAATCTCGGCAGCTATATAAGTTCCACCACCGGACGCGAGATGACCATATGGAACGGTGCATGCCACGTCCACGAGCAGTTCTCGCTTGAAAAGATTGTGGAATTGAAAAAAGATCATCCCCGGGCGAAGCTGCTTGTGCATCCCGAATGCCGCAAGAGCGTGGTTATCCTTGCCGATAAGGTAGGATCTACTGCCGCACTCCTTAAATATGCCCGGGAAAGCGACGCTAAGGAGTTCATTGTGGCTACAGAAAGCGGTATTCTACATGAGATGCAGAAAAGTTGTCCGGAAAAGGTGTTCATACCTGCTCCTCCCGAAGATTCAACCTGCGGATGCAACGACTGCAATTTCATGAAGCTTAATACCCTTGAAAAACTTTACGACTGCCTCCTCAGCGAATCTCCGGAGATAGAGGTAGATGCCGAACTTGCCTCCAAAGCCCGGAAACCGATAGAGCGTATGCTTGAGATGTCGGCGCAGCTGGGTATATAATTAATTATTATCGGGATTAATCGAGATAAATCAAGATTAATCCGGATTAATCCCGATAATTTTCCCGATAAATTCTGATAAATCCCGATAAAAATAAATGGAATACCGTCATAAAGAGATAGAAAAGCGCTGGCAGCAGCGATGGAAAGAGGATAAAACCTACCGCACGAAAACAGACAGCACCAAGCCTAAATTCTATGTGCTCGATATGTTCCCGTATCCCTCCGGAGCCGGGCTGCATGTGGGCCATCCTCTCGGCTATATTGCATCCGACATATTCGCCCGCTACAAACGTCTGCGTGGATTCAATGTGCTCCATCCTATGGGCTACGACGCCTACGGACTTCCTGCCGAGCAATATGCCATCCAGACGGGTCAGCATCCCGAAGTTACAACAAGTAAAAACATAGCACGCTACCGCGAGCAACTCGACAACATAGGTTTCTGTTTCGACTGGGACCGCGAGATACGTACCTGCGACCCCGACTACTATAAATGGACCCAGTGGGCGTTCATAGAGATGTTCAACCATTACTACGACATCGACGCCGACAAGTCCATGCCGATTGCCGATCTCGAGAAGCATTTCGAGAAATATGGATCGGAGGGAGTGAATGCTGCCGAAACCAAACCTCTGCACTTTACTGCCGAAGAGTGGAATTCCATGGACGATAAGACCAGGAGCGACACTCTGATGAACTATCGCATTGCCTATCTCGGCAATACGATGGTGAACTGGTGTCCTAAACTCGGCACCGTGCTCGCCAACGACGAAGTGAGCGAAGGAGTGAGCGTGCGCGGCGGTTATCCCGTAGAGCAGAAACTGATGTACCAGTGGTGTCTGCGCGTTAGCGCCTACGCTCCGCGTCTGCTCGACGATCTCGCAGGTGTTGAATGGTCCGACTCTATCAAGGAAACACAGCGCAACTGGATCGGGCGTTCCGAAGGAGCCGAGATGCAGTTCAAGGTAAAGGATTCCGACGTGGAGATGACCATATTCACCACGCGTGCCGACACTGTGTTCGGTGTAACCTTCATGGTGCTCGCTCCCGAGAGCAAATATGTGGATATGGTGACAACTCCCGCGCAGAAAGAGGCTGTGGCAGCCTACCGCGACGAGATCAAGCATAAGACTGAGCGCGAGCGTATGATCGACAAGAAGGTAAGCGGTGTATTTACCGGCGCCTACGCCATCAATCCTCTTTCCGGTAAGGAGATTCCCATATATGTGAGCGACTACGTTTTGGCCGGCTACGGCACCGGCGCCATCATGGCAGTTCCGGCCCACGACAGCCGGGACTATGCATTCGCCCGACATTTCTCGTTGCCTGTCATCCCGCTGATAGAAGGTGCCGACGTGAGCGAGGAGAGTTTCGACGCCAAGGAAGGAAAAATGATAAACTCCTGCGGTCCGGAACTGTGCCTCGATGGAATGGAGGTAAAGGATGCCATAGCCGCAACCAAGAAATTCATCGAACAGAAGGGGATTGGCAATGTGAAGGTAAACTACCGCCTTCGCGATGCCATATTCAGCCGCCAGCGCTATTGGGGCGAGCCTTTCCCGGTATATTACAAGGATGGTGTGCCCCACGTGCTTCCTCTCGACAAGCTACCTCTGCAGCTGCCGGAAATCGACAAATATCTTCCTACCGAGTCGGGTGAGCCTCCCCTGGGCCGCGCCGCCGACTGGAAGACTGAGGATGGCTATCAGCTCGAACTCAATACCATGCCAGGCTTCGCCGGTTCGTCGGCCTACTACCTGCGCTATATGGATCCTCACAACTCCGAGGCGCTCGTAAGTCCGGAGGCCAACAGCTACTGGCGCAATGTCGACCTGTATGTAGGCGGTACCGAGCATGCTACCGGTCACCTTATTTATTCCCGTTTCTGGAATAAATTTCTCTACGACCTCGGCAAGGTTTGCGAGAAGGAGCCCTTCCGCAAACTCATCAACCAGGGTATGATTCAGGGGCGCAGCAACTTCGTTTACCGCATAAAGGATACAAACACTTTCGTGTCGGCCGGTCTGAAGGATAAATATGATGTGACGCCTATCCACGTAGATGTGAATATCGTGGCGAACGACGTGCTCGACCTCGACGCATTCCGCGCCTGGCGTCCCGACTACGCCGATGCCGAGTTCATACTCGAAGATGGAAAATACATCTGTGGCTGGGCTGTTGAGAAAATGTCTAAATCGATGTTCAACGTAGTGAATCCCGACGATATAGTGGAGCGCTACGGAGCCGACACGCTGCGTCTCTACGAGATGTTCCTCGGTCCGGTAGAGCAGAGCAAGCCCTGGGATACCAACGGCATCGACGGAGTGAACCGCTTCATAAAGAAACTGTGGAATCTGTTCTACAAAGGCGACCAGTGGCTCGTAACCGATGAAAAGCCGTCGGCGGAGTCGCTGAAGTCCATCAACAAACTTATAAAGAAAGTCACGCAGGACATAGAGGCATTCAGCTACAACACCTCTGTGAGCGCATTCATGATATGTGTGAACGAACTCAGCCAGCAGAAATGCCACAGCGCCCAGGTGCTGTCGCAGCTTATCGTGCTTCTGGCGCCGTTCGCTCCCCACGTGAGCGAGGAATTATGGCATGCCCTCGGTAATCAGACAACCGTATGCGACGCCGCGTGGCCCGAATGCGACGAGTCGACGCTCGTTGAGAAAAACGTGGTGTATCCTGTAAGTTTCAACGGCAAAGCCCGCTTCAACATAACCGTTCCCGCCGATATGCCCGCATCCGAAATAGAAAATACCGCGCTTGCCCACGAAAGCGCTGCCAAATGGATCGAGGGAAAGACGGTGAAGAAAATAATAGTGGTGCCTGGAAGAATAGTGAACATCGTGGTAGGCTGACCCATTGGCCGCAACGCAATAAACAGCCGTTCAGCAACGTTAATAGTGTGAGCAAAATAGGTGATTTTCTGTTTTGCTCACACTTTTGTAAAGAATAAACCATATAGATGAGACTTCCTGAAAAACTGGTATTTGCCACCAACAACACCCATAAGCTCGAGGAAGCCCGCGCAATAATAGGCGCACTTGCCAGCCGGACGGCTATTCAGTGCCGTGTACTTTCGCTTGATGAAATAGGCTGCCACGACGACGTGGAGGAAACCGCCGATACGCTTGAAGGCAACGCGCTTATAAAAGCACGCTGGATAGCGGAGCGCTACGGGCTCCCCTGTTTCGCCGACGATACCGGTCTGGAGGTGGATGCGCTCGGTGGGCTTCCGGGAGTCCATACGGCCAGATTCGCGGCCATGGATAATCCCGAGGCCGCAAGCCACGACTCCACAGCCAATATGCGGCTTTTGTTGAAGCGTCTTGAAGGAAAGTCAAATAGAAAAGCTGCCTTCCGTACGGCCATAGCCTTGATTATCGATGGCGATGAACATCTGTTTGAAGGAAGGGTAGAAGGTACCATCGCCGAATCGCCCTGTGGTAAAGAAGGCTTCGGATATGATCCCGTATTTATTCCCGATGGATTTGAGGAAAGTTTCGCACAGATGAAGCCTGAAATGAAAAATTCGCTCAGCCACCGTGGACGCGCCCTTGCGGCGATGATGAAGAATTTCCAAACAAGCACTATATAAACCGACATGATAAAAAAACTAATATTCCTTTTTGTAGCGTCCGCGATTGCCATAATTGCTCCTGCCCAGACGGCTGTTGGGGCATGGAAACTTTATACACCGTTTTCGGGAGTATCGGATATGGCCGAAACCGATGCCTACGTATACTATCTTTCAGCCGGCTCGTGCTATCGTATTGACAAATCCACATTCGAGGTAGGCGCGCTGAACGTATCCAACAGCCTGCACGACGCGTCGGCCAACGGTATTTATGCCGACGCTACGGGCAAGAGTGTAGTTGTCACGTATGCCACCGGCAATATGGACCGACTCTACGATAACGGCAAAATAGTGAATATGAGCGATGTGAAAGATGCCATAAGCATGAATTCACGCAATATCAACGATATGGCGTTTGCTTCGGATCGTTTCTATGTAGCTACTGATTTCGGTCTGATTACCTACAGCAACTCGAAAAATGAGGTGATGGAGACGATGTTCACCGAATCGCCGGTGCTGTCTGTAGGAGCGTCCGCTGAGACAGTAGCCCTGGGTATGGACACTCGTTTGTTTGTTGCACCTGCTTCTCAGCGCATTAAAAAATTATCCGACCTCACTGAGATTACTTCGGTCCAGCAGCCGTACGGCACTTTGCATTCCATCGTCGTGCTCGGCGCCGATATGATTTTCATGGTTCAGAACAATTACATCAGCCGCGTGAAGCTTGCAGGCGACAATTATGCCGACAGCGAATACCTCAATTGGTTTGGCATTGAAGGATACGGTAAAAACCAGATTTTCGATGTTTACGCCAACAGAGTAAACAAGGTTGACGATAAACTCGGCTATTGCCTTAATGCCGACGGACTTTTTGAATTAGGCAGTGATGGAAGTATTAAAATGACAGGACTAACCAAGCCCGACAAAAATACCGATTATCTTTATCAGGGGTCGCTTGCCTCGGTATGGGAAGGATCCACGGCAGGCGTGCGTCAGATGGATTATACCGCAGCTACGCCTGCTGAAAAAGTAGGCTATATCACCGGCTCGGAAATCAGTATCCCTGAAATCCACGAACTTCATGCCGGACCCTCCGGCAAAATCTATATGAACATGATTTTCAGAAATGAAGTGAAAGGATTTGTGGATAATTCAATTCCTCGAATTTTCCATCTTTCAAAGTGCTTACACTGAAAGATGGAAAATTCGAGGATGTAACAGGTTATGATGTGGAATATATAAACAATCATAAGGGTGGATTGAAGCCTCCTTATTCCATTTATAACATCTTTAAGGTAAAGGAAGATCCTCAGGATCCGGATGCCTATTACGTCGGCACTTTTTACGAGGGCATATATCATATCAAGAACAATAAACAGATACATAAATATGATTTTAAGACAGCCGGATTTCCTTATCGCGATGAGTGGTCGTGTATAGTTTATGACTTTGATATTGACAAATTCGGCAATTTGTGGGCATATTCCAACGGTAATAATAATGAGGACACAAACAAACGTTTGTTTGTACTGCCATCGGATAAAAGAAACAAAGCACAAACTACTCCTGACGATTGGAAGGGGTATGCCCTTCCAGGGGTTATAACCGATTACTGGTGTAATACTGTTATAGCCTGTACGCAGTCCAACCGCGTTATTATGACGCACGGGCATGTCAGCAAAAGGCTTTTTGTAGTAGATACTAAAGGTACTGCATCGGTCAATGATGATCAGGTTATAGTTGTAGAGCATGAAATAGATCAGGACGGTAAAGAATGGCCATTGACTTTCGGATTTTTCTGTGGTGTTGAGGATAAGCTTGGCCGCGTATGGATAGGTACAGACGTAGGTCTCTTTGAAATAACTGATCCTGACAAGATTACATCTTCTACTATTTCCATCCGCCGCCAGAAAGTTTCACGCAACGACGGCACAAATCTTGCCGATTATCTCCTTGATAATACGGTTATTACCAATATAGCTGTAGATAGCTCCAACCGCAAGTGGATTTCTACGAAAGGGTCCGGTGTTTATCTCGTGAGTCCCGATGGCGACGCCATCCTTGAGCATTACACCACCGACAACTCCATTCTGCCATCCAACAATGTGAATTCTGTAGTGTGCGATCCCTTTTCCAACAAGGTTTATTTCGCCACTTCCTCAGGTCTGATTGAATACTCCTCTACCTCTTCGCCGGGCGCCGATAGCTACGACGATGTTTACGCTTTCCCGAATCCTGTTCGTCCCGACTACGGCGGCTGGATTACCGTCACAGGCCTTATGGAAAATTCGCTTGTAAAGATTGCTGACTCTGCCGGCAACGTTGTTCATCAGGGTAAGAGTGATGGAGGCATGTTCGTTTGGAACGGCTGCAATCCTTCAGGAGAGCGCGTACGCAGCGGAATCTACTATGTGCTTGCCTCGCAGAATGCCACCGGCAGCGCAGAGGCTTGTGTTACCAAGATTATGGTGATTAACTAAATGTAAAAATAACATACTCCTTCACTTAATTTAGCGATGGCTACTTTAAAATATAAGGACGACACAGACCGCGCTTATGGCCTCACGGGCATGAGCGTGTGTCTTTGCCTGATGGACAGTGAGCGGTTTCTGATGCATCTTGACCTTGACTCCGAGGCCGACCAGGGACTGGTGTTCACTCCCGATTTTTATCAGATTCAGAACCAGAAGCTTTCTGCCAAGGCAGTATGGGCCGGAAATCTCAACCATTTCAAGTTACTTACCGGAATGATGATTTCCAATCTCATGTGTCGTGCTTTGGTAAGGGAAGGTAAGGAAATTACCCGCGAACTTTCCGATCTTGTTCTGAGAAATCTTCAGACCGAGGGAGCTGAACTTTGCTCACTCGAGGCCGACGAGACCGGACGCCTCTATACAGAAAGCTACAATTTCTTTCATCGGGTATTCTGTCATCCACAAGTAGGAGGAATAGTAGAATCACTTGTAGAAGAACTGAGGGAGAAACGACGTTTGGAGGCGGAATCCGTTCTCCATATATTGCGTCCGCTGCTTAATTGAACTTTTGATGAAGACCATAAAGAAAGTTCTGCGACCCTTCTACAGGCAGTTTCTGGCGTATAAAAATCAAGGGAACGACGTTACATGCAATATCTGCGGGCGGAGTTTCAAGCGGCTCCGGCCAATTGTAGGCCGTCATGGCGATGGATCCACATTCGTGGAGAAAGACAGTGTAGGCAGGTGTTGGCTCTGCGATTCATACCCTCGGATGCGGTTGATGTGGCGCTGGCTTGAGGAGGAATATAAAATTCAGGAAAAGAAGGGAATCAAAATCCTGCATGTTGCTCCGGAGCGTTCGATATCGTCTGAAATCCGCCGAATTCAAGGAATAGAATATAATTGCGTCGACAAGCATTGTGAAGGCTACAGTTATCCGGATTATGTAGAGGATGGAGATGTATGTCGGCTCGATTTTTCCGACAATGAATTTGATCTTGTAATCTGCAATCATGTGCTTGAACATGTAAAAGACGATCAGACAGCCATTAGTGAAATTTTCAGGGTTTTGAAAAATAACGGTACCGCCATACTGATGGTGCCTGTGGATTATGAATTGACCAGGACGGACGAGCCGAAACCCGATGAGATTCTGACACCGGAAGAATGTGAGAGGCGGTTCGGCCAATTTGACCATGTCAGGCAAAACGGAACGGACTATTTCAGTCGGCTGGAAGCGTCCGGATTTACAGTCCGACGTATTAAATAGCGACATATCTCTCAGGTATGGCTTTATCCCTGAGGAGGAGATTATTGTTTGTATAAAACCTGAAAAACACGGCCAGGTAAATGTTGAAAACTGCTAATGGGCGTCGCGGAGTAGCGTAATTTGAAAAATTTGCTTACCTTTGTAGGTTAAGAGACTGACGTTTGGCCGAGGGCGATAGCTTTTGGCTCTTTTGAGCGTCGGTTATCTGCCTGACAAAAAGCCATTTCCTTATATTCAGACCTGAAAATGAGAGTAAAAATCCACCGCGAAGGCACCAATATACTCGTGATAGCTGCGATTCTGTTGCTGCTTATCAATGTGCCGTTGTGGTTATTCTGCCCCTATGTATGGATTACGGCGATTCTGGCCGGTATTTCGGTGGTATTCTACCTGCTTGTGGTGAACTTCTACCGCTCTCCGCGCCGCAATTTTCCGGGCAATCCTGTCAACGCCGTTGTGGCTTCTGCCGACGGAAAGGTTGTCGCTCTCGAAGAGACCTATGAGCCTGAATATCTGAAATGCCGTTGTATCCAGCTCAGTGTGTTCATGAGTCCGATGAATGTGCATGCCAACTGGTTTCCCGTCAACGGCGAGGTTATCTATTCCGTACACCATCCCGGCCGCTTCATGGCCGCCTACCTTCCCAAATCGAGCACCGAAAACGAGCGTAGCACCGTGGTGATACGTACGCCCGAGGGCCAGCTCGTGCTGATGCGTCAGGTAGCGGGTGCAATGGCACGTCGCGTCGTGACATACGCTCAGCCGGGCGACGAGGCATCGATTGAGGACCATATGGGATTCATCAAGCTCGGTTCGCGTGTCGACCTGTTCCTCCCGCTCGGCACAACCATTCAGGTATCGCTCGGCGACGCCACCATCGGAGGTGTCACGCAGGTGGGTACACTCCACCCTTCCCGACAGGCAAGCGCAACTACCGATTCGGATAAGTAACCGGTCGAACTCCTGGCGCCGGGATATACAAAATCTTTTAGAACAGTTTCTTATGTTCCGCAAAATCATAACTTCCGTTCCCAATACGCTTACGTGCTGCAATCTTCTTTGCGGTGCGTTGGCATGTATTTTCGCTTTCTCCGCCTACCGCGTATTTCCCGATTTATGGGGTCTCAACGGACGTCAGATTGTATGGATACTGATCGGAGCGGCCGCCTTCTTCGATTTTTTCGACGGAGCCGCTGCCCGCGCCCTTCACGCTCCGTCGCCTCTCGGCAAAGAGCTCGACTCGCTCGCCGACCTTATCAGCTTCGGTATGGCTCCCGCCATGCTGCTGTATAATATTCTGATTGTGTGGAGCGCCTCGTGGTGGATTCCCTATGTAAGCCTGATCATCCCCGTAATGGGTGGGTTGCGTCTGGCAAAGTTCAATCTCGACGATTCGCAGTCGACCATATTCAAGGGGCTCCCGATTCCGGCCAACGCCATATTCTGGATCGGCGCCACCGCCTGGATGCAGAGCCACGCCAAGGAGTGGATGGCCGAACATATCTATTGGGGCAATCTCATAGTGTCGCTGGCAATTGTCTTCGTGGCGCTGCTGATGGTAACCGATATGCGTATGTTTTCGTTGAAACTTAAAAACTTCCGTATCGGCGAGAATTTCCTGCGCTACATCCTCATCGTCGCCGCTGTTGTATTTGTAGCTGTATTCGGTGTTGAGGGCTTTGCCTATACAATCATTCTCTACTTTATTCTCTCGGCATGCGCCCAGCGCAAACTGAGCCGGCCGGAATCCCACTGACCGGGATTAATCATTTGATTCGAAAATGTCGATATTCGGATTATTTCTCCTCATAGTATTCTTTTTATTCATTGTGCGCCCTATATATAAAGTATGGCGCACCTACAGCAAGATTCGCAAAGGCGATCTGTCGGGATTTGCCGATATTTTCGGGCAGCCCGGCTCGCAGAAGGGCGATTCCTCGCGCAATCCCGACGGCTCGCGCAAAGCCGGATGGACCCGACCGCGCATACGTAAGAAAAAAATCCCCTCCGGAATGGGCGAATACGTGAAATTCACGGAAATAGAGACGACCGAAACCGCCTCGACAGCCGAAACTGCCGAAGGCACTTCGCGGCAGACCGACTTCACAGTCGAGCAGCAGATTACCGATGTGGAATGGGAGGATGTGAAATGACCCGACGGAAAATGAACGACGGATATTACATGCCGCGCCTGTATGATTTTCTCAGCCGTCTGCGCGACAACAACTACCGCGAATGGTTCAAGGCCAACAAGGCGGAATACGACGACCTGCGCGCAGCCTGGATAGAGGATATCGACAGGATGATTGTCCTCATGGGGCGTTGGGAGCCGGCTATAGCTATGGCAAACTCCGGTAAAACCGCCTCCTACCGGATATATAGGGATACACGTTTTTCGCAGGATAAAACACCCTTCAAGACCTATTTCTCCGCTTCCGTAAGCACGCGCGGGCGCGCCCCGCACTATGGCGGCTATTACATTGAAGCCGGTCCCGGATCGTTTGGCGGAAATGCCGATACCGGGCTGTTCGGAGGCATGTGGTGTCCGGAACCTGCCGTTCTCAAGAAAATCCGCAAGGCTATCGTCGACAATATAGAGGAATTCGAGGAGATAATCTCCGCACCGGCGCTGCAGCGCGAATTTCCCGGATGGTGCGGATCGTCGCTGAAGACGGTCCCCAAAGGCTACGACCGAAACCATCCGCAGGCACATCTGCTTCGTCTCAAGGATTTCGGCAAATTCCATCCGTGCAGAGCCGATTTTTTCTTTGACCCTGCGTGGCCTGAGAAGAGCGCCGAGCTGTTCAGTCTTCTTAAACCTCTAATCGACTTCCTCAATTATTCGGCCGAGGAGGAGGTTTGAACGGGCGTACCCCAGAGTTTTTTAACTGCGAAGAATTATCAGTCGATTAACTGAGATGTATCAGCCGCTCAACTGCATAGCATTGAGGATGGTGAGGCATTCCGACCGCCATAACATCCTCACAGCCTACGCGCGCCAGACCGGCCGGATAGCATTTCTGCTGCCGGCGGCCAATACTCCGCGCGCCCTGTCGATGCGTGCCCTGGCGGCTCCGATGAGCCGTTTCGACTGCATGGCGCAGATACGTCCCGGACGCGACCTCTTCAATATATCCGAAATGCGCCGACGGGGCGCCCTCCCGTCGGCATCGCCTGTGAAAAGTGCGATAGCGATGTTTGCCGCCGATGTGGCCAACGCGCTACTCCGCGAGCCTCAGACCGATACGAATCTTTTCGATTTCCTCGACGGGTGGAGTGCGCAGCTCGTGCCCTCTTCGCCGGATGCCACGGCCAACATGCATATCGCCTTCCTGATGGGAATGATGCATTTCATGGGCATTGAGCCCGACTGGAGCACATATACGCCCGGGTCGGTTTTCGACCTTTCCGACGGTATTTTCCGGCCTTCGGCTCCCCTCCACCGCATGTATCTCACATCGGGGGAATCTACGGCTGCATTTGCCCTACGTGGACTCCGAAGCCGTACGGCGCATCTGTTCCGCCTGAGCCGTACGGACCGTAACCGTATTCTCGACCTGATACTGCGGTACTACCAGGTGCATTTTCCTTCGATGGGGTCGCTCAATTCGCTCGGTGTGCTCCGCACGCTCTTCGATTTCTGACGTAGAAAGGCAGTCTGTTGAGTGGCTGCCTGCCTTCCGACGTATTTATTATGATTAAAGGCGGATGAATCTGCGAACATTATCCGCACAAAGTGGAAATTTCTAAAGAAAATGACTGCAACATCAGATTTTAAGGAAGTAAACGAAAGCTATACCTTAGCCGAAGCTGTGAAGGAGGCTCAGCGCTGCCTCCACTGTAAGGTGCCATCCTGCAGAAAAGGGTGTCCGATAAGCAACGATATACCCGACTGGATAGCCGAGCTCGCCAAGGGCAATTTCGGCAACGCCATGCGCATAATCAACAACCGCAGCAATCTGCCGGCTGTCTGCGGCCGTGTCTGCGGCCATGAGCGCCAGTGCGAAGGCAATTGCGTGCTCGCAAAAAAGGGAGCTCATATCAATATCGGAAAGCTGGAGCGCTTTGTGGCCGACTTCGATTCCGACGCGGGGCTGACTCACGAGGCGATACCTGAAAAGAGTCGCGGGCGCGTGGCCGTGATCGGCAGCGGGCCGGCCGGTCTGACAATTGCCGGCGATCTCGCCCGTCAGGGCTTTGCCGTGGAGATTTTCGAGATGGAGACTGAGCCTGGAGGTGTGCTGATGTTCGGTATTCCTGAATACCGGTTGCCCAAGGAGGTAGTACGTCGCGAGATAAAGAAAATCGCCAACCTTGGAGTGGTTTTCCATCTCAATACCACCATCGGAAAGGACTTTACCGTAGACCAACTTTTCGACGAGGGATTCGACGCCATATTTATGGGCACAGGTACGGGCGTTCCCAAGCGCCTCGATATTCCGGGTGCGAGCCATCCGGCGGTACGTCAGGCCATCCGCTTCCTGCGTCGCGTAAGCCTGAGCGAGAACGGCTATATCGACCGCGGGGAGGTGATAGTAGGCAACGGCGACCGCGTATTTGTGGTAGGATGCGGCAATACGGCCATCGACGCCGCCCGCACGGCCCTGCGCATGGGTTCCGCTGAGGTTACTGTTGTCTACCATCGCACAATCGACCATATGAAGGCTCTGCGCGCCGAATACGACGATGCTGTGGCCGAGGGTGTGAAATTCCTTTGGAACACATCGATAACGCGTATAGAGGCGCTCGACGACAAGCATCTTAAATCCGTTACGCTTACCTCGACCGACGGTACGGAAGAGGTACGCCCGGCCGACCACGTTGTCATGGCCGTGGGAAGCGCTCCGGCATCGCGCATCGTTGATTCTACGGATGGAATCGACGTTGACGACCATGGCTACGTGCTGACGCGCGAGAATCCCTACGGAATGACCTCGCGCAAGGGGGTGTTTGCCGGAGGCGACGTGTCGGGCCGTCCGGCCACTGTTGTCCACGCCATGCGCGACGCCAAGATGGTAGCCGAGGGGATAGCCCGCTATGTGGATGCCATCAAGCTCCTTGAGGCAATAGGCGGTGGAAAGTCCGATACAAAAGACTGAAAAGCCATATGGATAAAGTGGATAAAGCGGAAGCGGCGTGTCGATTTCGATGTCGACACGCCGCTTCTGTGTATGTAGCTTAAAAAGGAGGTTATTCTGCTTCGGTTGCGGGAGTTTCGGCAGCAGGTGCTTCAGTTGCAGCGGGAGCCTCGGTAGCTGCGGGGAGGGCTGCAGCGTCGGGATTGGCCTGCTGAACGGGGGGGTTGATCTCGGTACCGGCCACGGTGGGAATTTCGGTGACGGGCTTAACGCGGGCACCGCTCTGAATCATGTTGCGGGGCATTACGAAAACCGAGATGATGGAGAGAACGCCGATGATTCCGGCGAGAGTCCATGTGGCTTTCTCAATAAAGTCGTTGGTGCGACGCACGCCCATGAGCTGGTTGGAGCCTGCGAAAGTGGAGCTCAGACCGCCTCCTTTGGATTTCTGCACGAGAACCACTATGATAAGGAGAATCGATACAAGAACTGTAAGAATAATGATGAGTGTATACATTTTATGGTTTTGTGTTATTATTCGAGACGGAATTTTGCTGTCTGCGCAGGCGATCGGCCACTATGAGTTTACGCAGAAACCGCAATTGGTCTGCAAAGTAAGCATTTTTTTCCGGTACTGCCAAACTTAAACGGTTAAGAATTTCGTATGCACGCTCATAGCGTCCGGTTTTTATGTAGATTTTTGCCAGACTCTCGCTCAGGAGCGAATTTTCCGGAGGGGTAGGTGGAGTTTTCTTAGCCTGACGGGAGGGGGCGGGATTGGGTGGTATGGATGTTTCGCCTTTCGGATCCGGGCGGAGCACTTCGGCGGCTTCCTGCTCTGTGTCGGCCGGGGCAACTGCGGCCGTGGTGCCTTCTCCGGTGCTTTCTTTGGCACGCTGCGAGAGTATGAAGCGGTTTATGCGGTCGGCGCGGTCGTCGCCGGTTGATTCGGCCGAGGGGGCGTCGGCTGCCTCCTGGCGTGCGAGCTGCTGGGAATAGTCGGCCACGGGATGGAAAATGAGCCGCTCGAGCACCGAGGTCTCCTCGGGGTTGTCTGTGCCGTAGTTTTCGAGGAATTTGGAGATGGCTCCTTCGGTCGAGGGCGTGCGGTTCCCGGCTTTTGAGGGATAGAAATTGTCGAAGCGCGCCGCCTGGGGGTCGTCGGCGAGCCTGGCCGCGGCTTCGGTGCCGGGGCGCGAGAGGGCGAGGAATTCGTCGGCGCCGTCGGGGAGCGGCGTCTCAGGGCTTTCGGCTATCTGCCTGAGCAGGTCGGCGAGTCTGGGCGTTTCGGACATGGTTTTGTTTCGGAAAGGTGAGAGAATTACCAGTTGCCGAGCGTGGCGTTGAAAATCAGGTCGATAAGCTCTTTGGAAATTTCGGAGCATAGCTGTTCCTGCACGTCGGTGAGCATCTGCGAAGCGTCGAAATCGCGATAGGCCGAAAAACTCTGGTCGATGCTGTTGGCGTCGTTTTTCGTGTCGGTGTATTTCACGCGCACGGTGATGGTGAGGCGCGTTTTCGAAGCGTAGGCGTCTTCGGTCACGGCCTGCGGCGATAGGTTGTAGCCCGTGATTTCTCCTTCAAGCTCGAGGTCGGAGGCTCCGTCGACCACCTGCAGGCGCGTATTGCGTGTCACGTAGTCCATCAGCTCGTTTTCAAACGTCTGCTGCAGGGGCGCGTAGACAAGCGCCGCGCGGATCGGGAACTCGCCGATGTGGATTGTGCGGTAAACGGTATAGTCGATTGCAGCGCCGTTGAGTTTATAGCTTATGCGGCAGCTCTGGGGCACCATGGCGGCCATAGCCACCAGCAGGGCCGTCAGGAGGGTCTTTATATGGAGATTTCGGAGCATTTGTATGGGGAAAGGGTCTATTCGAGTCCGTATTCTTTGATTTTGCGGTAGAGAGAGCGTTCGGAGATATTGAGTTCGAGGGCAGTGGCGCGGCGACGGCCGCCGTTGCGTTCGAGCGAGAGGCGGATGGTCTCGCGTTCGGTCTGCTCGAGGGTAGGTCGGTCGAGGTTCACCACCGAGTGGGTCACGTCGATAGGCTCGGCCACCGTGGGTGTCTGTTCGGCCGGTTTGGGTGTTTCGCCGAAGGGCCGGGCGAACATCGGATGGGTGGCCACGGGGTATTTCACCAGTGCCGCGCCGGGGTTGTCGATGCGCAGGCTGTCAGCGGATTCCCGGCTCTCGGATTGGGGGGCGTCGCCAATTTTGCGGCGCAGCGAGTCGATTTCGCCCTGGAGGGCGAATATCATATTGAAGAGCATTTCGCGTTCGCGCTCGTAGGAGTGGGTCTGCTGCATGGCATCCGAAGAGAGCACGGGCGAATATCCCGACGTGATTTCCGGAAGATACCCCTTGAGTGTATCCTCGCCCACGGTCTCTCCGGCGTGGAAGAGAGCCACCTGCTCCACAACGTTCTTGAGCTGCCGCACGTTGCCGGGCCATCGGTAGGCCATCAGTGCATCGCGGCCTGAGTCGGAGATGTCGATGGGCTCCATGCGGTAGCGCTCGGCAAAATCGGCGGCGAATTTGCGTGCGAGCAGGGCGATGTCCGAACCTCGGTCGCGCAGCGGCGGAACCTGAATCTGCACGGTGCTCAGGCGGTAGAACAGGTCCTCGCGGAAGCGGCCCTCGCGCACGGCCTTGAGCATGTCGACATTGGTGGCGGCTACCACGCGGATGTTGGTTTTCTGTACGGTCGACGAGCCCACTTTCATGAATTCGCCGCTTTCGAGCACACGCAGCAGGCGTGCCTGGGTTGTGAGCGGAAGTTCGGCCACTTCGTCGAGGAAGATGGTACCCCCGTCGGCCTCCTCGAAGTACCCCTTGCGGGTGGCTACGGCGCCGGTGAAGGCTCCCTTTTCGTGGCCGAACAGTTCGGAGTCGATGGTGCCTTCGGGGATTGCGCCGCAGTTCACGGCTATATAGCGCGAATGCTTGCGCGGCGAGAATGCATGGATTATCTGCGGAAAGAATTCCTTGCCGCTGCCGCTTTCGCCGGTGACGAGCACCGAGAGGTCGATGGGAGCTACACGCAGGGCACGGCTCACAGCCTCCGTAAGAGCCGGGGCGGTGCCTACGATGCCGAATCGGGCTTTGGCCTGTTGAACTGCCTGTGTCAATTCAAATAGGAATTATAAATGGTTTCGGTAGATGTGTTGACTGTTTGTGCCTCTGAGTCGGTTATTTTACCTTGCGCAGACGGTAGGTCTGCTCGCGCAGGAAGTCGGAGAATTCCTTCTCCGAGCCCATATGGGCCTGCTGCTCTTCGGGCGAGATGGGATTGCCGACGGTAATGTGGAAGGTTTTCCCCTTCTTGCGGAATACCTCGGCGGGATGGCGGAAAGTGCGCAGCTGCCAGCACGTTACGCCCAGCAGGTTGAAGAACCACGACTGCGATCCGTGGAAGAAAATCGGGATTACCGGCACTTTGGCCTTCTGGATCAGCTGGATAACGGTAGGCTGCCATTCGCGGTCGTGCAGGCGACCCTTCCAGTCGATTTTGCCCACGGCGCCGGCAGGGAAGAACCCCACGGGGTCGCCCTGGCGCACCATCTTGATTACCTCGCGGATTCCGGCCATCGAGACGGCCTTCTTCTTGGGGTCGTTGCTGGCCTCCTGGTCGACTGCTATGAAGCTGGGGCGCATCGCCCAGATGTAGTTCAGGAACATGTTGACCATCACCTTGTAGCGCGGACGGCGCGATCCGATCAGGTCGATGAGGATAATCCCGTCGAGAGCGCCGAAATGGTGGTTGCTGATAGTGATGAACGACCCTTCGGGCAGATTTTCAAGCACCTCGTTGTTGTCGATGCGAAGCTTGATGTTCAGGTCGGCGAGCAGACCGCGACAGAATGCCGGACCCGGATGCGCGCAATTGTGGGCGTGAATCCAGTTAACCTTGTCCATCGATAGGAAGCGGATAAGGCGGTCTACGAGCTTGCGGTGCCCCCGGAGCTTCGGCACCATCTTCATGATGTCGTCGGCATCGAGCACGGTATCCTTGTGGGGCTTCCCGTTCTCGTCGAAGCGGGCGGAGCTGAAATCCACATCGGGTGGTGCGGGCACCGCCTCCGAAGCCGGCAGCGCCATTCCTCGGCTCATCGCCTTGAGGTCGGCATCCCCCGCCTCGGAAATATTGAGAGTTGTATTGCTGTCTGTATTTGCCATAATAATCGGTAGAATTTTCTAATCCCTTCCCTACCATTCTAACCACAAATTTACAACAAAAACCGCAGATTATTACATCCCGGCCCCACCCCCGCGTTAAAAATCTGAAATTGCTGAAAATACGACGTCCCGCTACGGGGCATGGCTGAACATGCTTCCATAGCGGGGCGTCTGTTCTTTTCGCAGGCCGTAAAGAACCAAAAGGCCAAGAGGCGCGGAGAAAAGCTTCTCGGCGAGGGCGCCTGCCATCCGGACGGAAGCGGCGAGCTGAAGCTCGCTCACAGAACCACCGAAATGTAGGGACGCACGGCTCGTGCGTCCGAATTTAACGCCTGATTTTTCAGCTGTTAACGCGGACGCAC
>OGNF01001865.1_pt1 | contig 17564 bp, 15 predicted proteins | sample 1573321 | NCBI WGS metagenome assembly OGNF01 (sample SAMEA2581911, study PRJEB24529) | metagenome | biome: Human gut stool | place: China | collected 2011
CAGCCGTTGGCAGCTCTGCTGCCTTACGGATGTGGCATACCCCTTGCGGGTAATCGGGTGCGGTGTACATGGCTTCGCCATGAATCTTCTGCAAGTCGTAACTACTCTCAACCGCGCCTTACTATCGTGAGGCGCGAGTGACGTTTGCGCGGCGGCAGACTGCTTACCGAATGCGGCATTGCTGCGCTCGCCGCATTGATGGGTGCCTCGGTAGACGATGATTAGGTGTACTTCTACAAGATGGGCAGAGCGGCAGCGGATAGTAGGAGCAAACCAAATCGTATAGCAATGCTAACGCGGCAACGCCGCGCGCAGGAAGTAGCATCGGCAAGCATTACGCCTCTTCGAGCTGCTTGCTTGCAATGAAAAAACGCCTTTCTCTGGGGGTTCCAAAGGGGGTGTTCTCTTTCGCGAAAGAGAACACCCCCTTTGACTCGCTCCCCTGCGCGGCGCAGGGAAACCCTTTGCACTTCTTGCAAGAAGAAAATAAAAGACTTCCTTTTCTAAAAAATCTCTGTTACAATACAGGATACAAATACTAAATCGCAAGGAGAACTTTGATGAAAAAGCTGCTTTGCCTTCTTCTGACGCTCGCTATGACGCTTTCGCTCGCTGCCTGCGGCAGCAAGGCGGACGACAAGACGCCGGAAGAGGACGATCCCACACAGACGGAGACGAACATCGCCGACAAGCAGGACGAGCCCTCCGCGGATGACGCGGACAAGGACGATGCATCCGACGCTACAGAGATCGAACCCGACGCAAACAAGGGCGAAAAGCCTGACGAGGCACAAAAGCCCGCGGAACCGACCAAGTCCGACAGCAAGAAGGACGAGACGCCCGCAAGCAAGCCGTCCGAACCTGCTAAACCTGCCGAGCCCTCCAAGCCCGCGGAAACACCGTCGGAAACACCTGCGGCGCAGGACACCGGCGCGCTCTCACTGCTCACGTCTGTCTGGAGCACGTACAGCGAGGATGACAAATTTCCCGCCGCGGGCGGAGACGCAGAGCACAGCGTCGACGACGCGCCCGGCAGCTTCGATGTGTCGAACGCTGACAGCCTGACCTATCAGCTGACGTTCCCGTCCGCCGACGTGTCGCTCATCGACGGCGCGGCATCGCTCGTGCACATGATGAACCTCAACACCTTTACCTGCGGCGCGTTCCACGTCAGTGACGCGGGCAACGTTTCGACCGTCGCCGCCGACATCCGCAGCGCCGTGCAGGGCAAGCAGTGGATGTGCGGCTTCCCCGAAAGGCTCGTGATCCTCACGTCGGGGCAGTACGTCGTGTCCGTCTACGGCAACGAGAGCCTGGTCAACACGTTCCGCGACAAGTTCGTCGCCGCCCACAGCGGCGCGAGCACCGTCTATGACGAGGCCATCGGCGCGTAACTTCATCAAAAAAGGAAGCGCAAGCATTTTGCTTGCGCTTCCTTTTTACAATTCGATGATCTGGCAGGGGACGGGGATGGGTAATTCCTCATGTGTGGAGAGGATCACGATTTTCGTCTCTGCCGCGCGCAGGATGGCGCGCATCGCGGCCTCGCGGTTTTCCGCGTCGAGGCCGGTGAACGGCTCGTCGAGCGCGAGCGCGTCGGACGGCGCGAGCAGCGCTCGAGCGAGTGCCAGCCGGCGCTGCATGCCGCCGGAATAATCGCGTACCTTCTTTTTCCCCACGTCGCCAAGTCCCAGTTCTTCCAGGAGCGCCTGCGCCGCCGCGGCGTTGTAATTCGCGCCGAGGACGAAGCGAAGATTTCCCTCTGCGTCCAGCCCTTCGAGCAGGCAGTTTTCCTGAAAGACCGCCGTCCAGCGAAATTTATCGCCGTTGACCGTGCCGCTGTCCGGCGTTTCCAGCCCGAGCAGCACGCGCAGCAGCGTCGTCTTGCCGATGCCGGAGGGACCGAGCAGGCGCGTCACGCCGACGCGCGCGGTAAAGGAAATGTCGTCAAGCACCGCATTCTCGCCGTAGCGCTTGCAAAGGTGTTCGACTCGAAGCTCCATCATGCTCCCATCCTTTCTGCGATCTTGTCCACGAGGAGAAGAAACAGCTTTTCAAACGCCGCCGAGATCAGCACGATCGCCGCCGTCCAGGCGAAGAGGTCGGCGGTCTGGAAGTATATCTTCGCGTTGTAGAGCTTCTCACCGATCGAGCCGCTGGAGAGGGCGATGACCTCCGCCGCGGTGCCGGCCTTCCAGCAAAGGCCCAGCGCCGCACTGACGGCGGAGCGGAAGTAGGGAAGCACCTGCGGCAGATACACGCCCCGCAGCGTGCGCGAAAACGGCACGCGGAACACGCGCGCCATCTCCAGAAGAGAGGCGTCCGTGCGCCGGATGCCCTCAAGCACATTTAAGTACACGGGCGGGAAGACCATCAGCGCCGCGATGAACAGCGGCAGCGTTCGGCTGGAGAGCCAGATAAGCGCCAGAATGATGAACGACGCCACCGGCACGGTCTTGACCGCCGCCACGAGCGGCGCAAGCAGCTCTTTGACGCGCGAAAACCGCGCGGAAAGCGCCGCCAGCACAACTGCCAGCGCGCAGGAAAGCAAAAAGCCGCCCAGAATGTGCATGCTCGACGTGCCGATGGCGCACCAGAACACCGCCGTGCCCGCCAGCGAAATGAGCCGCGCGAGCGAGGATACGGGAGAGGGGAGCAGCAGCGCGCCGTGCGGGTATGCCGCGTGCAGTGCCAACGCGGCAAGCTGCCAGACGATCAGCCAGAAAGCGACTGCCCAGAGACGCACGTTCTGCTTTTTTCCGCGCATGATCATCTCTCCTTTCCTTGAAATACGGCGGCGGGACAGCGCCCGCCGCCGCAAAGAATTTATGCGAAATAGAAGCTGTTATCCGGCATCTCGCCGCCGACAGCGGCGGGAGACGCATTGTAGAGCACCTCTAAATAACCGGGCAGCGCCTCAAGAAGGTCTGCCCCCGTCAGGCAGACGATGTTGCAGTAGGGCAGTGCCTTTTCCGCGACGGCGGCGTCCACGATGCTGTATTCGCCGATGAGCGCGGCGGCATCCGCGGTGTTGGCGTTCACCCAGTCGACGCTCGCGGCGTAGTCCTTGAGAAAGGCCTCCACGGCGGCAGGATTTTCCTCCACGACCGCGCGGCGGGCAACAATGACGCCCGTGATGAGCGCCGAGCCGTTATCGAGTGCGTCCCATTCAGCATTCAGATCGAGCGCCATGCGCAGGCCCTCGATCTTGCTCTGCGCCACGGTGACGAAGGGCTGGGGCAGGAGCGCAACGCTCGCCTGACCGGAAGCCAGCGCCGCGACACACTCGCTGTGCTCGCTCTTCCAGTCGATCGTCACATCGTTATCGGGATCGATGCCGTTTTCCGTGAGAAGATAGCGCAGGGCGTATTCCGGCGTAGAGCCCTTGCCCGCCGCCACGATGGTCTTGCCCTTCAAGTCGGCCATGGAGTGCACGCTCTCGCCGTTTTCCACGATGTAGAGAACGCCGAGCGTGTTGACCGCCAGCACCTCGATCTCGCCCTCCGTCTTATTGTAGAGCACGGCGGCGAGGTTCGCGGGCACGCAGGCCATGTCGAGCTCGCCCTTGAGGAGCGCGGGCGTCACTTCATCCGCAGAACCGGCAAGGGTAAAGGTATATTCATTGCCAGTCGTTTCGCCGCTTTCGCTGTCCTTCATCAGCTTCACAAGGCCCATGGCCGTAGGGCCCTTGAGCGCGGCGATGGAATAGCTCGCAGGGGTGAACTCCTCCTGCTCGGTCTGCTGGTCATCCCGCGCGTCGTTCGGCGTCTCATCCGCCTTCTGCCCGCAGGCGGCGAGCGAGAAGACGAGCGCAATCGTCAGGCACAGGGCCAAGAGATGTTTGAGATTCTTTTTCATTGTTTTTCTTCCTTTCCGATGCTGCCCTCGGGCGCGTAGACCGTTTTGGCGGTGATGCCGTCCAGACGGCCGATCTTGCCCGACAGGGCGGAGATGACGTTGCCCGGCGCGTCGAGCGCCACGCTGATGATATTCACGCCCTTTTCGCGGTACGGCACGCCCATGCGCCCGATGATATACTGACCGTACTGGTGCAGAAGCTCGTTGAGCGGCTGGACAGAGCTTCCCCCGCGGACGATGATGGCCAGCACGGCGACTCTCGTTTCCATTAACGCATTCTCCTTTGTCAAAATAAAAATCATCCCTTCCGCCGTTCAGCAGAAGGGATGGAAACAGCAAATGACGACGCAGCAGGGCTGTGTCTTTGTTTTCCCTCTTCTTGTGGCTCGGAACGCATCCTCGCTGTCAGAACGGTAGAATGAATCTGGTTCGCCGCCGGTCAGAGTAGTCTTCCCGGAAGGCAAAGCGATGATACCACACTTTCGCCGCAGCGTCAAGATGGAGGGACAATGGTATCGGATAAGCTGGAAAAAAGGCCAAAAGAAAACGTCCGCGAATAGTGCAAGGCATATAAATTCCATTGACTTTTTCGACGTTATCTTATACGATATGATAAACGTACAAGTTTTATACGCAGGGCTGAATTCCGGCCCCGGGAAGTCAGCTCTGTGATCCACAGGGCTGATTTTTGCTATTTGGGGAGAAATGAGAGGGAAGCGCATGCCATATTACGCACACATCCGGCAGGATGAAAACGGCCAGACCATCTATCAGACCGTCGCGGAGCACCTGACAGGTACAGCCGCGCTGTGCCGAGAGTTTGCCGCCGACTTCGGCGCAGAGGCGGACGGAGATCTGATGGGGCTCGCGCACGATCTCGGCAAATGCACTGACGCATTCCAGAAGCGCCTGCTTGAAGGTGGTCCCGTTGTCGACCACACCATGGCGGGGATGCTCACCTGTATAAAGATGAAGCGGCCCAGCGCCGCCGCGTGCGCCGCCGGTCACCACGGCGGACTTTTGGATGTCGGAAATCTGAGGACCGACCGCGCGGGCGAGGCCACGCTCTCCGGCCGGTTCAAAAAGGGCGTGGAGGGACACTATCTTGAGCGCTGCGGCGAGAGCGGCGTGACACTGCCAACTCTTCCGCCTGAGACGCCGGAACGGGATCCATTGAAAGCGTCGTTTCGGACAAGGATGCTCTATTCCTGTCTGGTGGACGCGGATTTTCTCGATACGGAGCGGTTCATGGACGGCGAACGCGGGCGCGGCGGATATGACGATCTTCCGACGCTGCTAAGGCGGCTGAAAGAATACATCGCGCCGTGGCAGGAACCGAAAACAGCGCTCAACAAGCTGCGCTGCAAAATTCTAAACAGCTGTCTGGATACAGGCAGTAAATCAAAAGGCATTTACACGCTGACCGTGCCGACCGGCGGCGGAAAGACGGTCGCGTCGCTCGCCTTTGCGCTGCGGCACGCAGTGGCGCACGGGATGAAGCGGGTGATCTACGTCGTGCCGTACACGTCGATCATCGAGCAGAATGCCGAAGTATTCCGCGAGATCCTCGGCGACGGCAATGTGCTCGAGCATCACTCAGGTGTGCAGTTCGAGCTTTCCGACGGCGCGTCGCCCGAGGAGGTGCGCCGCGCGCTGGCGGCGGAAAACTGGGACATGCCGGTCATCGTCACAACGGCGGTGCAGTTTTTTGAGTCCATTTACGCAAACCGTTCGTCAAAATGCCGCAAGCTCCATAATCTTGCCGACAGCGTCATCATTTTTGACGAGGCGCAAATGCTGCCGCTTTGCCATCTGCGGCCCTGCGTGGCGGCGATGGCATCGCTTGCCGAGCAATTCCGTTCAACGCTTGTGCTGTGCACAGCCACGCAGCCGTCGCTCGATGACCTGCTGCACACCTATGCGCCAAGCTGCCCTATCACAGAGCTGTGCCCGCAGACGGCGGAGGAATACGACAGCTTCCGCCGCGTGACGTTTCGGCAGGAGGGCATCTTGGAGGACGACGCGCTTGCGGAAAAGCTCAGCGAGCACCGGCAGGTGCTTTGCATCGTGAACAGCCGCAAGGCGGCGCAGAGCATCTTTGCGCGCTTGCCGCAGGAGGCGAGCTTTCACCTCTCGACGCTGATGGTGCCCGCACAGCGGCAGACGCTTCTCGATGAGATCCGGCGGCGCCTAAAGGCGGGGGAACCGTGCCGCGTCGTGTCGACCTCGCTGATCGAGGCGGGCGTGGACGTGGACTTTCCCGCGGTGTACCGCGAGCTGGCTGGGCTGGATTCCGTCTTGCAGGCGGCGGGGCGCTGCAACCGCGAGGGAAAGCGGGCGGCAGGTGAGAGCATCGTAACGATCTTTGAGCGGACGGAGCTGCCGCCGCTTTTGTTCCGCACGGCGGTGGGCGCAACACGCCATGCGCTGAAAGACGGGCGAGACCCCGCCGTGCAGGAAACCATGCAGCGCTATTTCCGCGAACTGCGCGCGCTGAGCGGGGAAACACTTGACAAGTACGGCATTGTCAAAGCCTTTGAGGATGGCATCAACGGCTGCGAACTGCCGTTTCGCACCGTGGCGGAGAATTTTCATCTGATCGATCAGAACACGCGCACGGTCTATGTCCCGTTTGGCGGCGGAGCGGCGCTCATCGAACGGCTGAAAGCGGGCGAGTGCTCCAAAGAGCTCTACCGCAAGCTGGGGCGCTACGCAGTCTCGGTCTACGAACCGCATTTTCAAAAGCTCTATACCGCGGGCGCGCTGCTGACGGCGCGAGAGGTCCCTGCGCTGGATGAAGACAGTGCGATCTTAAACGATATGAGTCTGTACAGCGAAATGACCGGCCTGACGCTGGAACCGGAGACGGGGAAAGCGGAGTTTATCTGAAAAATGGGAGAAGGACGGTTTCCCGTCCTTCTCCCTGCGAACATACTTATTTCAAATTATATTTCAACCCACGCTGCTTTCAGCGACGGAGAAACTATACACGAAAAAAATGCACCTGTCAAATTCTCTAAGCAAAATCATATTACTTATTTCTTATTATAAAAAAGTGATTGACGATTTGAAGAATAAGTAGTATTCTCTAAATAGAAAATGATGAAAGGAGTGGTTCTATGGCAATTCAAGTAGAAGTCTGGGGAGACTACGCATGCTTTGCGCGATGCGAACTGAAGACGGAACGCGTCAGCTATGACGTGATGACGCCGTCAGCGGCGCGCGGGCTGTTGGAAAGCATCTACTGGCACCCAGGGCTCCGTTGGGTGATCGACCGCATCCATGTGTGCGCCCCCATCCGCTTCACCAACATCCGCCGCAACGAGGTCAAAGATGTCATCAGCGCCCGCAGGGCAAAGACCGTGATGGAAAAAGGGCAGGGGGAGCTGTACCTCGCCGCGTCGGAGAGCATTCAGCAGCGCGCGGCTATGGTGCTGCGGGACGTACACTATGTCATCGACGCGCACTTCGACATGACGGACGCCGCTGCGCCCGGCGACAATCCCGGCAAGTTTCAGGACATGATCAAGCGACGGCTGGAAAAGGGGCAGTGTTACAGCATGCCGTATTTCGGCACGCGGGAGTTTCCCGCGCAGTTCCGGCGCTGCACGGAACTGCCGCCGTGCCCCGATGAGCTCAAAGGCACGCGCGACCTCGGCTGGATGCTGTGGGACCTCGATTACAGCGATCCAGCGGACATCACACCAAAGTTTTTCCGCGCGAGCCTTATCGATGGTGTGATGACCGTTCCTCCGCCGAACAGCGGGGAGGTGAGAGGATGATCCTGCAAGCGCTGACGCGATATTATGAAGACCTGCGCGCACAGGGCAAGATCGACGCCCCCGGCTGGGCTCCTGCGAAGATCAGCTTTGCGCTGCATCTCGATGAAAACGGCGAACTGACACAGGTCGTGCCGACGATGGAGGAAGTACCGAAGGGGAAGAAAACCGTTTTGCAGCCGCAGTCTAAGCCATTACCTGCACCGGTAAAACGCGCTTCTAATATCGCATCAAATTTCCTTTGGGACAATTCCTCATATCTTCTTGGTATCGACCAAAAGGGCAAGCCTGAACGCAGCCGCGAGTGCTTTGCCACTGCGTCAAAGCTGCACCACGCGGTGCTGGATAGCGTCGATTCGCCCAATGCCCGCGCAATACTGGCATTTTTCGACACTTGGGAACCGGAACGCGCGGCAGAGCATCCGGCGCTTATCAGGCAGCTCGACGATGTGACCGCGGGCGGCAACCTCGTCTTTCGCGTGGATGGCCGCAAGGTCGAGGAGGATGCCGCTATCCGCGAGGCATGGCAGCGGTATCGGGACGGCGGCGAGAGCGGCGTCAAGATGCAGTGTCTCGTGACCGGAAAAGAGGATGAGATCGCCGCTGTGCACCCGTCGGTCAAGGGCGTGCGGGACGCGCAGTCCAGCGGCGCGGCGCTGGTGTCGTTCAACGCGCCGGCGTTCTGCTCCTACGGACGGGAGCAGAACTACAATGCCCCAGTCGGCAAATACGCCGCCTTTGCCTACACCGCCGCACTGAATCATCTGCTTGCGGACAGCGACCACGTCCAGCACATCGGCGATACGACAGTCGTCTGCTGGGCAGAGGGCGCAGATGATGCCTATCCCGGCTTTTTCAGCGCCGTGATTGGCGGCGGCACATACGGCGGCCTGTCGGACAATGATCTGCGCGCGGCGCTCAAACGTCTGGCGAATGGGCTGCCGTGCGACGACCTCGGCGTCGACCCGAATCGACCGTTTTACATTCTCGGTCTCGCGCCCAACGCGGCGCGCCTTTCCGTCCGCTTCTTTCTGCGCGACAGCTTCGGAAAGCTGATGGAGAATGTGAACGCGCACTATGCAAGGCTGGAGATCGCCGGTGCAAAATATTCGATACTCCCTTTGTGGGCTCTGCTGAACGCAACCGTACGAGATTCCAAAAAACAGGTCCCCAGTCCAGTTGTGTCTGGGGCAACGGTGCGGGCTGTATTTTCAGGAACTCCATACCCTGTATCTTTGATGGAAGCTGTCTTGCTTCGCATTCGTGCAGAGCGAAACGTTACTTGGGAGAGAGCCGCTATTTTGAAGGCCTATTTGGCAAAGAACTACGAACGAGGAAGCGATCATTCAATGTTTTCGGAGGTGACAAGTGTGCGGTTAAATGAAGATTGTAACTATATGCCATATCTTTTGGGTCGTCTGTTTCGAGTGATGGAAGAGATTCAGCTTGCATCGATGGGGTGGAGCGTGAACCGGAGTATTAGGGACAGCTATTTCAACTCGGCGGCATCAACACCGAGGAGTGTATTTGGCAAACTGTTCTCCTTGAGTAATTACCACCTGAAAAAACTCATGCGAGATAAGCCAGGATTAGGGAAAAAGCTCGGAGACTTGGAAAGTGATCTTGCTGCGCGACTGACCACACCACCACCGGCGCGATTCACGCAGGAAGAAACAATCTGTTTTTATCTTGGTTACTATCATCAGTGTAATGGCAAAAAGGAGGAGAAAGAAAATGTCTGATCCCATCAAGAACCGTTATGAATTTGTGGTGCTGTTCGACGTGGAAAACGGCAATCCGAACGGTGATCCCGATGCGGGCAATATGCCGCGCGTCGACCCCGAGACCGGCTATGGCCTTGTGACGGACGTTTGCCTCAAGCGCAAGATCCGCAATTATGTTGAAATGGCAAAAGAGGATGCAGATCATTATCATATCTACATCAAAGACGGCGTACCGCTGAACTCGAGCGATAAAGAGGCCTGCGCCTACGTCGGCGCAGACCCCGATAAGCTGAAGGAAGCCAAGAAAAAGGACGAGCATCTGGATGAAAAAATTCGCGACTTCATGTGTTCCAATTTCTACGATATCCGCACGTTCGGCGCGGTGATGACGACCTTTACCAAGGGTGCGCTCAACTGCGGTCAGGTGCGTGGGCCGGTGCAGCTCGGCTTTGCCCGAAGCATCGACCCCATTCTGCCGCAGGAGGTGACCATCACGCGCGTCGCCATCACGACCGAGGCGGACGCGGAAAAGAAGAACACCGAAATGGGCCGCAAGTACATCGTGCCTTACGGCCTCTACCGCGCGGAGGGCTATGTGTCGGCGAATCTCGCGCGCAAGACGACCGGCTTTTCGGAAGAGGACCTCGAACTCCTGTGGACGGCTATTTTGAACATGTTTGAAAACGACCATTCCGCCGCGCGCGGCAAGATGGCCGTGCGCGAGCTCATCGTCTTCAAGCACAACTGCGAGCTCGGCTGCGCTCCGGCGCACAAGCTCTTTGACCTTGTCAAGGTCGAACACAAGGACGGCGTGACCGCGCCGAGAAGCTACGGCGACTACACTGTCAGCGTGGATGAAACGCACCTTCCCTCCGGCGTGACTTGCACGCGGATGGGATGATCTATCAGGACGAGGACTTCCTCCAGCTTTCCGGCTTACAGCATTTCAAATTCTGCCGCCGCCAGTGGGCACTCATCCATGTAGAAAAGCAATGGGCGGAAAACTACCGCACAACGGACGGCGCGATCATGCACGAAAACGCGCACGACGGCTCATTCACCGAAAGCAGGGGCGACCTCGTCATCACGCGCGATATGCGCGTCTTTTCCCGCACGCTCGGCGTATCAGGCGCGTGCGACGTGCTGGAATTCCGCCGCGGCGAGACGGGCATTCCGCTCAAAGGCCGCGAGGGCCTGTGGCAGCCCTATCCCGTGGAGTATAAGCGCGGAAAGCCGAAAGAGGGCACGGAAGACACGCTCCAGCTCTGTGGACAGGCGATGTGCCTTGAAGAAATGCTCTGCTGCGAGATCCCGCGCGGCGCGCTCTATTACGGCGAGCCGCGGCGGCGCACGGAAGTCGACTTCACCCCTGAGCTGCGGCAGGAGGTGCGTGCCCTCCTTGAAGAGATGCACGCGCTCTACGTGCGCGGCAGCACGCCGAAGGTAAAGCCGACAAAGGGCTGCAACGCCTGCTCGCTGAAAGGATTGTGTCTGCCAAAGCTGATGAGAAGCAAGTCCGTTTCCGCGTATCTGCGCAGCGCAATGGAGGGAGAGCAATGAGACAGCTTTTGAACACGCTTTTTGTCACATCGGAGGATATTTACCTCTCGCTGGACGGGGAAAACGTTGTGGCGAACCGCGGCGGGGAAGCGGTCGCCCGCTATCCGCTGCACACGCTGCAAAGCATCGTCTCATTTTCCTACGCGGGCGCGTCGCCCGCCCTGATGGGCGCATGCGCGCAGCGGGAGATTGGACTTGCGTTCTGCTCGCCGCGCGGGAAATTTCTCGCCCGTGTAGCAGGTCAGGCGCAGGGGAACGTCTTGCTGCGGCGGATGCAGTACCGCGTGGCGGACGACCCGTCGCAGAGCTGTCGCGTCGCCGGAATGATGATCTTCGGCAAGGTCTACAACGCAAAATGGAGCGTGGAGCGCACGCGCCGCGACCACGCCATGCGCATTGACGAATCGCGCTTTTCAGCCGTGTCCGACCAGTTACAGGGGCTTCTGCCGCAGATCGCAGCGGAGACGTCGCTCGACAGTCTGCGCGGCCTCGAGGGTATCGGTGCGGCGGCATATTTCAGCGTGCTGGACGACATGATCTTGCAGGGAAAAGAGACGTTTTTCTTCCGCGAGCGCAGCCGCCGTCCGCCGCTCGATGCGTTCAACGCGCTGCTGTCGTTTGCTTACAGTCTGCTCGCGCACGACTGCGCCTCGGCGCTTGAAAGCGTAGGGCTGGACGCCTACGTCGGATATCTCCACCGCGACCGGCCAGGGCGGGAGTCGCTGGCGCTCGATTTGATGGAGGAGCTGCGCCCGTGCTTTGCCGACCGCTTTGTGCTCACGCTCATCAACAACCGTGTGCTCAAAGCGATCGATTTTGACTTCCGCGAGAGCGGCGCGGTGCTGCTGACGGACACAGGGCGCAGGACGTTCCTGCAGAAGTGGCAGGAGCGAAAAAAGGAGACCATCACGCATCCGTTTCTCGAGGAAAAGATACCGTGGGGTCTGGTACCGTATGTACAAAGCCTGCTGCTCGCGCGGTACCTGCGCGGCGACTTGGACGACTATCCGCCGTTTTTATGGAAGTGAGGCGCCTATGCTGGTTCTGATCACCTACGATGTGAACACGAGCGACGCCGCCGGACGCGGGCGGCTGCGCAGAATCGCAAAGGAATGTGTCAATTACGGTCAGCGCGTGCAGAATTCGGTGTTCGAATGCCTGCTGGACACGGCGCAGTGCCGGAAGCTGCAAAATGAACTCTGTAAGATCATTGACCCAGAAAAGGACAGCCTTCGATTTTACTACTTGGGCAAGAAGTACGAGAATAAAATCGAACACTTCGGCTGCAAGCAGACGTATCTGCCCGAGGAACCGATGATCTTATAGTGCGAAGCACAAGTGCGCAGAGATCACTTGGGCGGTTCGCACCCAAAATCCGCATGGTTTTCCTGCATCAAAAAGGAGCAGAATGCCCTGACAGGCGGCATTCTGTGCAAAAGCATCTGAAATTTGTCTGTTATCGCAAAAATGTGCATAGTGATTTGTACACTTTTGCTGTCGCGCCCCGCAAGGGGCGCGTGGGTTGAAATTCTGACGGCGCGATCATGGAGGAGCGGGAGGACGGTCGCGCCCCGCAAGGGGCGCGTGGGTTGAAATACCGACACGGAGGGAAAGAGAGTGCGGGCGATCCGGTCGCGCCCCGCAAGGGGCGCGTGGGTTGAAATACAGCCAACGCCGGAGACCTGTAGAACGTGCGGAGTCGCGCCCCGCAAGGGGCGCGTGGGTTGAAATCCGGCTGCGGCGCGAGCGACGCCAAAGCGGCGCCGTCGCGCCCCGCAAGGGGCGCATGGGTTGAAATAAGGCATGGACGACGGAGCTTGTCGTGGTGGCAGTCGCGCCCCGCAAGGGGCGCGTGGATTGAAACGCTCCCGGATTCTCATTGCCGTATCCCTCCATAAAAAGGAAGTCTCTGCCAACCGGCAGAGACTTCCTTTCATTTTTCTATTTTACTGATCAAAGCTTGGGTTTACGTAGTAGACGTTTTTCTCGTCCAGGCGGTCCTTGGCGAGGCGCAGGCCTTCACCGAAGCGTACAAGATGGAAATAACAAGCCTTTAAATGCGCCATTCGATCTTGATGGAATCGCTGGTCGCATAGATGACACGGATGAGCTGATCTACCGTCTGTCGCTTATCGTCAAAGCTCAGTTCATCCCACATGGTCAGATGATTGCTGATCTCCGTGTAGTCTGCCTCCTTGTGCAGCTTCAGTTCAGAGATGCGTTTCATCAGCTCTTGCTTTTTCCCGTCCAGCTCCTTGATGCGTCCGCTGATATAGCGGAACATGGTATCGTCTGCAGCAGACAAACGCTCCATCAAGGCGGCGATCTCACTTTCAGCTTGCGTGAGTTGGATGCTCAACGCAGTCAATTCAGGGTTAATGCGATTTCCTTTACACTGTCTGAGTTTTCTGAATTGTGCCAGTTTTTTTCGCATCTCATCATAGATGATCTGCTCAAACTCGTCCGTGTAGATCGTTCCGGGACCTGCACAGGCTTTGGCGTTCATTTTGTTGGAGCAGAGGAGGTATCTGGAGCGGGTGGTCGAATAGTGCTTATCCACCAGCGCGTATCCGCAGATGCCGCATTTGATCTTTCCCGCCAGCCATGTGTTCTTGGCTTTCTGATACGGCTTGATCTGCTGTGCTTCCAGACACTTGGCACGGCATTTCAGCCACAGATCAGCGGGAACGATCCCCTCGTGCGGCGCCAGCACCAGATGATTGCCCTCCAGATTCATCTGCTTGCGGCCGGTGGAATCCTTTCCTTTGTAGTAGTAGCACCCGTTTGTGCCAATAAAATCGCCTGGGTCGTTTGCCATGATGGCGCCTTGGTCCCGATAGAACTCATAGACGGATAGATCCGAACGAACGTAGATGGGATTTCGCAGAACGTCTGCAAGGCGCGTGCGTCCCCACGGCTTTCCGTTTTTGAGAATACCGTGGCTCTGGAAGTAGCGGATGATGTCGCCGTAAGAGCATTCCGGCTTGGAATAAAGCTCATAGATCAAACGCACCTGCTCTGCTTCTTCCGTGTTGATCTCATACATGGACGTCTTGACACCATCAATGGTTGTCGGGATCAGCCGGAATCCATACGGAACTCTGCCGCCCATATAGAAGCTCTTTTGACTGCGAGAGTAGTAGGCGTCAGCCACGCGCTTTTGAATAGTTTCTCGTTCCAGCTGCGCGAATACAATGCAGATGTTGAGCATGGCGCGTCCCATGGGGGAAGATGTATCGAATTTTTCTGTTGTGGACACAAACTCGACCTTGTGTGTTCCGAACTGCTCCATCATATTGGAGAAGTCGAGAATGGAACGACTGATACGATCCAGCTTGTAAACAACGACCTTGCCGATCACTCCGTTTTCGATGTCGTTCATCATTTCCGCAAAGGCGGGGCGGTCTGTATTCTTCCCGCTGTAGCCTCTGTCGGTATAAACCTTGTACTGTTCACCTCTCATTTCGTATTGGCAGAACTCAATCTGGCTTTCGATGGAAATGCTATCGGCTCTGTCAACGGATTGTCTTGCGTATATTGCATTCATTTTGTAGCTCCTTTCTCATAGAAAAGAGCTGCTGACAGGTACATCATACCGCAGCAGCTCCTAAATAGCTATCATTTTCCTGTTGTTTCTCGTATTTGATAAAAATCTCGAAAAGGCCCTCTTCAATACATCGCCGCTGCTCCATGCACTCTTCAGCGGTAAGTTGAGGGGAGAGGTTTTCGATTCGAATCATGGCTTTTCTGCCGGAAACGATATGCGCATCACTGTCGTAAGTGAAGGGGCGGACAATAATAACGATCACCTCCCATGGGTGCTATCACTCTATTTATAAAAAACTTGTCCTATGCAAAAGAGACAGACCCAATCGGTCTGTCTCTTTCACCGGTATAATTCATGGCAGGGAAGTATGGATCACCTACATACCTCCCATCGTTTGCTCATGCTGTTGCTTTTTCTGTTCTTCCCGCGCGGCGTGTTCATCCAATTTCTCTTTCACAGCCATAGCCGCGCCCGCGGCAAAGCCGACCACTGCGCCGAAGTTCTCCGCGGCGATCCTGGCCTCGATGCGCCGACGCTGTTCTTCGGCATCGCCGCTTTCTTCGTCCAGCAGCAGACCGAGTGTTGCCAGCCCCGCCGCGCCGGTACGCAGCAGGGGCGTCATGGAAACAGGCTGAGGATCTTTGCCGCGCTGTACCATCCCGCCAGCGCCACCGAGCCAAGCAGCGTCACCAGCATGATCCACTTGATCGCTACGAGCAGACTGAAATCCGGCAGCCACCGAATCCATTTGCAGGAATACCGCTCGCTCAGGTTCCCAACTCGTTCCAGAAGCTTGTTCATCTCGGTCAGCGATCTCTGCATCTCGACCAGTGTGTTCTGCACCGACGCCAGGTCGGTGTGCGTTCTCAGACTGGGGAGCGTTTTCCGGATCTCCTCCAGTTCCCAATTCATTCCGTCTGCCTGCTCCATCAGCTTGCTCATCGCCTGCGGAAGATCGCATCGGATCACGATGGTCGGTGTATTTGCCGATGCGCTGTTCGGCTGATTCATCCGCTTCAATTCCTCCATCGATTTCCGCTGCTCGACGGAGTTTTCTCTTGACGAGCTCTGCGCGTATTCTGAATTCATGCTCCATGACCTCCTTGCAATACTTTTCCTCGTGTAGTTTGTTGTCGCGGCATCTCATGCCGTCCGGTGTGGTGTAGGTGATGTATTTGCGGCTGCTCTCCCAGCGGACCGCGTAGCCCTCGGACTCCATCAAGGAAACGAAGGCGTCCTTGTCAGCGGCATAGCGCATGCATTCATCTATCGTGTTTGCCAGCCGCAGCTTCCAGCTTTGTCCCTTGAGCGCTGTGTGGTACTCCGCTCCGCTCATGCTGCGAGACTTCTGTGCGGCCGCTTCAAAGACCGGCAGCCCCATCTCCTGACAGATCACATCGTTGCGCCGCATCAGTTCCTGCAGCTGTTTCTTTGCCATGTGCAGCTTCTTGCCCGTCTCGAAGTTAACGGAGTTGATGACGCAGTGGGAGTGAATGTGCTCGCGGTCAACATGGGTGCAGACCAACACCTCGCAGCCCTCAAAGTACCCCGCCAGCCGCCGCGCGGCTTCGTGGGCCTGCCGTGGATCGACTGCTGCGCCCTTTGGAAAGCTCTGCACCATGTGGTAGAACATCACGCCGCCGTCCTTGTGGTAGAGGAGTTTCGTGTTCAGGAAATCGTCGTAGACGCTCTGCGGTTGGCAGTTGATGCCGCTGATGAGCGGCCCATCCTCCCATGCGGTTTTCCTCTCCTGCATGACGTAGAGCATCACGCCGCGCATGGCGGCGCGGGATTGCGTGCCCCGCTTGTAGTTCACGAAATGTACGATGGCCATACGGCTCACCGACCTTCCATAACTGCCCGCAGAGCGGCGCTGACCTCAGACAGTTCCTGCGCGGCCTTGTCGAGACCGATGACCTGCACCTTGCCCATGTTGGCAAGAACGGTGAGGCGGTTGATGTTGCTGCCGATGCCCTTGAGCTGGCGGAGCAGCTCCTTCTGCTCGTCGATGACCACGATCCGCTTGCCGAGACAGCAGGCGGTGACGTAGTCGCTCATGGACATGTGGGCCTTCGCTGCCAGCGCCTTGATCTTCTCACGGTCAGCGGACGCCATGCGCGTGCTGAATTTGATATCTTTTTTCATGTTTTTCTCCAATCGTAGCTAAAAGTGGGTGTGGGCTTCTGCCCGCAGCTTGGGGGTGTGGGGCCATGCCCCGCCCAGTGCATTTGGCAGGGCAGCGGCTTCGCCGCAGACCAGACAAATGCGATGCTGGCCACCTCCAACGGAGGTGATAAAAGCTCCCGTAAAAGGAAATCTCTGCGCCTATTGGGAACAGCAGGATTCGTGGAGGGATTTGCCATCTACAGCAGAGAAACAAGATGTTTCTTCTGCTGGCTTTCAAGGGATTTTTTCTCCCTTCACACAGCGCTATTCCGACATTCCTGTGTGGGGGTATCACTACCCTTGGCGTGTGCTTCATGCCGTCGAAACGCTGGGCGCGCAGGGGACACGGTGGCTTAATAAGCTCCTTGTCGTGTACTCGCTCCCCGTCGGCTCTGCGAGCGCACACAGCGGCTCACAGGGGCAAACACGGGGCGTTTTCGCTGCCTGAGACATCGACAGGGTCGATAGGGTCAACAGCTTAGACACCCTGTGCATCGTCACTTTCGGCACGGCGCAGCTCAATGAGCCGCTTGCCGTTGCTGCGTCGCACCACGGCAGAGATGCCGATTTCCCTTAGTGTATCAACGCTTTGCAGAACCAGACGAGACACCTTCTTGGGCGTGATGCCCTCCGTGCCAACAGGGTCGATTCTTTCTGCCAACTCCGTGGGAGTGCCGATAAATTCGTCATAGTCCCGCATCAGTTCAGAGAGGAGAATAACGATCCGGCCGCCCAGCAGCTCCGGCTGTGTCCGGCTGTCCGACACCAGCTCCCACACGTTTTCCGCGTTGCGTTCCAGCGTCAGCTCACGATATTCGATGTCACGCCCGATGCAGGAGAGCGTCGCCTTGCCGCTGCCGCGCTTGTCTTCCACCAGCGTGAAGCTGGAATCCACCGCGCCGCTGATGGCCGTTGTGCCGGAGATGCGGC
>OGNF01001883.1_pt1 | contig 17408 bp, 13 predicted proteins | sample 1573321 | NCBI WGS metagenome assembly OGNF01 (sample SAMEA2581911, study PRJEB24529) | metagenome | biome: Human gut stool | place: China | collected 2011
TCTAAAGTACTGAGAGAATTTTCTAAAGTACTAAGTGTTTTTCCTAAAGTACTGAGTGTTTTTTCCAGCCTTGCGGAAAATGTACAGACCGTCCCGCTATATGGCACACACGAATGGAAAAACGGCGGCGGGGCATACTGCAAAAATTCTTGCGGCTTGTAGCCCCGCCGAGTCATCCTCACTCTGTCCTGATGTTGTTGACAGGATTTTCCGTAGCTACTCGCCAGCTCTGTGCCACAACAGTCAGAAGAACGACAACCGAAACAATCAGAAATGCCAACGGGAAGAACCACCAGTGAACAGGCGTGTGTTCCGCAAAATTCTGCAACCATTCCGCACTGATGAAGTAGCCCATCGGGGCGGCTATCACAAACCCGAGCAACAAGGGCCATAAATACCGGCCGGCAAAGAGACCGATGATTCCGCTCACACTGCATCCTATAATCTTCCTCAAGGCCATTTCCTTTCGACGGTATTCGGTTTCAAACATCGTCAAGCAGAACACGCCAATCAACGTAATGGAAATACAGACAAGCGCAAACAGTCTCACCTGGGAAATAAAGCGGAATTCCGCCTCATACATCTGCTGAAGGTCCAGATTCAAGAATCTGAATTCGCAGTTTTCTTCTGTTCCTGTTTCCGTAACCAACTGCTCCAGTTCCTTTTTAGCCTGCAACTTGTCATAGCCGTCCGTCACCCGTACGAAAACCACATTGCAACGGTCGCCCCACCAATCCTGCATATCTGGGCCCATGATGATAAAGGCCACCGGTACCTCGCTGTTGTCCTTGCGCATGGACATCAGCCTGAAATCCGCACTGACACCCACTACCGGATACTGTCCTTCGGGACCAGTCCACTCTTCTATATCGGCACTAATAGGCTGATTCAGCCGAATCCAAGGATATTTCTGCATCATAGTCTGATTCACCACATACGCCCCCTTCCGGTCGTGTACATTAAAATCACGTCCTTCCACAACAGGTATTTCCAAAGTTCTCAAGAAGTTCTCCTCCACAATCAAAGCATTAAAGGTGACATGGTGGTCCCCATCGCCACGTCCCCAGGCCATATAATTATCGGCACTACCCGGCACATCGGCGGCAAAACCGCAACTTTCCGCAAAAGGCAGTTTGCCGATTTCGGCAGACACAATCGACTTCTTCCCCATCACATCGCCGGGCAACCTTGCATACAGCACTTCATCTTTGTTAAAACCATAATCGGAATGGAATATATAATAGGACTGTCCTGCCATGACCAATACGAAAATAGTCAGGACAAAAGCCGTCACAAACTGAACCACCAACATGAGTCTTCGCAGGAAACGTCCTCTCGGCGAAAGTCCGAAAGTTCCCTTCAGCACCAGTGCCGGCGAGAAGGAAGTCACATACCAGGCAGAAAACAAGGCGGAAAGCACTCCCATACCCACGGAGGCTACCATCGCACTGCCAACCAATCCGACGTGACTGCGGAAACCGATGTCGCCCGAAACGAGCTCCATACATTCCGGCACATTCCGAAACGCCAGCACCATCAGGGCGGCCACCACAAGTGCAGCTATGGCCCAAATTACATTCTCCATCACCAATGCAAGGCGGAGACTGGCTGTGGACGCCCCCATAACCTTCCGCGTGTTCACCCCGCGCATGCGCACCGGAACCTGTGCCAATGAAAAGTTGGCAAAATTCAATAGTCCGACCAGCAATACAAAGACTGAAGCCGTATAATAAGCGTAAAGAAGCATTTCATTTCCCCTGTCTTCAGGCGCACATCCTTCAAAATAGGCACGGTCCATCGGTACAAGGCGGACAGGACACCGAGTGTTGTTTGAATAATTCCACTCCTGGCTCAGGATCTCGAAGAAGGCTTTTTCTGCCGCTTCGCGGTTCCGTTCGTCATCCAGCCGCAGATATATTTCGGCAGCCCAATTCGATGCGTTTCTATCCATATATTCCCCGTAATTCTTGAACAAACCGTTCCGGAAGGTACAGTTGTCCGTAAAATCACGGCACACACCGATGACTGTAGCATTCTCCACTCCCTTTTTCGGTATGGAAAACCTTTTCCCGACAGCCGGCTCGTTGCCAAAAACTTTTCGGGCCAGCGACTCGCTCATCACATAGCCGTCGGGCTGCTCTTTCCATGTGTCCGAACCGGGTAATCCCTCATTGCCCCAAAAGTCCAGGAAATTCTCTGTCACATGAAAAAATTGTGTGGGTATCAGTTTTTCATCCACTTCGATTTCTATCTGGTCAGACCAGGTTCCCCGGCTCGTGACGCCCTCCACATGAGGAATACGCGCACACAAGTCTTGCATGTTCGAGTTCCAGTGATTACTCCAGTCCGTGCCTCTGAGGAACTCCAACAACTACTCCATAGGCGGGACTCGGTTCTTCCCTCCAGCCGATAAGTCCTTTTATAGTCTTTCAGGCAATGGTTAAAAGTCCCGTAATAGTCTACCTGCGTCATAAACAGATAGAAAGCCGCAAGCGACAGACTCAGCCCCACCAGATTCAAGATAGAGGCCAGCCGATAACGGCGAAAAAAATAGAATAACGTTTTCATGACAGCTTACTCTTTATTCTGTATGTTTCCGTCAAAGCAATCCGTTGATGTTCTCCACCACCCGACCGTCGAACATATTGACAATCCGGTCTGCATAAGCCGCATCGTGCATCGAGTGCGTCACCATGACAATAGTGCTCCCCTCGCTGTGCAGGCGAGCCAGCAGTTCCATTACTTCACGACCGTTCTTCGAGTCCAGATTACCGGTAGGCTCGTCGGCAAGAATCAATTGGGGATGTCCCACTACCGCCCGCGCGATGGCTACACGCTGCTGCTGTCCGCCCGACAATTGCTGCGGATAATGCTTGGCACGCTGACTCATGCTGACTTTCCTCAACAGTTCCAGCACACGCTGCTTGCGTTCAGCCCGGGGAACGCCGATATATTTCAACTGCAACTCCACATTTTCCTCTGCCGTCAGTTCATCAATCAGGTTGAAACTCTGGAAAACGAAACCGATACGTCCCTTCCGGAAACGGGTCCGCTCACTCTCCTTCAGCCGCGAAACTTCCGTGTCTCCCAGCCAGTATTCCCCGCTGTCGGGATTGTCAAGCAACCCCAGGATATTCAGCAATGTTGATTTGCCACAACCGCTCGGCCCCATTATGGCTACAAATTCGCCATCTGCCACTTCCAGACTGATTCCGTCGAGTGCGGTGGTTTCCACTTCCTCCGTACGGAATATTTTTGTCAGTTTTTCAATTCTAATCATATTCTTTTCTTTTAATAAGTTGTTGTCCATATTTATTTCTTTAGCGCAGCCGCACTTTCTCACGGTGACGGCCATTCACATGTACCTTTCTCAACTAATCCTTGAATATCAGCATTTCCTTGTCCTTGAACGCTTCATAACCGCTGATAATCACTTCTTCACCCGGTTCGAGCCCTTCCTCCACTTCATAACACTGCGGATTCTGACGTCCGATACGGATATTCCGCCGGTAAGCCCGGTTACCTTCCTTGTCAAGCACGAATATCCAGTTGCCTCCCGTTGTCTGGAAGAAGGTGCCCCGCGGTATGATGACAGCCTCTTTCGGTGCTCCCAGTTCCAGATTCATGTCATACGTCTGACCGCTACGGATTTTCTCGGGTTTTTCCCCGACAAAGACGAGGTCAATTCGGAATTTCCCCCCACGGACTTCCGGATATACCTTGCAGACACTTACCTGATAGGTCTTACCGTCGCGAACGAACATAGCCTGCAAACCCGTTCTCACCCGGTCAATATAATGCTCATCCAGTTGCGACTGAATCTTGAAATCGGACAGGTCATTAATCTGCCCCACTTTTTCTCCGGCTGCGATGCTTTGTCCCAATTCCACATCAAGCAATCCCAATTCTCCGTCAATGGCCGAACGCAATTCCAGTTTCTCACGGCGTCCGCGCACAGCAATGACGTTCTGCTGCATGTTTGTCAGATTCTCTTCCATCTGCTCCATCTGCACCGAACGGGAAATGCTGTCCTGCCGAAGCCGCTGCACAATCAAATCGTGTTTTCTGCACACTAAATCGTAGTCCTCACGGCTCTGCAGATAAGTTTCCCGGCTGATGAGCCGTTCCTCATAGAGGCGGCGGTTCTGCTCAAAATTTCTTTTCTTCCGCTGCACATCCAGGTCCAGGGAAATCCTCTCCGTTCGGTTGTTGAGCAAATCCTGCTGCATGGTAATCTGCGTATTCCGCAAGAGATTCTGCTTTTCGGCGAGTTCGGCTTCCGCATTGAGAATCTGGAGGTCCAGATTGCTGTTGCTCAACCGCAGGATGACGTCACCCTTCCGGACTTTTGCTCCTTCCTCCAGGACGATGTCGCGAACGATGCCGCCTTCTTCAGGCGACAGCTGCACCACCTGAATCGGAATCACCTGTCCGCTGATGCGGATATAGTCCTTAAACACGTCACGCTTGACCTGCGAAACGGTCTGATATTTTCTCGAAACCTTCATCGCATCACTCCGAGTGCCGACCCAAAGCCAAACGCAGACAAATACAAAGAGACTGCCCCCCAAGGCATAAAACGTATAGCGGCTTTTCCACTTCTTTTTCTGAATTATTCTGTCCATAATGGTTTCCCCTGATAATATTCCAATATTCTTACATTAAAAAGCCAGTTTAGGCGACACTGCAGATGCTGTACCCGACTTTGCAGCAAGGTCACGTTTGCGGTCTGGACATCGAGCGGAGAAGCCAGTCCTTCCTCCCATTTCCTGACCAGAACTGTCGCAGCAGCGCTGTCGGCAGCCACTTTCTTCTCCATTTTGTCAACTTCCCGGCACGAGCTGTTCTGATCGGCCACAGCTTCCTTGATGAGCCGGTACAGTTCCTGTCGTTGGTTATCCAGATTTTCACGGGCCTGCTGAAGGTCATTGCGCCGGTCCCTGATATTCGTTATCGTATTGAGCCGGCCGAAAATCGGAATTGAGAGCGTAAATGACAGATACTGCCCCAAGTTGTTCTTCATCTGTTCCTCAAAGGTACGTACGCTTCTGCTCCCCAGGTCCTTGTAGTACGAAGTGGAAACACCGGCACCAAACGATAAAGAAGGAAAAAGTGACGCCTTGGCGGATTTCAACTGATAACGGGCAATCCGCAGCGAGGTCTCAGCCTGCTGAATGGAAGGATTCCAAGTTTCAGCCTGCCGGTAAATGACATCTGCAGCTTCCATCAGCAGTTTTTCTTCGAACACCACGACCGTATCCAGCACCAGGCTGTCTTCGACAGGATAGTCCATGGCCCGTTTCAAGGCAAGACTCGCCTTTTCGAGCAGTCCCTCCTGACGTTCCACCTCAAACTCATCGGCCGCCAGGGCCGACTGCATCTGCAACCGGTCGGTCTCTCCTTTCGCACCCACCTCTATCATCATCTCCGCCTGACGCAGCAACTCCCGGCTTTCGCGTCTCTTCTCCCTGGCCAGTCGCACAGCACCAAAATAATACTGTACATCCAGATAAGCCCGCAACACCTCCATGGCCACGGCGTCCTTTTGAGCCTGAATGCCCTGCCGGCCCAACAGTATGGAAGCCTTCGCCACGCGCAAGGCATGATAGCGCCGGAGCCCTTCAAATACCGATAACGAAGCCGACAGAGAATATCCGTTCGAAAACGTCCCCACATCGGTATAGGTATTGGTCTTGGGATCGATAGCCCGTCCAAAATTATACTGCACACCACTACTGGCGCCGACTGAAGGCAGGAAAGCACCTATTGCACGTTGTTGCTGCGACCGGCTGTCGCGCAGATTATATTCCTGAAGCCGTACGTCACGGCTGTGAGCGACGGCATACGCGATGCATCGGTCCAGCGTCCAGCGGTCCGACATTTCCGCATGTGCCGGCACCGCAGGTCCTCCCGCCAACAGACCACAAAAAATCAGGATGGGTAATAAATTCAATTTCATCTTCGATTGATTTTCGACACAAAACTATGCAGAAAGAAGCGACTTTGCAAGCCATCTTTACCGTCCGGCAACAGATTGTATGATAATCATACAGCGCGATGTATGATTATCATACAATCCCGGTTCCCTTCCGGCATTTTTCAGGATATATGCCCCCATATAACGCCGGAAATGAACTAACTTTACCGTGGTTTCGAGACGTACCCTTACCGACGTCCCACACACATAATCCATCTTGACCATATGGCAAATTACGGAACAATCCTCGCCGTAGACGACAATCCCGCCATTCTTACGGCATTGAAAATATGTCTGGGAGAAACCTTCCAGCGTATCCTGACCCTCCCCAGTCCCGCCAATCTCCTGACCGTACTCAACCAGGAGCCAGTGGACATCATTCTTCTCGACATGAATTTTTCGTTAGGCATCAATACCGGACAGGACGGCCTGCAATGGCTCCGAACCCTTATCCGGCAACACCCGGACATCCCCGTCGTCATGATAACGGCCTATGCGGACATCAAACTGGCCGTGCGCTGCCTGAAAAACGGGGCAGCCGATTTCGTAACCAAGCCCTGGGACAACGAGGAACTGATTCGTACACTCAAGGATGCCATTGACAGAAATCAGGAAACAGTGCCCCTGGACCAAGTCGTGCAGGAGCACGTGCACAAAGTCGTGGACAAATGCCACGGTAACATCAGCAAAGCGGCCGAAATTCTGGGCATTACACGGCAAACCCTATATGCAAGAATGAAAAAATGACGCTTATTTTCCTCCTCGTTGCTGCAGTTGCCACAGCCGGCATCTGGTTTTATCTGCATCAAAGAAAGTTGCAGGAACGTGCCCACCTGCTTCGCGAAGCCATACACAACCATGACATGAGCCTGCGCCTGCCGGTGAAAGGCCTCTTTTTCGGCGAACGTGCCCTCCAACAGACGCTCAACTACCTGGGCAAGGACATTAACCGCCTGCTCGCCCAAAATGAAATGGAAACCTGGCAACAGCTGACCCGCGTGCTGACACACGAAATCATGAACGCCACAGCACCCATCTCCAGCATCAGCCAGGCTTTTCTGAACGACCCGAACATCAAAGGCTCGCGCCATGAGGAAGGCATCCGCGCCATCTATGAAACGAGCCGCGAACTGTCCGCTTTTGTGGAGAACTACAGAAAACTGACGCATCTGCAGGAACCCGAACTGACCGACATCGACCTCATGGACATTATCAGTTCCATCCGCCCGCTGCATCCCGAACTGACGTGGCACGTACCCACCGGGGGCAGTTATCCCATGAAAGCCGACGCCAACATGATGCGGCACGTGCTGACCAATCTGATTAAGAATGCGGCAGAAGCCGGAGCAAACACCATTGACATCCGCTGGGATGAAGACATCTACATCAGCAACGACGGCAGCCTCATCCCGCCAGACATCGTTCAGGAAATTTTCGTCCCCTTCTTCACGACCAAGAAAAAAGGCTCGGGCATCGGCCTTCCGCTCTCACGACTGCTGATGGTCAAGCAGGGAAAGGAACTCTGTCTGGCAGATAAGCCCATCCCCGGATACCAGGTCACCTTCATCATCCGATAACAAGTCCCCCGCCGCCGTCACTGCTCCCGGGGGTTGATGCAGTTCGCTCCCAAAGGGGCACCGGGCATAGTCCGTCCACATTCTGCCGCCTCAACCGGAGACTTCCCCGATTCTCTTCGGCAACATCACGGCTGGTAAAAGCAGTTTTTGGCAGTTTCTCTTTACAAAATGCCGCAACATATCAAAAATATCGGCAAATTGCAGAATAAAGCCTTCTTTTTTTTACTTTATGCCAATAAATATTTTATAACTTTGCAAGTAGAAATAATGATTAAATAAAACCAAGACCATCATGAATCAACTTTCCAACCGTCTGAACAGACTTTCGCCGTCGGCCACACTGGCCATGTCACAGAAAAGCGGCGAGATGAAAGCCCAGGGCATTGACATCATTAATTTAAGCGTTGGCGAGCCGGATTTCAACACACCCGACCACATCAAGGCAGCCGCCATCAAAGCCATAGAGGAGAACTATTCACGCTACTCTCCCGTGGCCGGCTACCCAGCCCTGCGTGAAGCGATTGTCAAGAAGTTGAAAAACGAAAACGGTCTGGACTACACCGCAGCACAGATTTCCTGCGCCAACGGAGCCAAGCAGTCCGTGTGCAACACCATCATGGCTGTCGTCAACAGCGGAGACGAAGTCATCATTCCTGCCCCCTATTGGGTAAGTTATCCCGAAATGGTAAAACTGGCCAACGGTACTCCCGTTATCATACCGGCCGGCATCGAGCAGGACTTCAAAATAACTCCCGCCCAGTTGGAAGCTGCCATCACACCGCAAACACGTGCGCTCATCCTCTGCTCGCCCAGCAACCCGACAGGCTCTGTCTACAGCAAGGAAGAACTGGAAGGACTCGCAGAAGTGCTGGCACGCCACGAACGCGTCATTATCATTGCCGACGAAATTTACGAACACATCAACTACATCGGCAAGCATGAAAGCATTGCTCAGTTCAGCAGCATCCACGACCGCGTAGTAGTCATCAACGGTGTTTCCAAAGCTTATGCCATGACCGGATGGCGCATAGGTTTCGTTGCCGGTCCCGAATGGATTGTAAAAGGTATCAACAAACTGCAAGGACAATACACCAGCGGCCCCTGCTCTGTTTCCCAGAAGGCAGCCGAAGCCGCCTACACCGGTTCACAACAGTGTGTAGAAGACATGCGGGTGGCCTTCGAACGCCGCCGCAACCTGATTGTCAGTCTGGCCAAGGAAATTCCGGGACTGGAAGTGAACAATCCGCAGGGTGCCTTCTATCTGTTCCCCAAATGCAGCTACTACTTCGGTAAAACTGACGGTAACCGCACCATCAACAATTCCATGGATTTCGCCATGTATCTGCTTGAAGTGGGACACGTTGCTACCGTCGGCGGTGACGCATTCGGTTCACCTGAATGCTTCCGTATGAGCTATGCCACCAGCGATGAAAACATCGTTGAAGCCATGAGCCGCATCAAGAATGCACTTGCTCTTCTCAAATAAGAGAAAAAAGAAAAACAAAAACATACGCATGAATCGGGGATTTCCCTCTGACTATTCCAACATAGTCGAGGGAAATCCTCATTTTTTTGATGCCCCTCCATACGGCCTCTCTATATCTGAATCAGAGAAGATACAAAAAGAAAAAACTGAAGAAAAACGTGTTCCACGGTAGTTTCAAAAATACGTCTTTCTATAAAAATATTACCATACGCAACTATTCTTGAAAGTTTCAATATGAAATGAAAGCCTAAACAACTGGTGCTTAACATGCGATATATTTTATTTCTCTATGATAAAATCGTTGTTATATGCAGATATTTGCTATATTTGTGCGAATAATTAGATTTTTTTAGAGACTGAAACATATTGAATATAGAATGGGGACCAAACTGAATCGGATTAAAGTGGTTCTGGTTGAGAGAAATTTTTCTCAGAAAGAACTTGCTGCAAAAATCGGTAAAAGTTTTAGTACAATCAATGCGTATTGCGCAAATCGGCAACAACCAACTCTTGAGACATTAAATCAAATAGCCCAAATCCTTAATGTGCCAATGAGAGCTCTTATTAAAGAAGATTAGCCATTTATATTGATTGTGGTAAAGATTAATAATATCCCAGCTCTTACAAGTTATCAGCAAAAATTTCTTGCGTGGCAACTTGATCGTCGTCGTTCCTCTAGTGATGATGACAAATTCACTAGTGTGCTTGCTGAAGCCCAAGTTGACCTGAATCCACATCAAGTAGACGCAGCTCTTTTTGCCTTCAAGTCCCCATTGAGCATGGGAGCAGTATTGGCCGATGAAGTAGGACTTGGCAAAACGATAGAAGCAGCTCTTGTCATCTCGCAACAATGGGCTGAGCGGCACCGGCATATTTTGATAATAGCCCCTGCAACATTGCGTAAGCAGTGGAGCATGGAATTAGAGGAAAAGTTCTTTCTTCCATCTCTAATTTTGGAGTCTAAAAAATTCAACCAGATTCTTGCCGAAGCATATAAAAATCCGTTTAACGATAATGAGCATATTCTCATCTGTTCCTACCAATTTGCCAAAAAGCAAATCCGCCATATCGAACGCGTAAATTGGGATTTGATTGTCTTTGATGAGGCACACAAACTTCGTAATGTCTACAAATCAGGCAACAAAACTGCAATCGTCCTGAAGAACGGGCTGAAAAGCTATAAGAAATTATTGTTAACAGCCACACCTTTACAAAACAATATAAAGGAACTATATGGGCTTATTTCTATTATAGATGAGGGATATTTCGGTGGACTTAAAAGTTTTAATGATAGATACGGAAAAACAGAACTTCGTAAGGAATCAACATATAAAGAATTAAGAGAACGTATCCAGCCAATAATACATCGTACATTGCGAAGCGACGTTCAAGAATATGTAAAATACACCGAACGAAAAGCCTTGGTGCAGGAATATTATCCCAGTAATGACGAACAGACCTTGGGTGAAATGGTAAGTGAATATCTGCAACGCGACGAGTGTTTTGGTATGCCTCGCAGCCAGCGTTCTCTTATTACTCTTGTCCTGCACAAACTTTTATCCTCATCAACCTTCGCAATTGCAGGCACCTTGCAAACTATTATCGAGCGTTTGGAAAATATTGTCAAGGATAATTCTTCCGAAGAAGATAGTGATGCGATGCTTGTGAACGACCTGTCCCATGATGTTGAAGGGTATGAGGAATATGAAGATGAATGGCAGGATGAAGAAGACGAAGAATTTAACAATGAAGAGGGAAGGCATATATACTCAGTTGATGAAATTGAAGAGATTAGGGCTGAGATAAAAGACCTGAAAGTTATTCATTCTCTTGCTTTGGGCATTGCCGAGAATACAAAGGGAGGATGTTTGCTTCAAGCCCTGAAAATTGCATTTGAGGAAAAACGGAAAAATGGACAACCTGAAAAGGCGCTCATCTTCACAGAAAGCAACCGTACCCAGCTATACCTGAAACAACTACTTGAAGCACATGGTTATGCAGGACGTATTGTGCTATTCAATGGCAGTAACACTGACCCTAAATCCAAAGAGATATATGCAGCATGGAAAAACCGCTATGCGGGCACGTCCCGCATAACAGGTTCGTTGACAGCAGATAAGCGACAGGCACTCGTGGATTATTTTCGGGAAGAGGCACAAATAATGATAGCAACAGAAGCGGCAAGTGAAGGTATCAATCTACAATTCTGTTCGCTACTCGTAAATTTCGACTTGCCTTGGAATCCGCAACGAGTGGAACAGCGCATCGGCCGCTGCCATCGTTATGGGCAGAAAAACGATGTCGTTGTGGTCAACTTCATCAATAAGGCCAATCGTGCCGACCAGCGCGTATATGAGTTGCTTGACCAGAAGTACAATTTGTTCAAAGGCGTATTCGGTAGCAGCGATGAAGTGCTGGGTAGCACGATGGATGGTATCGACTTCGAACACCGTGTACTTGACATCTACCAGACTTGTCGTACCACTGAAGAAATTGATGCTGCCTTTGACCGATTGCAAGAAGAAATGCGCCAGCAGATAGAGGAGGTACTTGATAAAACACGCACTCAACTCATTGAGAATTTTGACCGCGATGTGGTCAATAAGCTCAAAGTACGCAAATCTACCGACGAACAGGCATTAAGTCAATTTTATCAATTATTGTGGCAGCTTACCATAAGTATGCTGGAAGGCAATATAGACAAGATTGACAACAAACGATATAGCTTTACTTTACGTCATAGTCCAACAGATGCAGGGCTGCAATTCTCAACCGGACCATATCGTATGGGTAAAGATATTTCTGATGCCTATACTTATCGCATAGGACATCCATTGGCACAATACCTTCTTGCAAAGGCAAAACGTCAAGATACGTCTGACGCTGTCGGCATTCTATTCAACTATACCGATTCTCTGGAAAAAATCTCTGTAATCGAAAACGAGGTCGGTAAATATGGAATTCTTTCCGTCAAAGTCGTGCACTATCATTCGCAAAAGGATGATGAAGATTGCATCATTGCCACAGCTGTCAATAACGATGGCCATGTCATGCCAGATGATTTTGTTGAGAAATTGATGTCAATCAGCGGGCACATCGTAAAGGACATTTTGCCTGTTATTGATGATACGCCTTTACTGGCGGAGATGGCCTCAAAACGAAAAAAGCTGAACGACAGCATTGCTCTGCGCGACAAGCTATTTATCGATGAAGAAAGCACCAAGATAGAACAATGGGCTGAAGACCAAACTTTCTCACTCGAAGAAGAATTGCGTAATGTAAAGAAACAGATAAAGGAACGTGAGCGAGAGTTCCGAAAAGAGTCCGACGACCATCGTCGCCGTCAGTTGCAATCTGAGATCCTTGCACTTCAACGTAGCCAGCGGCAGAAACGCCAGGAGTTGTTTTCGCTTGAAGATGAAATCATAGTGCGTCGAGATGCTCTTATTGCTGCTATAGACAGTTCTTTGAATAAAGCGGTAGAAGAAGAACATCTGTTTACCATAGCTTGGCAAATTGTATAAATTGAAACCACAAGAATAAAACATATGAACGAGCGATTAACTGTTAAATCATTTGGACCTGTCAGGGAACTTAACATCACCTTCAAAAAGGTCACATTGTTCATAGGCGATCAGGGAACAGGTAAAAGCTGTGTGGCAAAACTTTTTTCCATGTTCAAATGGCTGGAGAAGGTTTTAATCCAAAAAAAGTATAAACGAAATTATTTCGAACAATACAACCGATTTTTGACTAAGCTATGTTCCTATCATCGAATAGAGTCTTTCATCCAACAAGATTCTTATTTGAGGTATGAAAGTAATTTATATGATTTTGTCTATTCTGATGGTTCGTTCAGAATACATGACAAAAATGAAGACGGCGGCCTTTTTAGAGCAAACGGCGCAAATGCAACCGGCCTCTCAAAGATTATGTATGTTCCTGCCGAACGTTCAATCGTAAGTGTTGCTGAAAATAAGACAAAACTTTTAAAAGAGCTCCCGGATTCGAGCGAAACATTTTCTGATGAATTTGTGAATGCAAAAAAATTCTTCAAGAGCGGCTATGAACTTCCGTTTGAAGGACTACACTTTGAGTACGATTCTTTGAATGAGGTGGGTTGGATTAGTGGCGGTGATTATAAAGTTCGCCTGATTAATGCTTCAAGCGGCATTCAGTCGTCGCTTCCAATGTGTATGGTTTCTGAATATCTCAGTAAAATAATAGCCGACCGAGAAGAAGTAAAGCTCACCAAAGAAGAAAAAGACAAGCTTGAAAAACGGGTGGCCGAGATTATGCAGGACAACGACATTTCCGACAGTATCAAAGACATGATGATTCGACAGCTTTCATCAGCCAACAGATATGACCGTTTCATTAATATTGTTGAAGAGCCAGAGTTGAATCTTTTTCCGCAGTCTCAAATGGAAGTTTTACGTTCTTTGGTTGCTATCAATTCTTCCTCAGAGCAAAACATGCTTGTGCTTACCACACACAGCCCATATTCATTGGCCATCCTGAATATGCTGGTAATGGGTGCGAAGGTCTATCAAAGGGCAAGCGAAGCAGATAGAGCAGAGATAGAAAGCATTTTGCCGCATCGGTATCATCTTAATGAAAATGATGTGGCGGCATACCGCCTATCATCCAAAGAAGAGGACTATTGCGCATCAATAATCAATTCCAATACCGGAATGATTGCCAAGAATGACCTGGACTCGTGTTCGGACGAAATAAACAGAATCTTCAACCAACTGTATCGACTGTATGCCAACACTTTCAAAAGATAGGAATTTGCCTGTTGCCATAACACAATTACGGCTATGCTCGGCATTAAACAATTGTGGACGGGTAAAAGTGGAAGATGCTTTTGATAAGAGTGACGATGAGCATCTGTATGTTTATGATGACCAAAGTCTTGGTTATTCAGATTGGACGAATGTGGTTCCTGCAGCATTTTTATCAAAAACTTTTCATGCTCAAAATTCCAATAGAAATACATTGGTGCTGCTGCCTCTTGACGGACGCATCATAACAGGAGAGCATTTTATCCAGGGGGGTATATGTGATTGTGCTTTGCTCACTGACAAAGAAATGAGCCTGGTAGAGTTTAAGACCAATGTGTTGTCGACAAACTATCTGACCCTATTGCAGCGCGCAAATGAGGCTATAGACCAACTTTGGCACACATACGACAGCATTATCAGCCCGGGGTGCCGGAGGGTAGGCATAGATATTACACTCAAAGTCAGTATTGATTTTTATGTTGTATTTGACAGTGATTTGAGTGTAACCGGCGTGCGGGCGGATTTTCAAAACCTGCAAAATGTTTTTTTACAGAACAATCATTTCCCGTTGTTTTTTGAAAATAATAAACCATTCACATAAAACCATATGGCAACACAATTTGATAGGTTCATATCCACGATGAAGAAGGTGCTGATGCTCGACCAGGCAGACCTGGATTTCGGCATCTATCGTATTATGAACCAGAAGCGTGACCAAATAGAGTCCTATCTCAACAACGATTTGCGCCGGCAGGTAACCGAGGCCATCCGTGAGAATGCCTCCAGTGATGCCGAGACCCTGAAAAAGGATTTGAAGCAGTTGGTTGCTACATTGACGGCAGCGGGCATGAATCCCGACGATGCTCCCAGAGTGAAAGAGCTTAAGGAACGTATAGCTCAATGCGGCAACAGTGAGGAGTTGGAAAACGAAGTGTATTCGCATCTTACCCTATTCTTTGGCCGCTATTACGATGGAGGAGACTTTATCTCCCAGCGGCGCTACAAGAAGGACATATATGCCATACCCTACGAGGGCGAGGAGGTGAAACTGTATTGGGCCAATGCCGACCAGTATTATATCAAGACGGCCGAGTATTTCCGCAACTACCGTTTTGCCGTCGACGGCGATAAATTCTGCGAGTTTACCTTGCGTGAAGCTACTACCGAGCAAAACAACAATGTCGCCCAGAACAATATGGAGCGTCGTTTTGCGCTGTGTGAGGAGACGCCTATCGAAGTTATCGGCAATACGCTGCATATATACTTTACCTACGAATTGTACCCGAAGGCGACCAAGCAAAAGGGGCTTATCGAGGCAGCTTATGAGACCATTAAAGCGGCCATCCCGGTTGAGTTTGCGGATGTTCTTGCTCTGCGTCCGACCGAAAGCGACCGCACCCGTACTCTCTTGCAGAAACATCTGACCGACTATGTGGCCCGCAATACATTCGACTACTTTATTCACAAGGACCTCGGAGGTTTCCTTTCGCGCGAGCTCGATTTCTACATCAAGAACGAAATATTGGTTATCGACGATATCAATGCCCGTACGCCCGATGAAATTCTGAAGCATCTCACCGTAATCAAGGCCATAAAAGGGGTGGGCATGAAGCTCATCACCTTCCTTGCTTCGTTGGAGAACTACCAGAAACGGCTATGGCTGAAAAAGAAGTTTGTCGTGGAATCCAACTATTGCATCACGCTCGACCGGGTGCCGGAAAAACTCTACGCCGAGATTGCCGCCAACGATGCACAGCGGGAAGAATGGGTTCGCCTGTTCGCAATCGATGAGATTACCTCGCAAGCCACAAACGGCCTATTTGACGATGGTAAAAGCGGATATTCCGTGCCGCTTTCGGTGGATTTTCTCAAGGAGAATCCCTTCCTGGTGCTCGACACGAAATTCTTTACGGCGGAGTTCAAAAATGCCTCTATCGAAAATATAGATGAGCAGTGCGATGGTTTGCTGATTAATTCCGAGAATTTTCAGGCGCTGGAATTGTTGCAGGAGAAATATAAGGGATGCGTTAAATGTGTGTATATTGACCCACCATACAATACAGGTGATGATGATTTTGCATACAAGGATTGTTTCAAAGAAAGCAGTTGGTTAACATTCATTGAAAATCGTCTGCAATCATCAAGAGCATTCTATCAGGCAGGGGGTACATTTGCGGCAAGTATCGATATTAATGAGATTGACCATCTTACCGAATTGCTGGATAAAGAATTAGGTCGAATAAACAGAAAGGCGAATATAACTGTTAGGCGGGCATCCTTGACAGGTGCCAAAGTTATAAATCCCGGTCCTGTAAATATTGGTGAGAACGTGATTCTATACAGCAATAATGTCTCAAAATGGCAGCCCCAGAATGCATATAGAGCAAAAGGTTATGACAATCGTTATGGAACTATGATTGTTAATCCTCAAGATGATTATAGTAAATGGAAATTTAGTACTGTACTCGAAGAGTTTGCAAAATATAAGGGGATTCAGAAGTCCAAGTTAAAAAAAGTACTTGGAGTTGCATACGAGGAAGAACTTTTACAGTATGTTGTTAAACATGCGGATGGTATTATCCAATTAGCCTCATTAGATGAGAATAGCATCGGAAATAAAGCTATAGAAATAAAAAAGGAGTCTCAAACAAATCCTACGCGTATTTATCATTTGGAACGTATCGAAGCAAATGATTACTATGTTATAAACGGTAAAGTTATTCTTTTTTATAAAGATCGTCTAAAATGGATGGGCAATGGTCTTGTTCCCGTGGAACAAATATCAGATATTTGGGATGATGTATTACCTAATGACCTTCACAATGAGGGTGGAGTGCAACTGAAAAAAGGGAAGAAACCAGAAAAATTAGTAAACCGCATTTTTGAATGTACTACAAATAAAGGAGATATCATACTTGACTATTTTGCTGGTTCTGCTACATCCGGAGCTGTGGCTTTAAAATCTAAACGTAAGTTTATAAATATTGAAGCTAATGAATATTTCGATGATATTCCTCTAAAACGATTAAAAAACACACTGCATGGTGATACTTCTGGGGTGACTAATCTTTATCAGTGGAAGGGAGGCGGTTTTTTCAAATACATGCGTTTAGAGCAGTATGAAGATACGCTCAATAACCTCACCATACAGGCAGCAGACATCAGCAAAGACAACGCTGATTTTTATGATGGCTATATATTGGGCTATATGCTCGACATAGAGACGCGCGATTCGCTCTTCAACATGAAGTGGTTCAGAAATCCCTGGAACATGAAGCTGCGCATCACCCGGCAGAATGAAACCCGGGAGGAAAATATCGACGTAATCGAAACCTTCAATTACCTGATCGGCCTGAATGCCATAAGTATCCTCCACCCCAGAAAAGGCATTTGTACGGTCGAGGGTGTGACCCGCAGCGGAGAACGTACGCTGGTCATCTGGCGAGACTGCGACACGATGGACAATGAAGCGCTGGATGATTTCTTCCGTCGTATGAATTATTCTACGCGCGACACGGAGTTTGACCGCATCTATGTGAACGGCGACAACAATCTGGTAAATTTAGTTATATCTCAAAATT
>OGNF01001886.1_pt1 | contig 17376 bp, 9 predicted proteins | sample 1573321 | NCBI WGS metagenome assembly OGNF01 (sample SAMEA2581911, study PRJEB24529) | metagenome | biome: Human gut stool | place: China | collected 2011
GGTGATTATGGAACGAAGACATCCGTGCCTGCGTTCCATAAAGAGGCAGACAGACTTCTGCAAAAAATCTGCCTCTGCTTTATCCCTTTTTCAGAAAAATTTGCTAAATTTGCATTTCAATAGGTTTCCGGAATATTTTCCACTATTTTACGATAATACTCCGTATTTATATTGGTACCTTCTAATACTCTGATTATGAATAAATTTCTTCTGACATCTCTTGCCGCCGGCCTGGCCTTGGGTTGCATACTTCCCGCCTCGGCACAGCCTTCGGCAATGACCGGCGACGGAGCCGCGAAACGCCTCCGCCAACGCATGATGCGCGCCGCCGCCCTGGTGCCCCCCGCGCCCGCTCTCGGATGGGTAGTGCGCGACCGTGGCGAGCTGCCCCTCGGCCTCGTCCGCTTCTCGGCCGACGCCCCGATGAACCTAACTTCCCTTTTCCGCCTTACCGACAAGGCATACGCCGGGGTGATGACCCCCGACGGTTACTTCTTCTACCGTTTCCACGACGATGCCGCCTCGCAGGACATGCAGCCGCTCGCCCTCTCTACCGTAGATCCGCAGACCGGTGCCGTCACCGACATCGCCGACTGGAAAGACAAGGCCTTCATATTCAACGACATGGCCTACGACCGCAAGAACGGGAAGTGCTACGCCATAGCCCGCGAGTTCTATACCGACGACTTCCTGACGGCGCTACAGTTCGAGTATTCCGCCCTCTACGAGGTGTCGCTGACCACCGGTGTGGCTACGCGCGTAAAGCAGTTCATAGACTGGGCCAACGCCGCCATGAACAATCCCTGCTACCTGACGCTGACCTGCGACCTTGACGGCAACCTCTTTGCCATCGACGCCAACGGATACCTCGTGAAGCTGGACCGCGACAACGACTGGGCCGAGGTGCGCGTCGGAGACACCGGACGCCGTCCCGCACAGCGCCTCCAGACCATGGACTACGACCCCACTACCGACATGATATACTGGGCGGCCGACTATTCCACGGCACTGTCCGACCTCTGCCTGGTGAACCCGCGGACGGCCGAAACCGAAGTGGCGGGGCTGCTCGGCACCGACAGCCGCCTGGCCGGCCTCGCACTCGAATATGCCACTCCCGGAAGCGGGGCTCCCGCCGGAGTAGCCGACCTCGCCGCCACACACGATGCCTCCGGCGCCACACGCACCACCGTCTCCTTTACACTGCCCACGAAAACCTTCGGCGGTACCAACCTCCCCAGCGTAACCGGCGTTACCCTTAAGCGCGGGCAAGAAGTGGTAAAGACATGGACATCGGCGCAGCCCGGCGCCTCGCTCGAATATGCCGACGACCCCGGTCAAAGCGGCGCCGTGACCTATACCGTGACCGTGAAGAACGCCCTGGGCGACGGCCTTGCCAAGTGCGTGACTACGTGGGCCGGACGTGACGTGCCTGACGCAGTTACCGACGTGGGGATAGGCCGCAACGACGACGGCTCGGCCTTGGTAGTATGGACCGCTCCCGACGGCGGCCTGCACGGCGGATGGGTGGACAGCGCCTCGCTGCGCTACGACGTGGTGCGCATGCCCGGAAACACCCTCGTGGCCGCAGGTCTGGACAGGTGCGAGTTCACCGACCGTACAGTCACTACCATGAGCCGCTACCGCTACGTCGTGACTCCCTATACCGCCGACGGACGCGGCCCCGAAGCCTCATCCGTGGAGATAGAGCTGGGCAATGTCATCGCCGAGTTCCCGTATAACTGCCTCTTCAAGGACCAGTCCGTGTTCGACACATGGACTGTCGACGACCGCAACGGCGGCTCCACATGGAGCTGGAAGCAGCGCGGACTCAAGGACTACGACGGTTTCGCCATGTACAGCTACGACAACAATCAGACCGCCGACGACTACCTCTGGTCGCCGCCGCTGGCCCTGAAGAAGGGTTCCACCTATTCGCTGCAGTTCAACTACCGCGGCTCCAACGCCAACTACAAGGAGACCTTCGAGGCCGTCTACCGTGCCGAAGGTGGCGAGCCCCAGGTACTGAAGAGTTATGCCACGCAGGACGGCGACGGCCGCTTCGACACCCTTGACCTCCCCGCTCCGGCCGAGGACGGAACGTACCGTATCGGTTTCCACGCCACCTCTCCCAAGGGGCAGTATAACCTCTATATCACCGATGTTACAGTAGACCGTACCGGCGGCGAAGACCCGGGTCCCGGTCCCGATCCGGAACTGAAACCCGTGACGAACCTGCAGGCTTCGGTAAATAACGGCGACGGCTCCGTGACGCTCAGCTGGGCCTTCGATAACGGCCAGGGCGGCGGCGACGAACCCGACGAACCCGGCCTGAAAACCGCTATAAGCGAAGACTGGGAGTCGTATCCCGACTTCGTGCTCAACCCCTCGGGCCGCGTGGCCTGGAGCTATGTGGACGGCGACGGCGGCAAGCCCTATACCTCCGACTATGCCGACATGCCTTATCCCACCGACGGCCAACCGCTGGCCGCCATGATAATGAACCCCTACGAGCTGGGCTCATACGTCTATACGCCGAATCCCGCCCATTCGGGCGAGAAGTACCTCCTCTTCAAGAGCAACTTCGCCGCCGGCGACGGCACGCGCCCCGCTCCCAAGCCCGACGACTACCTCATCTCGCCGAAACTCGATTACGGCCGCGACTTCGTGTTCTCGTTCTACTGCAAGGCCGACCCCGACTTCGAGGGTCAGGAAGCCGGTGACTTCTGGGGCCCGCTCTGGAACACCGAGAAGTTCCGCGTAGGTTACTCTACCACAGGCAATAAGCCGGCCGACTTCATCTGGCTAAGCGATGAACCCGAGTCCGTGACCAACACCGACGACTCGTGGAAACTCAGGGAGTATGCCATCCCCGCCGCCGCCAAGTATGTCTGCATCAACTATTGCACGCCCGAAAACGGCTTCTGGTTTATGGTCGACGACATTTATATCGGCCTGCCGCAGACCGCCTCGAAGCGCCGCGCCGATGCCAAGGAACCTGTCTTCAAGCACTTCTCCGTAGCCCTCAACGGCGAGAAGAGCGGCGAAACTTCCGCTACCTCCTACCGCCTCGCGCAGCTTGCCGACGGCTCTTATACCGCAACCGTGACGGCCGTCTACGAAGAGGGTGAATCCGACCCCGCGACCGTTGCCTTTACCGTGAAGCTCTCCGGCATAGAAGAGCTCGAAGCCGAAGGCGTCAAGGTGGTTGACGGCGGCATCGAAAGCGCCCATGCCATAGACGTTTACACTCTTGATGGACGTATAGTAACCACCGGCTGCAGCGGCTTCCTCCCGCTCGAAGGCGGCATCTACCTGCTGCGTACCCCCCGCGCCACCCTCAAAGTTCTCGTGAAGTAAAAGCGACGAATATGGAGGGTAGGCATCCCGGTCTGCCTGACCTGGGCCGGGGCTTATAGCTCTTATAAAATTTGTATATCTTATAATTCTTATAAGCCCCGCTCCCTCTCCTTCTAAGACACTTAAATTATATTCACTAACTATAATAATATATGAATAAAATTACCCTTACAATCGCTGTGACGGCGTTATTCTCCGCCGCGGCGTGGAGCGCGGAAACGCCTCCCTGCACCCTGTCGCCGACTGTGGAAACAGCCGACCAATGGGAGACCATAGACGCCAACAAAGACGGCGGCAGCAACCAGTTTGTCTTCGACGCAAACGACGGCGACCCCTACTTCAAGTACACCGAGAACAGAAACAGTGCCGCCAACGACTGGGTCATCTCCCCGGCAGTAACAGTTCAGGCTGGAAAAACATACTCCGTTACGGTGAAGATGCGCGGCTCCAGCACTTACTCCTCTGACAAACAGAACTATACGGTGACTTACGGGGCTGCACAGACAGTCGATGCCCAAAGCAACGACATCTTCTCAGACATGGATGTAGCTCCTACCGCATCATGGGTTACCAAAGCCGGAAGATTCACTGCCACTGAAGATGGCGTGGTATATTTCGGTTTTCACCTTACCTCGGGAAGTTACAAGGGGAACTGTCTGTTCAAGAGCTTCGAGATAGAGGAAGTGCAGACGCTTCCCACGCAGCCTACGCAGATGGTGGCTACGGCCGGTGCTGACGGCGCAATGACCGCTACCATTACTTGGAAATATCCCACTCTCAACAGCGAAGGGGGCTCACTGTCCGGTCCCCTCGGCGCCAAAATATACCGCGTGACCGGACTCGCATCCTCCAGCGACGATAACTTCATCGGCCAGACAGAAATGTCCGCCGAACCCGGCAGCGACGGTTCCTATACCGATACTTCAATTACCGAACCCGGTAAATATAAGTACATCGTGCTGGCCTACGACGCCACAGGGACAACCAAGGCTACCGGCAACGGCACGTCGATGATTTGGATTGGCCCGGATACCGCCGCCGGTAACGTCACAAACCTTACCGCTACTGTGGTCGGAGGAAACGTGGAACTCTCATGGACTGCTCCCGCCACCGGTACCAACAACGGTTACCTGCCCCCCGCCGAACTCGGATACAGAATCTCGCGCGTGAAAGACGGCGGTACTTCCGTAACGCTCGAAGAAAACTGGAAAGGCGCACTCCCCTATGTGGACGAAAACCTCGACGGCCTCGGCGCCTACAAATATACTGTTGCCACCGTCTACCGCGAGCAGACCTCCTTCGGTATCACTTCTCCTGAAGTTATCGGCGGCGGAACGGCTTCGCTACCCTACGAGAACCCACTGAACTCTCAGGCTGACATCAAGTTTTTCTCGCTCTTCAACGCTACCACGCCTGTCGGAAGCTCCTCTACACGTAACTGGGGTATCTCCTCCAATGCCCTGAACTATTGGGGACGCGGGGAGCCCGTCAATGCATGGGCCGTTACTCCCGCCTTCCACTTCGAGGCCGGAAAGGCTTACCAAATCACCTTCGACACTTGGACGAAGAACCACGGCGATGAAACACGCCTGCTCAACGTGCGTCTCGCCTCTGAACCTACCATCGAAGGCCTCGGCGAATCTCTCATGCAGGAAGCTATCCCCGACGACGTTACAAGCATGAACAAGAAATCCGTCTCGCTCAGCTTCTCCGTGCAGACAACGGGCGACTACTTCGTGGCGTTTGGTATTACGGGCAACGTCACCAATACCAACGACATCTATGTCGACGACCTGACCATCACCAGTATCACTTCCGCTCCTGCTGCCCCGGAGAATCTCGCCGTGGCAGCCGATGCCGACGGCGCCCTCAAGGCTACCCTCACGTGGACCAACCCGACCAAACTCAATACCGGCGCCGACCTCACCGCCATCTCCAAGGCCGAAATCAAACGTGGCGAAGAGGTAATAGCCACCCTCACCGATGGCCTCGTTCCCGGCCAAACCTCGACTTATGTGGATGAAAGCGTACCGACCGCCGGTAAATATACCTACTCCGTAACGCTCTATGAGGGTGAAGACGCCGGCACACCCGCCTCCGTAGAATCGCCGTGGATTGGATTCGACACTCCCTCTGCCCCGGCCGGCGTTACAGCCGCGCTCGCCGACAACGGCATCCTCGTCTCCTTCGATGCCGTGACAACCACCCTCAACGGTGGCATCATCAACGCAGAAGGCATCAAGTATAACGTGATGCGCAACGGCGAACTCATAGCCGAGAACATCGACGCTACCACCTATACCGACACGGCCGAACTGCCGCTGGCCAAGTACACATACTCCGTAGCTGCCGTAAACGGCAACGCCGTCAGCGCTTACACCGCCGCCGAGCCTATCATAGCAGGCGATGCCCTCGACCTCCCCTATACCCCGAGCTTCGAGACCAAAGACGACTCCGAACTCTGGACCCTCGGCAACTGGAGCTGGTATAAGAGCGACAAAGCCCTGAACACCTCCTCACAGAAATGGGCCTTCACACCGCGTATCAACATGAGCCAGGGTACGGTGCAGCTTACCGCCGCCATCGCCTACGATAGCTATGCCGACCGCAACGACGTCATAGAGTTCGCCCTCTGCAAGGCCGCCGACCAGACGGACCCGCAGATAGTGGGAGAAACCGCTTCCTTCTCGCCCGAAGGCAGCATTGCCACCGATGTTACCGCCAACTTCCAGGTGCCTGAAAACGGCGTCTACTACGTAGGGATGCACCTCACGGAAGTAGCCGGCTATATGGGTGTCAACGTCAGCCGCTTCGACCTCGAACAGACCTCCGTCACCGGACTGCGCGACATAGCCGCCGACGGCTCTATACGTTATAATGGCACCGACGGCACCATCACTGTAGCCGGAGAAGGGCGCCTGACTATTCACAACATGAACGGTGTCAAGGTAGCAGACCGTATCGTCAACGGCATCATGAACGTTTCGAACCTCCCCGCCGGAGCATACATCGTGACCTTCGGCGGCCGCACCCTCAAGTTCATGAAGTAAGCCCCCGGGAAACAACGCTACAAAAAACCGAACCCCGATAAAGAGAGGAGGCCCTGCGCCTCCTCTTTTCATTTACCCTCCCCGAACCGCCAGGGCGCGCGTTGCGTTATCCCTTAAAGGACTCCCGACAATCTGCACCTCCGGGAGATATTGCCGCTATGAACAAACCGCGCCCGATTTCAAACTATGCCCTCGACAAGATTCGCGCCAAAATCAACCCTTCGTTCCGGAGCCACAATTTCGTGCTTTGGCTGGTACATATCATTGTGCTGGCACTCTCACTCGGCATCATTGTCTTTATCTCTTACGACACGTTTCAGGGCATCCCGTTCCTGAAAAACCGCACGTACATGACTTTCCAGTTCTGGGTCTGCATCGTTTTCCTGCTCGACTTTTTCCTGGAACTTATCCTCAGCGACAACCGGAAGTCGTATATCCGTTTCCACTGGTTCTACCTGCTGATTTCAATCCCGTATCTCAATCTCATAGAATTGTGGGGGTTGCCGCTGGGGACGGAGACTCTCTATTACATACGCTTCATCCCGCTTATCCGCGGCGCCTATGCCCTGGCCATGGTGGTGGGGTACTTCTCCTCCGACAAGGCCATAAGCCTTATCACGCAGTATGCCGTAATCCTGCTGAGTATCATTTATTTCTCCTCGCTGATTTTCTTTTATGTGGAAAAGGATGTCAACTCGAATGTCAACTCCTACTGGGACTCGCTCTACTGGGCGTTCATGAACGTGGACACCGTGGGGTCGGAGATAACGGCAGTGACTCCGGTTGGGAAGGTTCTGGCTATCGTGCTGGCTCTAAGCGGAATGATGATGCTACCTCTGTTTACCGTATATATAACCGCGAAAGTGAAGGAGTACAACCTGCGGCGGCAGAAAGAGACGTGGAAGCTCACCGAAACCCTCCACGACGGCCATAAGGGGCTGGATGGGCCCCCGGACTCACCCGGTGCCCCCAAAAACTGATACAGCCCGCGAAGTGCGGCAACACACAACTTTTCTTTTGATAATTTGCGGCTGTTCGGGGATTTTTCAGTAACTTTGCGTGTCGGATTGGCTCCGGCCATTCGCGACGCCTCTCCCCGGAGGCCAACATGGGCTTCCGCTTTTTTTGAACCACACGCTCATGATTACAAAAAAGTATCAGCTAATCAACAACTTGGGTGGATGGATAGTCTTCATCATCGCCCTTGTTACCTATTGGCTCACCCTCGAGCCCACCGCCTCCTACTGGGATTGCGGCGAGTTTATTATACAAGCCGACAAGTTGGAAGTGGGTCACCCTCCTGGCAACCCTATCTTCATGCTTACGGCGCGTTTCTTCGCCAATTTCGCTTCGTCGCCGGAAACCGTCTCGGTGATGGTCAACGCCATGAGCGGCCTGCTCAGCGCCCTGACCATCCTGCTACTTTTCTGGACTATCTCACACCTGGTGCGGCGCCTCACGGTGCGTGACAATCAGGATGGAGAGCTTTCCGTGGCCCAGTATGTGGCCATCATGGGGAGCGCGGCCGTCGGCTCGCTGGCCTATTGCTGGAGCGACACTTTCTGGTTCTCGGCCGTGGAGGGGGAGGTTTACGCCTTCTCGTCGTTCTGCACCGCGCTTGTGTTCTGGCTCATCCTTAAATGGGAAAACCGTGCCGACCAGCCCGGGTCCGACCGCTGGCTTATCCTAATCGCCTATATAATAGGCGTTTCGGTGGCAGTGCACCTGTTGAACCTGCTGTGTATCCCGGCCATCGTGCTTGTCTTCGCCTACCGCAAGTACAAGAACATGGACCTCGTGAAGTCGCTGGTGGCACTGCTGGTATCGTTCGCGATCATCTTCTTCGTGCTCTACGGCCTTGTGCCGGGCTTCATCAAGCTGGCGCAGAGATTCGAGCTTTTCTTTGTCAATACTTGCGGAATGTCGTTCAACTCGGGCGCGCTCATCTACGCTTTCACGATGCTTGCGGTGCTCGTCTGGACGCTTTACGAATATTACAGCCGTCGTTCGCGCGGTGCGCTGATAGCTTCCACTATATTGAGCGTCACGCTTTCCGGGATGCTCTTCATCGGCTCGGGCTGGTGGATAGGATGGCTTCTGGAGGCCGCCATGGCGGCGCTCTTCATCGTCTACAAGAAGCGTTTGCCGCTACGCTGGCTCAACCTGGCCGTATGGAGCATCGCGGTGATCTTCGCCGGTTATTCCAGCTATGCGCTGATACTGATACGCTCGTCGGCCGACACGCCGATGAACCAGAACTCCCCCGACAATGTCTTCGACCTGGCGTCCTACCTCAACCGCGAGCAGTATGGCGAGACACCGCTTCTCTACGGCCGCACGCTCTATTCGTCGCCCGTCAAGGAATACCAGGGCGTCCGCTCCGACACGCTGGGCGTGGGCGAGGATGGCACCCCGATAGTGCTCAACACGCCGCAGTACAGCCAGAAGACGGCTTACGGCGCCCCGCAATATGGCAAAGGGGTGAAGGGCGCGCATACACAGGGTTCCTCTGTGGGACTGACCGACGGGGACACGCGCCGCAACATGGACCTTGCGGCCCGAGGCGGAGACTATTACGTGAAGAAGGGCTACAAGGACGAGCGCCCCATGAACCCGGAGCTGAACATGCTCTTCCCGCGCATCTACAGCTCTATGCACGCCGCCGCCTACGGCGAGTGGGTGAACCTCGACACCGTGCCCGGACAGCTCGTGGAGCTGCAGGCCTACGACCCGATGTCCGACTCGTGGGTGCCCGAGTTCGACACGCAGAGCGAACCGTCGGTTACCGCCGCCGGTACCATAGCATACCCCGTGAAGACGGCCTACAAGCCGACATTCTCGCAGAACCTGAGCTACTTCTTCAACTACCAGCTCAACCACATGTACATGCGTTACTTCATGTGGAACTTCGCCGGCCGCCAGAACGACCTCCTGAACCAGCACGGCGAGCTCGACGCGGGCAACTGGATTTCCGGCATCCCGGCCATCGACAACCCGCGTCTCGGCGACCAGTCGCTCCTCCCCGACGACCTGGGCAAGAACAACGCCGGCCACAATACCTATTATATGCTTCCGCTCTTCCTGGGCATCCTCGGCCTCCTGTGGCAGGCCTTCGCCGGACGCCGCGGCATAGAGCAGTTCTGGGTGGTGTTTTTCCTCTTCTTCATGACCGGTATCGCCATCGTGCTTTACCTTAACCAGCCGCCGCAGCAGCCGCGTGAGCGCGATTACGCCTTCGCCGGCTCGTTCTATGCCTACGCCATCTGGATAGGAATGGGTGTGGCCGCGCTGTGGAGAATCGGGATGTGGCTCGTGCGCCGCAAGCAGGGCGCCGGCGCTCCGAAGGGCGAGGGTGCCGCTTCCGACGTCACGAAAGCTCCGGCCGACGTGGCCAAGAGCGTGGATGACGACCCGCTGCAGCCGCTCTCCATAGTGGACGAGCCCAAGCGCCTGTCGCGTCCCTCGGCCGTCTGCGCCATAGCGGGAGCCGTGCTCGGTGTGCTCGTCCCGATACAGATGGTTTCCCAAACATGGGACGACCACGACCGCTCGGGCCGCTACGCCGCCCGCGACTTCGGCGCCAACTATCTGGAAAGCCTCGAACCCAACGCCATAGTCTTCTGCAACGGCGACAACGATACCTTCCCGCTATGGTATGCCCAGGAGGTTGAAGGCGTGCGTCCCGACGTGAAGATCATCAATCTCTCGTACCTGAGCTCCGACTGGTATGCCAATCAGCAGCGCCTGCCCTCCTACACCGCCAAGCCGGTGCAGATGTCCATCCAGCCGCAGGAGTATGCCTACGGCGCCCTCGACGCCGTGCTCATCAACCCCAACGGCAAGACCGTGCCGCTCGAACAGGTGATAAAGGACGTGCGCTCCGGCAAAGGGCGCGACCAGTACGGCTACCCGGTGATAGAAGCCTCTAAGGTCTCCATCCCGGTTGACCGCGCCACAGTATTGAAACGCGGGCTCGTGGCTCCCGAAGACACCGCCCGGATAGTGGACACAATAGAGATAGACCTGGCCAACGCACCGGCCGTGCGCGGCAAGGGATACGTCTCGCTGAGCGAGCTGCTGATGCTCGACATCATTTCAACGAACGCCCGCAACGGATGGGAACGACCCGTATACTGGTGCTCCACCGTAGGTCCTGAGTACCACCTCGGCCTTACGCCCTACCTGCGTGCCGTGGGTATGACCCATCAGCTCGTGCCCGCCATCCGGGAGGGTATGCCCGCTCGCGCCGACCGTGCTTACGACGTCGTTACCAAGAAGTACCGTTGGGGTGGCGCCGATGCGCCGGAAGGCTGCACGCCCTACTTCGACGAGACGGCCTCGCGTATGCTCACCACCATGCGCGGAACCATGATAGACCTCGCCCAGGAACTCATCCTGCGCGGCGACGTAGCCCGCGAACAGAAAGAGGAAGCCCGCGCCAAGGATTTCTACGCCAAGGCACGCACCGTGCTCAACCTCCTGGGCACGAAACTGCCGGAACGCACCGCACCCTTCGGCATCTCGATAGGCTATAACTTCGCCCGTCTGCAGCTCGAACTCGGGCAGCGCACCGGCGACAAGAAACTCACCCGGCAGGGGCTCGCCGCCGTGCGCCGCATGATGGACCTCTACGCACAGTACGTGGTCTACAACCAGACGGTGGCCGCACAGTTCATCGCCCCGAGCCTGAGCATCGAGTCGCAGATCATCCCGTACCAGTTCTACGACCTGGTGGAACTCTACCGCCAGTTCGGCGGCAACGTGAAGCAGGTGGAAGCCTCGCTCAAGAAACAGGGCGTCAACCTCGACCAGCTGCGCAAGAACAACGAGGCCTATAACGGCCGCGGAGCAGGCGCAGGGGGTGAGGGCGGCGCCGACGACAATATCGCCACTATAGTGCAGTTTGCCGAAATCTCCACCGAGATGTCTAAACTATCTCCCGAGGAGTATGCCAAACGCTCGGCCGAGGAACGTCTCTACGACTCCATGTTCTATCCCCTCTACGAGGCGGCCGTGCAGAACGGCTACGTCAAGCAGGAGGAACTCATGAAGCACGAGCAGTTCAAGAACGTCGACCTCGGGCGCGCCAAACGCCTGGGCGACGAGTACCTGAGCAAACATCCGGAGCAGACCGGCAAGTAACCACACTTCAACTGCCGCGATGCGAAGCAAGTTCCGTAAAGCCTTCGACAGCCTGATAGAGCAACCGCCGCTGCTCTTCAGGCTGCTTTTCCCCGAAGCCATGTTCCGCATCTCCGGGCCGCGCCCAAGGGTATTCCTTACCTTTGACGACGGCCCTATCCCGGAAGTTACGCCGTGGGTGCTCGACGTGCTGGACCGCTACGGCATACGCGCCACCTTCTTCATGGTGGGCGACAACGTGAGGAAACATCCGGAGGTCTTCGAAATGGTCAGGCAGCGCGGCCACGCCGTGGGAAACCACACGATGCACCACCTCCAGGGGGCCGGTTGCACCACGCGCCGATACATAGCCGACGTGCAGCAAGCCAACGCCCTGATAGGCAGCCACCTCTTCAGGCCGCCGCACGGCTGGCTGCGCTGGGCACAGGCCGCCGCCTTGAAACGCAGTTATAACCTCGTGATGTATGACCTCATTACGCGCGACTATTCGCGGCGCCTGACGGCCGACGACGTGGTGGAAAACGTGCGCCGCTACGCCCGAAACGGCTCCATAATAGTCTTCCACGACTCGCTGAAGAGCTGGCCTCGCCTGCAATCGGCCCTGCCGCGCGCCATAGAGTGGCTCCTGGAACAGGGTTACGAATTCCGCACGCTCCAGCCACGCGACTGATTTGTTTAAAAGGTATGGAAAAGAACAGAAAGAAAGTCCTCATAGTGGGAGCCGGCGGTTTCGTGGGCGGATTCATCGCCGACGAAGGGCTGCGACGCGGCTTCGACGTCTATGCCGGAGTGCGCCGGTCCACATCACTGAAATACCTCCCGAAGGAGGCCAAGACCGTGTTCCTGACCTTCGGTGAGCCGGAAAAACTCGCCCAAGAGCTCCGCGCAGCACTCCCCGAAGGGGAATGCTGGGACTGCATTATCTATAACCTGGGCGCCACGAAGGCCATCTCCTTCACCGACTTCAATACCGTAAACTACGAATACCTGCGCTACTTCACCGGCGCCCTGAAGCAGAGCGGCATGGTGCCCGAACGGTTGCTCTACATGAGCTCGCTTTCGGTCATGGGACCCGGCGACGAACGCACCTATGCCCCCTTCACCGAAGAGCGCACCCCGATACCCAATACACGCTACGGCACCTCCAAGTTGAAGGCCGAACTTTGGCTCCAGACAGCCGGAATACCATACGTCATCTTCCGTGCCACCGGCGTCTACGGTCCGCGTGAACGCGATTATTACCTGATGTTCAAGAGTATAGCCCGAGGCTTCGACTTCTCCGTGGGGATGCGGAGGCAGTCGCTTACCTTCATCTACGTGGAAGACCTCGTGCGAGCCATATACGACGCCCTGGACCGCGCCCCCGCCGACTCCCTCTACCTCATCTCCGAGCCGCGCAGCTACTCCCAGAAGGAGTTCCGCCGCATGGCGCAGAAGGCGTTGGGGAAGCGGGCCGTCTTCCCCCTCAGGCTGCCTCTATGGGGCGCCGGCGCCGCCTGTGCCGTGATAGAATGGTGGAACCGGCGCAACCCCTTCCGCAAAGGCCCGTTGCACCCCACTACCCTAAACCGCGACAAATACAAGATAATGAGGCAACGCAACTGGAATGTCGATGTCTCCAAGGCGCAGCGCGAGTTCGGATTCTCCCCGCAGGTAAGCCTTGAAGAGGGAATACGCCGATCCGTGGAGTGGTACCGTGAAAACAAATGGCTATGACAATGACACCAGCCGACACATCGACCCTGAAGGGTGCCACCGACACCCTTGGCGCCGACTCGCTCGCCCCCGACAGCGACACCGCGGCCGCCGACACCGTGGCCGCCATAGTGGTCACACCCCAGGCAATACACGACGTCCCCGTAGAAACGCGGCACGACAATACTACCGGCGCCTCGTGGCTCATCCTCGGGATGCTGGCCGTAATTTGCATCATCTGCGTGCGCTTCAAGAACAATATAAAATACCTGCGGCGTCTCTTTCACGACCTTACCGACACGCGTGCGCGCGGCAACGTCTTCGACGACACCTCGTCGGAAACCTCCTTCATCATAACGCTCAACGCCCTGTGCGCCTTCGCCACGGGACTTATGCTCTACATCGGGATGACCACCTTCGGGCTGGCGCCGCCGCAGCCCGAAGCCTTCAACGCGCAGGCCTGGGGATGCATATTCGCCGCCGCCTTCTACTGCGCCGCAATGCCGCCTTTATACACAATTGTCGGATATGTATTCTCCGACCAACTGCACACACGCCTCTGGCGCCGCGGATTCCTCGCCTCGCAGGCCCTGGCAGGACTCATACTGCTGGCTCCCGCACTCATGGCCGTATTCTATCCCGCCGCAGCACCCGCTCTCGTATATATGGCCATAATTATTTACGCAAGCCTAAAAATAATATTCATTTCCAAAACTTTTAGAATTTTCTTCAGCCAAATTAGTGCGTATTTCCTATTTTTGTACTACCTTTGCACCGTGGAAATAATCCCGCTCCTCCTCACCCTCAGAATGGCAACAGCTTTCGCCGGCTGACCGCCGCGGAAACACGCCCCGTAGAACCGACACAACTTACGGACATGATAAAGAAAATATTAGTTTCGCAGCCAAAACCATCATCCGAAAAATCTCCTTACTTTGACATCGCACAACGCCACGGAGTGGAACTCGTGTTCCGTCCCATGATCAAAGTAGAAGGCCTCACATCCAAAGAATTCCGTCAGGCAAAAATAAACATCGCCGACTTTACAGCCGTTATTTTCACAGCCCGTACCGCCGTCGACAACTTCTTCCGCCTCGCCGAAGAAACACGCGTCAACATCCCCGACACAATGAAATATTTCTGCACCACCGAGGCCATCGCCCTCTACCTGCAGAAATACATCGTATACCGCAAACGCAAAATCTTCTTCGGCAAAAACGGCAAACTCAACGACCCGCAACTCCAGGCCGCAATCAACAAAAACCATAAGGAAAAATTCCTCTTCCCCGTCTCGGACGTCCACAAAGAGGGCGCACACGACATGGACGGCCTCAAGATAACATACACCAAAGCCGTAATGTATCGCACCGTCTCCAACGACTTCGCCCCCGACGAAGCCGTGGACTACGACATGATGCTCTTCTTCAGCCCCGCCGGAATAGACTCGCTGAAAAAGAACTTCCCCAACCTCGCCGCCGACCATCCCGACATGAAGATAGGCACCTTCGGCCTGGCCACCGCGCAAGCCGCCAAAGACGCCGGCCTTGAGCTCGCCATCGAAGCTCCGACCAAAGAAAACCCCTCGATGACCGGAGCTCTTGACGCCTACCTCAAGACGCAGAAATAAACCTCGGGAGCGGATGTCTCCGCATCTCCGTCAAGCCCCCCGGTAGAAGCAAGCAAAAGCCAATAAACCGAGTAAGCCATATAGGCCCGACAAGCCGCGCCCCGCGCCGTCTGTCGGGCCTTCTCCACATAAAAGCCGCCGCGCGCTGGGAGGCCTGTCTGCCACGATAAGACCGTCCGCAGCTTTTTTATCAGCCCTAAAGTTATTCACCCAGTGCGCCGCTCAGCGTCCCCTTAGCCGCCCTATTGACCCCCTTATTTCTGTCTTTACACAATTGCTTGATAATCAAAATAATAATTCCAAATGTACAAAACACTCCCCAAAAAACTCCAAAAAAATTTGCACAGGCGAGAAAAAAGCATTAACTTTGCCGAACAAAAGCCCAGGTGGCGGAATGGTAGACGCGCTCGTTTCAGGTGCGAGTGTTGAGAGACGTGCAGGTTCGAGTCCTGTTCTGGGCACCAAGAAAGCGACTTAACAAAGTAAATATCACCAAGTTAAGTCGCTTTCTTTTATTTTTACGTGCATATTACGTGCAAAAGGTCTGCACGCAACTTTGAGTTAGGCTCACTCTTCTTCGTAATAGTAAGAGTAGTCGATGCCTTTCATGAACATTTCGCGGTCGTTGATTTTGTCGGTCAGTGCTCCTTTCAGCAAGGCTTTGATATGGGTTGGGTCAACGACGCTTTCGCGCATCGCTGTCAGATATTCGTTCTTGTCAATCCGGCTCCAGTCCACACAGCGTTTCAGCGACCGACGGAGCATCAAGTCAAGCCAGATGCGTGTGCTGCGCCCATTGCCTTCCATAAACGGATGAACCACGTTCATCTCCACATACTTGTCGGCGATTTCATCGAGAGTGGTTTCCGGCATACGCTCAATCGTCGGAATGATGGTCGGGAAGTGTAGACAGTTGGCAAACGTGAATCCACCTTTCGATATATTTTTGCTCCGTATTTGTCCGGCAAACTCATATAAGCCTCCAAACAGATAGGAGTGAATCTGTTGCAGACATTTTATGCTGCCCGGCTCAAGGGAATTGAGCAAACCACTTTCAAACAAGGTATAAGCCTTCTTGCGGCTCTGCCCGTCAATGGTATTGTCGCTGTATGTGAACCAGTCAAGAAACTTACCTGCCCGATTATTGGGATAGTGCTTGGCAAGAAGAATAATATCCTCAGCCGACAGCGCATCGCTATTATACTGTTTACCATCAGCAGCAACGATTTTCAGTTTGTGAGTGCCACTCACGAACTGAACGCCCTCTTGCTTCAATTTTCGTTTAAGCCAACGCCAATAATTGCCGGCCTTCGTATAGTCCGGCTCATCATTGATGGCGCGCACAACGTCCGTAGCCGAAAACCACCAGCAGTTGTTCTCGTCATCCCAGACCGCCCTCACCTCACGGTCATTAAAAAAACGTATCGACTTCTTACCCATTGTTTGTATTCAGTTTTATAGACCGTAATTCTTTTGCGAGTGAAGGGCGGAAGCGATACTCCTGCAGTAAGAATTCGACAATCTCCTTTTGAGTTTCCGCATATCCGAATTCAGACAGGGATTCCAGGTCTGCTCTGAAATATGAGTACTTGGAAGAATTGACTTTTTTCTTTGGGGGGAAACGGTCGGCAGCGTATGCACGGACTGTACGGATTAGGATCGCCTGCATTTCTTCAAAATGAGTCCGACGCAAGGCTCCGGCGTACTTTAACGGAGTCCGATAATCTGTCGAATCCTTTGCTGTTGCTTCCGAAACAAGACGGAATAACCAGTCAGACTCACCTTCTTCGATGAGGAATGGGGCGATTTCATCAATGACATTATAACCGGTTGCCTTTGAGAGCAGATTATGGTAGAATGCGTTCCATTTGTCCCCGTCAACAAGTTCCTTGAGTTGGTTATAATATTTTCTTTTCTCATTGTAGCTGTTATAGAACAGGCGTTTGAGATTTTCTATGCGTTCTTCCAAGGTGCCATGTTCAACAAGGAGTTGCTGTTTGAGTTCAAGCCAATTCGGAGTCTTTGGCGAATAGAAGTAAGATCCGTTGTCTTTGATTGCCTGCGCCTTGTCAAGCAGGATGATTGCCTCTCGCCAATTGTCGGCATCAAGCAACTCATTATAATATCTCAGACAGACTTCAGGATATTGTATTTCTTCCTCCATATATTTGCGGGCTTCATCAGCAAGACCCATTGAACGGATGAAGTCAATCTTACGGCAAACCCACGTTCCGGCCTCATCACCCAGATTCTCGTCAATCAGCGCATCATATATTCCACACGTAACCTCATCGGTGTTTCGTCTGAGCGAGATAAGTTCAAGTATAAAATCGTATGGCGAACCAATGTAGCCGTCTATTACATCCTTCTTTTTAGCGGCTTTAATGAGTGTTTCTAAAGAATCCAGAATTTCGTACCCGACATCCTCACGAATCAAAAGAAGTCCGGCAACGTTTCCCAACACATCCATTATATCCTGAATGCTGCCGGAAAAATCATCGCCAT
>OGNF01001889.1_pt1 | contig 17363 bp, 13 predicted proteins | sample 1573321 | NCBI WGS metagenome assembly OGNF01 (sample SAMEA2581911, study PRJEB24529) | metagenome | biome: Human gut stool | place: China | collected 2011
CGATCATCACAAAATAGGTGCCCTGCGGAACATTGTGCTTCAGCCCCACACGGTCACTTAAAACAGGCATGCGCTCTCCCCTTTTCAGTCCTTGAAATAAGCCTTCTGGATGGCCAGCAGCACGCCTGCACGGCTGGCAGCAAAGTTCAGACCGCCCTGCAGGTAGCAGGTGTACGGCTCACGCAGCGGGCCGTCGCAGGAAAGCTCGATGGTGCTGCCCTGTGTAAAGCTGCCGCTTGCCATGACCACCTCATCGGTATAGCCCGGCTCCGGAGAAGGTTCCGGGGCGGCATAGCTGTCCACTGGGCTTGCAGCCTGAATGCCCTGACAGAAGCCGATGAGCGCATCCGCAGTGCCTGCATCAAAGCAGGTGACGATGTCGTTGTGGTCGTCGCAGTAGCGCGGCACTGGATTCTTGCCCAGCAGCTCCAGCATACACTGGGCGTAAATGGCGGTTTTGATGGCCTCGCACACCACGCCGGGCGCATAGTAGAAGCCCAGATACATATCACGGGGCGTTTCCAGCGTGCAGCCCAGATCCTTGCCGAGACCGGGCGCATTCAGGCGGTAAGCGCACAGCTCCACAAGGTCTTTGCGGCCCGCAATGTAGCCGCCGGTGGGAGCGATGCCGCCGCCGGGGTTCTTGATCAGGCTGCCCACCACAAGGTCTGCGCCCATCTGACAGGGTTCCTGCGTCTGGGTGAACTCGCCGTAGCAGTTATCCACAAAAATAATGATGTCCGGGTTTGCGGCGCGGGCGGTATCCGCAATTTTTCGGATCGTTTCCAGATCAAAGGCATTGCGCTGCAGATAGCCGCGGCTGCGCTGGATGTGGCACACCTTTGCACCGGGGGCCTTTTGGGCGATCAGGTCATAATCCGGGGTGAAGTCGGCTTTCAGCGGAGCTTCATCGTACCGGATGCCGTAATCCATCAGGGTGCCGGTGCCCCTGCCCTTGCCGTCCAGACCGATCACGCCTTCCAGCGTATCGTAGGGGCGGCCGGTGGCAGCCAGCAGGATATCCCCTGCCCGCAGCAGGCCGAACAGCGCCACAGCCAGCGTGTGGGTGCCGCTCTGGAACTGACTGCGCACGAGAGCATCCTCTGCGCCCATCACCTCGGCAAAGATCTGCTCCAGCTTTGCGCGGCCGGTATCCCACAGGCCGTAGCCGGTGGTGCCCAGCATATCGGTGGAGGACATCTGGGTATCCGCAAAGGCTTTCAGCATTTTGAGCTGGTTAAAATCGCGGATCTCCTCCATATGGCGGAAGTAGGGCTGGCACAGCTCCATAGCCTTTTCGTCCAGCGCCAGAACTTCGGGTTTGTAATTGAAAAAGTGGTTCAGCATTGACATTATAACGGTTCCTTAATTTATGATTTGAATTATAAAACGCAGCCCGCAAAAGGCACATTGGTAGTTTCTCCGAGGAGAAAGCTACCAACGCGCCGGGTGTTCATAACGCGCATACTCCGCAAGCTTTTCAAAGCCAAGCCGGGTATAAAAGTGCACCCGCTCCGGGCTGCAGAGAAACACCGGGTGCTCCCCTTTGGCGGCAAGCTCGTTCGCCATCTGCACAATGAGCCGCCCGCCGATGCCCTTGCCCCGCAAAGGCTGGGCTGTCTGCCCGCAGGCCATGTAGGCCTGCCTGTTCGCAAGGGCATAGGCCCCTACCGTGCAGATCGTTTCACTTCCCTGCCGCAGCGCCCACACAAGGGCTTTGCCGCGGGTGCGCTTTGTGCAAAGCTCGGAGTAAAAGTCCTCCTGCTTTGCCGTATCCGCCGGGTAGAGCGCCCGTGCCACATCCATGGCAGAGGGTTCTCTGTCAAGGGTCAGTCCGGCCCAGAGCGTCTCGTCTGCAGCGGGCAGCGGCAGAGCCTTGCCGGGTGCAAGGCCGAATACAGTCAGCGTTTCAGCTTTGCACCACCCGGCAGGCGGTGGGCATTCGTTTTCGTCTAAAATGATGCTCTCACACCCGCAGAAAGCCAGAAAGCTGGCCAGCTCTTCCGGGTTTGCGTGCCCTGCTGCCCATGCGGTGCTGCCGCTGAGTTCCAGCGCCAGTGTAGGCCCTGCATAGAATCGCCACGGCTGGCTTTTGCTAAAAAGGGCAAGATCCAGCGGCAGGGTCGCCCCCAGCACCCATTTCCCCCGGCAGGCATTTAAAAAGCGGGCGCGGTGGGCTTTTGTGCTGACCTGCGCGATCACTTCAGCTCGTTGACGATCTTCTTGAACTCGCGGCCGCGCACCTCAAAGTTGGGGTACAGGTCAAACGATGCGCTGGCCGGGGACAGGATGATGATGTCACCGGGCTTTGCGCAGGCACGGGCCAGCTCCACAGCGTGCTGCATGTTGTCGGCATGCTGGATGGGCAGCTCTGCTTCGTTGAAGTTCGGGTCCTCGCGCACAGCCTTTTCGATGCGGGGGCCGGTGGCACCCATCAGCACAAGGTTCTTCACGTGGGCCACCACTTCCGGTGCCAGCGGCTCATAGGGAATGTGCTTGTCGTAGCCGCCAGCGATCAGAATGACCTTCTGGTTAAAGCTGCGCAGACCGGCAATGGTGCGCGTCGGGCTGGTGCCGATGGAGTCGTTGTAGTACAGCACGCCGTCCAGCGTGCGCACCGGCTCAATGCGGTGCTCCACACCGGTAAAGGTGCTGCCCACCTTCTGGATGGCTTCCACGGGCACCTCGCCCCACACGGCAGCGGCAGCAGCCAGCAGGTTTTCAATGTTGTGCAGGCCGCGCAGCTTCACGTCCTTCTGGGCCAGGAAGGGGGTCACAACGCCATCCTCGGCCATGCAGAGCATGTTGTCCTCCTTGCGCAGGAAGGCACCGTTGTCGGTATCGTGCAGGCGGGTGAACCACACCTGCTTGCCCTTGCAGTCGGACTGCATGGAACGGCTGATCTCGTTCTCATAGCCCAGCACAGCGCGGCAGGGCTGCTTCTGGTACAGCAGGATGTTGCGCTTGGCATCAATGTACTCCTGCATGTCCTTGTGGTGGTCCAGATGGTTGGGGGTAACATTGGTCACCACGGCAATGTTGGGGCTGGAATGCATGCTGATGAGCTGGAAGCTGGAAAGCTCCACCACAGCCACATCCTCGGGAGCCACCTCGGGCAGCATGGGCAGCAGAGCTGCGCCGATGTTGCCGCCCAGATGCACCTTGCGGCCTGCGGCCTCGTAGAACTTGGAAATCAGGGTGGTGGTGGTGGTCTTGCCGTCGGAGCCGGTCACGGCTACGATCTCGCAGGGGCAGAAGTCGAAGAACAACTCCACCTCACTGGTGACCATGGTGCCTGCGGCCATGGCATCCTGCAGGGGCTTTTCAAAGTAGCCCACAAAGCCCGGGGTGCGCATGATGATATCCTGACCCTTGAAGCCATCCAGATAGTTTTCGCCCAGGCTCAGGTCGATGCCCAGCTCCTTGATGGTTGCAGCGTAATCGCCAAAGTCCTCCACGCTCTTTTTCTGGTCGCACAGGGTCACATGGGCACCCAGCTCCACAAACTCCTTGATCAGGGTCTTGTGGCTGACACCGGCACCAATGAAGGCCACTTTTTTGCCTTTGATGAGTTCAATCAGTTTCTGCTGATCCTTCTGCATAAAAACAGTTCCTCCTCCATAATATCGTATTCAGAACGCACCTCAAAACGGGTGCAGAGATGTTTCGCTGTACCATTATAGTCCATTTAGCCGCAATTGGCAACGGAAAAACGCCCTTTTTGCCCCAAAAAGCAAGGTAAATTCACAATTCTGCAATTGTATTTTGCCGCTGTTTCTGCTACACTTGTCGAAGCAGAGTGCTTTTTGTATACAAGAAGCCTTTTTTCGCAAATACCATAGAATGAGGTCATCCCCTTGAAACAGTTCTTCCGTATTACCGCAGCAGTGCTTGCTGCTGCGTTCCTGCTTGCGCTCACCGGCTGCGGCAGCAGTTCCAGTGCGCCAAGCTTTACATGGTTCGTGGATACCATTCCCGCAAACCTCGACCCGCAGGTGGCTTCTGCTGCCCCGGACGTGATCGCCTGCGAGAACCTTTACAGCGGGCTTGTCCGCAAAAAAGCGGATGGCGAGATCGTGCCCGATCTGTCCGAGAGCTGGACGATCTCCTCCGATGGCAAGACCTACACCTTCCAGATCAAGGACGGCCTGACCTACAAGGCCGTCAAGGGCGCTTCCACGGATCACACCATCACTGCCGAGGACTTTGTGTTTGCATTCCGGCGCATATTCCAGCCGCAGACAAATTCCCCTTATGCCGTGGAGTTTGCCGCCCTTGAGAACAGTGCTGCCGTGCTGGCTGGCACAGCCGATGCCAGCACGCTGGGCGTTTCGGCCGCCGGCCCGCTGACGCTGGTGTTCCGCCTGAGTGAAAAGGACGACAACTTCCTTGCCAAGCTCACCCTGCCCGGTGCCATGCCCTGCGATGAAGCATTTTTTGAGAGCACCCGCGGCACCTACGGCCTGACCGCCAAGACCACCCTTTCCAGCGGCAGCTTCTATCTTTACAACTGGACGGCCAGCGGCCTGTTCCTGCGCCGGGATGTCTCCTCCCCCATGATCGGCAGTCTGCGTCTGGTGCAGAACACCGGCAGCACCGGCAAGAGCGCCGCCCAGCTCATTGCAGACGAAAAATGCTCCGCCGCGCTGGACGACACCGGCGAGGATACCTCGCTGCAGTCGGTGGCTTACTCCGACACCACCTGGGCACTGCTGTTCAACAGCGCCGAAGGTTCTGTGTTTTCCGATCAGGAACTGCGGCAGGCGCTTGCCGGCATCGCCCGGGAGAATGTGGATGTACCCTCTTCCGGTCTGTACACCGCTGCCGAGGGTCTTGTGCCCACCGGCCTTTCCGTGGACGGCATCGATTACCGCAAGTCTGCCAGAAACCCGCTGCCCACCATCACCGACCCCCGTACATTGTACCTGAATGCACGGCAGGGCATGGCCAGCTCGGATTTTTCCGGCGTGACCATCCTGCTGCCGAAGGAAGCCGGCCTGACCGAACTGGCCGAGCAGATCAACGGCGCATGGCAGAAGGACTGCTCCCTTTTCTTCTCGGTGGAAGAGGTTCCGCAGGAGGAGTTCGACAAACGCCTTGCAGCGGGCAGCTACACCATTGCGCTGGCTCCCATCCGCGCCGAAGGCGGCAGCGTATACCAGATGCTGCAGCAGTTCACGGCCGAGGGCGGCGGCCTGACCGGCTGGTCCGACCCCATCTACTCTCAGCGTCTGGCCGAGAGTGCCCAGCAGACCGGCAGCGCCCGCTGTGCCCTGCTGGCCGATTGTGAGCGCCAGCTGCTGGAAGGCTGCGCCGTGGTGCCGCTGCTGGGCCAGAACAGGCGTCTGCTGGTGGCGGACGGCATCACCGGCCTTGTGTTCGACCCCTTCACGCCGGTGCTGGACCTGACCGATGCCCAGAAAAACTGACATTCTCCGGCCCTTGACAATCCCGTCCCTCTTTGCTACAATAAATGAGCAACTTGCAGGGTTAGCTCATCCGGTAGAGCGGCTGCTTCCCAAGCAGCAGGCGGCGGGTTCGGGTCCCGTACCCTGCTCCAAAAACAAACGGCAAACCGTGGAATATCGGTTTGCCGTTTTTGCTTACAGCCGCTCCCTGCAAAACACGAAAGGACTCTGCCATGATCTTTGTTCCCCTGCTGCATTACTTCAAATGCAAAAATTCCTACAGCGGCAACGAATACGGCCTGCGATACCGGATGATCCCCGGCAAGCGCACCGTGCCGGACCCGGACGGCGGCGAGGGTGCCGCAAAAGAGGAAAGCATCCTCACCGTGGACTACTGGCCGGACCCCTGGACCATTGAAAAGACCGACCCTGCCCTGCGTGTGCAGAAGGTGTTTCCGCTCACCGACGAGGGCCGGGAGGCCACAGCCGCCTTTTTGCAGGACGCGTTCAATGCCGATCCTGACCGCTGGAAAAACTGCCCCAGCATGATGGACAGCGACCCGTGGGAGCCGCCTGCTGCCGAAGCCGAGCCGGACAAGCCGAAGGAATAAAACATGATCTATCGTTTAAAAGAACTCAAGGGCGATACCATTGCAGTGCCGCAGCTGGTGTTTTCCAAACTGGGCATCGCCGAAGAATACAATGTGCGCGTGGCTCTGTATGTGCTGGCGACCGGCATCACCGACCCGGACAAGATCTGTGCCGACCTCAAGCTACGCAGCCGCATCAGCGCCGAGAGCGCCCTCTCCTTCTGGGCAGGCGCTGGCCTGCTGGAGCGGTACGAAGAGAACGCCGCACCGGGCGAGGAACCCAGCGCCCCCGCACCCATGACCTGGGCCGAGATCGCTGCGGCCAGCCGCACCGACCCCATGATCTCCAGCCTGATCGACTGCGCACAGACCGGCTTTGCCCGTCCGCTGACCCACAGGGAGATGGAAAAGCTGGTCAACCTTTATATGCAGGAGGGCTTTGCGCCGGAGACCGTGATGCTGTGCACCGCCTACGTTGCCAGCACCGGCCGTAGCACCATGGCCGCCGTAGTGCATGAGCTGAAGGTGTGGCGCACCGAGGGCGTGGAGACCGGTGAGCAGGCCGATGCCCACCTCAAACTGCTGGCACTGCGCCAGAGCCGCGAGCAGTATGTCAGCGGCCTTCTGAACATCCCGGAAAGCGAGCTGACCCTTGGCGGGCGCAAGGCCATTGCACGCTGGTACGAGGTTTACGGCTACGACGATGCCATGGTGCAGGAAGCTGCCGTGCAGGCCGGGGCCAAGCGCGACCTGTGGTACTGGAACAGTATCCTCAAAACATGGAACGCCAAGGGCCTGCGCACCGTGCACGATGTGCGCAGCCCGGTGGCCATTGCGGGTGCCAGCCGGAACCTCCGGGTAGACCGCGAAGCCCCCAGCGGCAACGATTTCCTCAAGAACGCTGCCCGCCGCCGTCCGTTGAAAAAGAAGCCGGAATAAGGAGGAGCCATGCGTACCAAAAACGAACTGTATCAGGAAGCCATGCGCACCGTGGCCGCCCGGCGGCAGATGGCCAGAGCCAGAGCCGAGGATGCCCGCGCCGAAGCCGAAGCCGCCATTCCCGCCCTGCGCCATGCAGAAGAAGAGGTGCGGGTGCGGGGCATCCGCTGCGCACTGGCCGGTGCTGCGGGCAAGGACCGCACCGAAGCTGCCGCCGCCCTTGCCGATGCAAAGCAGAAGCTGACCGCCCTGCTGGCACAAAGCGGACGGCCCGCTGATGCACTGGAGCCGCGCTTTGTCTGCCCCAAATGTCAGGACACCGGCAGCGTGAATGGCCGCACCTGTGAGTGCGTGCACAAGGTGATGCAGCAGCTGCGCCGCAAGGAGATCGAGGCGCTGTCCAGCCTGTCCATTGCAAGCTTTGACACCATGGAGCTGCGCTATTACCCGAACCGTGCCGATGAAAAGGTGGGCGGTTCCATCCGCCCTTACATGGCCGATATGCTGGCAGACCTGCGCAGCTACGCGGAAGAGTTTGACCACCACAGCGAGAGCCTGATGCTGTTTGGCAATGCGGGCCTTGGCAAGACCCATGCGGCCCTTGCCATTGCGGGCATCGTGCTGGAAAAGGGCTACGATGTGATCTATGTTTCCAGCCCGGACTTTTTCTCCAAGCTGGAAGGGCTGCACTTTGGTGCAGACCCGGCAGGCGAGGAGGAAACGCTGATGCAGACCGCTGCCGGGGCCGACCTGCTCATTCTGGATGATCTTGGCTCGGAGTTCAACTCCGCCTTCCTCATCAGCAGCCTGTACAGTCTGCTCAACAACCGGCTGGGTGCAAAGCTGCCCACCATCGTCACCACCAACATCACTGACGGTGCTCTGCTGGAAAAGCTGTATACCGAAAAAATTTCCAGCCGCCTTTCTGCCTTTGTCCCCTGCCTTTTTGCAGGCGATGACATCCGCACACAGAAAGCAGCTGAATAAAACAAACGGCAATGCAATGCATTGCCGTTTGTTTTATTTAAAACTCTAATACCGGACTCATTTCGTTGCGGCGCTGTGCCTGCACGATGCAGTCCTTCTCCGGCACAACGCCCGCCGCGCCCAGCGTGTTGAACACGGTCTGCAGGGCAAGCGCAGGCGTGTTGTTCTCCTGCGAAAGATGGCACAGCGCAAACTTTTTGCACCCTTCCTGAACGAGTTCCAGCAGCTTTGCCGAGCACTCGTCGTTGGAAAGGTGGCCCCGGGTGCTTTCAATGCGTGCCCGTAAGTAATAGGGGTACGGCCCGCTGCGCAGCATGTGCAGGTCGTAGTTGCTCTCCAGTGCCACAAGGTCGCAGCCGGAAAGCGCCTCGTGCACCGGCGGCGTGAGCACGCCAAGGTCGGTTGCAATGGTCATGGTCTTGCCGTCCGGGGTGTGGATGCGGTAGCCCACACAGGGCACATCGTGGCTGGTGGGAAAGCTCTGCACGCCAAACGCGCCCACGTCCTCTTCCCTGCCTTCCAGCTCGTGCAGCTCACAGCTGGCCGGTACGATGCCGTTGCTGTCCAGAAAATCCAGCGTTGCCGCTGCACCGTACACCGGCAGCGTGTTCTTTTTGAGGAAGGTGGAAAGCCCCTTCACATGGTCGCTGTGCTCGTGGGTGACAAGGATGCCGTCGCAGTCACTGACGGCAAGGCCCAGCGCCTTGAGCGCCGCCGAGGTAGTGCGCACGCCCTTGCCCATATCCACAATGAGATACCGCTGCCCGCAGCGCACCACACTGCTGTTGCCGGAGGAACCCGAATATAACGAGATGAATTCTGCCATGAAAAACCTCTGATACACTCAAAAACAGCCCGCCGCATATGCAGCAGGCTGTTTGCTTTTTATAAGTTACAGTGCCTGATCCAGTGCAGCGGGCATACGCTCCACCTTGCTGATGTCTGCACCCAGACCGCGCAGCTTTTCCACGATATTCTCGTAGCCGCGCTCGATGTGGCCGATCTCCTCGATCTCACTGGTGCCGTCTGCCATCAGCGCAGCCACCACCATGGCAGCGCCTGCACGCAGATCCAGTGCGCGCAGCGGTGCAGGGGTGAGCTTATCCACGCCCTCAAACACAGCCACCTGACCGTCCACCTGCACGTTGGCACCCATCTTGCGCAGCTCGTCCACATAGCGGAAGCGGTTGTCCCACACGCTCTCGGTCACGGTGCTGGTGCCCTTGGCCACGCTCAGCAGCACGCCCATCAGGGGCTGCATGTCGGTGGGAAAGCCGGGATGCGGCATCGTGTTGATCTTCAGCGGCAGAATATCGCCGGTGCGGCGCACACGCACAGCATCGTCAAATTCTTCCACCTCCACGCCTGCACGGCGCAGCTTTTCGGTAATGGGTTCCAGATGCTTGGGGGTGACGTTCTTCACCAGAACATCGCCGCCGGTGGCAGCAGCAGCCACCATGTAGCTGCCAGCCTCGATCTGATCCGGGATGATGCTGTAGGTGCAGCCGTGCATCTTTTCCACACCGCGCACCTTGATCACATCGGTGCCTGCGCCGCGGATGTTCGCACCGCACATATTCAGGAAGTTTGCCAGATCCACCACATGGGGTTCCTTGGCACAGTTTTCCAGAATGGTCTGGCCCTTGGCCATTACAGCGGAGAGCATACCGTTCATGGTAGCGCCCACGCTGACCTTATCAAAGAAGATGTGTGCACCGTTCATCTCCTTGGCGCGCACGGTGATCATGCCGTAGTCCACGCTGTCCTCTGCGCCCAGAGCACTGAACACCTTCAGGTGCTGGTCAATGGGGCGGGGGCCGAGGTTGCAGCCGCCGGGCATGGCCACCTGAGCCTTGCCAAAACGGGACAGCAGTGCGCCCAGAAAGTAGTAGCTGGCGCGCATCTGGCGGGACAGGTCGTCCGGGACGTTGGTGCCGGTCAGATGGGTGGTGTCGATCTCGTAGGTGTTGCGGTTGATCATTTTGATCTGTGCGCCCAGAACGCTGAGGATCTTCAGGCTCACCGCCACATCACTGATATCCGGCAGATTCTCGATCACACAGACATCCGCTGCCAGAATGGTTGCAGGCAGGACGCCCACCGCCGCATTTTTGGCACCCGAAATGGTAACTTCGCCGTGCAGGGGCTTGCCGCCCGTAATAACAAATTTCTCCAATTTTATGATCTCCTTGTCGGAGGCCCGCAGCCGCAGGCCTGTTAAGGTTCCTGAAAGCATTTTCCATAAAAGCTGCCTGATGTGCATGGGCCATAAGGCCGTACACGTACAGCTATCTTATTATACACAACTTTCACAAAAAAGCAAAGCCCCGTTTGGTGTTGTTTTATTATTTTCTGTTTTGCCCATTTTCGCGCAGGATATTCCAAAATTTTGATTTCTTTTTCAGGTATTTTACAAAAACCAGATACATTGCTGTTGCGCTTTCTTTACCAGATGTGGTCTTCGCACCGAGTCTCAGTGATCCAGCCCAGCTGGTAGGCAGCCACCAGCTGCTTGAGGTCGTGCACACGCTCCCGCAGCACCTCGCCCTCGTCGGTGTCCTCCACGAGAATGCGATGATTTTCGGTCTCCAGAATGTTTTTCTGGGAAATGATATCCAGATTATCCTTCACCGCTTTCTCGGCACTTTCAAAGGGCTGATGGGTGCGCAGGGACATGGTGCGGCTGGAATACACCAGCGTGTAGCCCGCAATGCCGGTCTTTTCGTGGTAGGCACGGCAGAAACCGCCGTCGATCACCACCAGCCGTCCGCCGCCCTTGATGGGGCTTTCGCCGTTCTTTTCCCGCACCGGCACATGGCCGTTGACGATGTGGCTGGCACCGGGCAGGCCAAACTCGGCCAGAATGCGGCGGCAGACGGCCTCATCGTTATACCATGTATAATAGGGGTCCTTCACCTCGGTGTGGGTGGAAGCGTCCTCTACATAGAGCCGCTCAAATGTGGTCATGGCACTGCGGCCAAACAGCGGCGAAAGCTTGCCGCACCACAGATACCACAAAAAATCCTGTCCGCTCTGGCGGGCAGCGCTGCCTTCCGGTGCATAGTAGCCCCGGCGGGCGCGGGCATCACAGTAGTCCATCAGTGCGCGGCCGGAGTAGTAGCGGCCCTCAAAGCGCTCCATGGCAAAGGTGCCGCGGCTGGTCATGGGCACAGCGCCATGGTAGAGCAGGTTGCCGTTCTCAATGTGGTACACGCTGCCCTTTGCATAGAGAAATTCCACATGCTGCTGCAGTTTTTCGCTCTGGCGGAAGGACTGCACCAGCTTGCGCAGCACCAGCTGTTCATCCGGGTGCAGTGCGGCCGGGTCGGCGGGGTCCACCGTGGGGAACGAGGTATCCCGCAGCGGATACTCCTTTTCGCCGATCTTTACCGTGTGCTTTTCCCAGTCGATGCGGCGCAGATAATCTCGCTCCTGCATCTGGAAGTCCGGGTTGCGGTCGATGACATGGCACTCCAGCTTGAACATCAGAATGCTGATGGCCTTGTGCATCACGGCACAGCGGTGCAGCATTCCCCTGGTGTAGGGGCCGCGGGCTGCATCGGTATGAGGCATCCAGATGGAAAGATCATCATTGCCGTAGAACTGCTCGGCCATGCGCTGCAGATGGCGCAGGTTGATGCCGTAGCAGTCCTCCAGCATTCCGTGGTTATGATAAGCCAGCGTGGTCTTGAGCACCGTGCAGATGCAGATGGGGCTGCCCGCAGCGGCACCCATCCATACTACATCGTGGTTGCCCCACTGGATATCCACATTGTGGTGGCGCATGAGCAGATCGAGGATGATATCCGGGCGTGGGCCGCGGTCGAACAGGTCGCCCACGATGTGCAGCTTGTCCACTGCCAGATGCTTGATCAGCTCGCACAGCCGCACGATAAAGCGGTCGGCGCGGCCATTTTCAATGATGCTGCCCACGATCTGGCCGTAGTACAGATCCTTGTCGTGATCCTCAAAATGGGCGTGGAGCAGCTCGTCCAGAATGTAGCCGCAGCTGGCAGGCAGGCATCTGCGCACATGGTCGCGGGTATGCTTGGAGGACACCAGACGGCAGATATCAATGAGCCTCAGCAGCGTTTCGGTGTACCACTGATCCAGCGCTTCCTCGCTGGTACAGCGTGCCTTGAGCTGGGGCAGCTTTTCGTTGGGGTAATAGATCAGCGTTGCCAGCTCGGCGCGGGTATGCTTCGGCACGGTATCGCCCAGCACCTGATCCACTTTTTCGCGAATGACACCGGAAGCGGAATTCAGAATATGCACAAAAGCTTCATTCTCGCCGTGCAGGTCGCTCATGAAGTGCTCGGTACCCTTGGGCAGCTTGAGCAGTGCCTGCGTGCTGATGATCTCGCTGGCTGCCGCCGCCTGCGAAGGATAATCCCGCGAGAGCAGGGTCAGGTACTTGAGATTATCGCGGATCTCATCGGTTTCGGTGCGCATGGTCTCCTCCATCACAACGTTCTCTCTGCCGCAGTCCGCCACACGGACCTTGCAAAGATGTTGCTTTCCATATGTATTATTTTTTCCTTATCTTATAGTATAGCACGTCCGGGGCGAAAAGTGGTATACTGGGGCTGACAAACTTTCAGCAAAGGACTTTGGATATTATGCCGAAAAGCGATTTCGTCTCCGTTCCCTCTTCCTGCACCCTCTGCCCGCGCCGGTGCGGGGCCGACCGTGCTGCCGGACGCACCGGTTTCTGCGGCGCGGGCGGCACCTTAAAAGCAGCCCGCGCTGCCCTGCACTACTGGGAGGAGCCATGCATCAGCGGCACAAAGGGCAGCGGCACGGTGTTCTTTTCCGGCTGCACCCTCAAATGCTGCTTCTGCCAGAACTATCCCATCAGCGCCGAGGGCCTTGGCAAGGAGATCAGCGTGGAACATCTGGCAGAGATTTTCCTGAATCTGCAGGAACAGGGTGCCAACAACATCAATCTGGTCACGCCCGGCCAGTGGCGGCCCTGGATCATTGCCGCGCTGGATATTGCCCGGGCTAAGGGCCTGCATCTGCCCATCGTATGCAACACCGGCGGCTACGAAACGGTGGAAAGCGTGGAAGCATGGCGCGGATACATCGACATCTGGCTGGCCGACCTGAAATACGTCTCCTCCGCCCTCTCGGCAGAGCTTTCCTCTGCACCGGACTATTTTGCGCAGGCAAAGCCCGCCATTGAAGCCATGATGGCACAGGCCGGGCACCCGGTGTTCAATGCAGAGGACATCCTGCAAAAGGGGGTCATTCTGCGGCACCTTGCCCTGCCCGGCCATGTTGACGACAGCTTTGCGGTGCTTGACCAGATGGCCGCGTGGAACGATGCAGACCCCGGATGCTTCATCCCCAGCGTCATGAGCCAGTACACACCGTTTTACAAAGCCGCAGAGCACGGCATCGGACGGCGCATTACCACCTATGAATACCGCCGGGTGGTCAACTATGCCATGGACAAGGGGCTGGCGCAGGGCTACATGCAGCAGAAGAGCAGCGCAAAGGAAGAGTATACGCCTTCTTTCGATTTGACAGGGGTATGAATTCGTCAAATCTCCCAAAAAAGGCCGATTATTTTCTCTTGCATCCCTGCGGAAGTGCTTGCAATCCCATCCGGGCCGGATTATAATGGATACAACGATGTGTTAACAGAACTCTGATGAGCTGTAAATATCAGGAGGAGCGTTATGGAACATTTCAACCCGATCCTTGGCAACGATACCACCGGCCAGAAATTCATCACCTGCGGTGAGATCATGCTGCGCCTGACCCCGCCGAACTACGAGAAGATCCGTATGGCATCCGGCTTTGAGGCCAGCTACGGCGGCAGCGAGGCCAACATTGCACTGGCACTGGCGAACCTTGGTGTGGACAGCACCTTCTTCAGCGTGGTGCCCAACAACAGTCTGGGCAAGAGCGCCGTGCGCTGGCTGCGTTCCAACGACGTGCACTGCACCCCTATGATCCTGACCGAGCCGAACGAGACTCCTTCCAACCGTCTGGGTACTTATTATCTGGAGACCGGCTACGGCATCCGCCCGTCCAAGGTCATCTATGACCGCAAGCACAGCGCTATTACCGAGTACGATTTCTCGCAGGTGGATCTGGATGCTTTGCTGGACGGCTACGACTGGCTGCACCTGAGCGGCATCACCCCGGCACTGGCACCCAACTGCCGCACCCTCATTCTGGATATGCTCAAGGTCGCCAAAAACAAGGGCCTGACTGTCAGCTTCGACGGCAATTTCCGCTCCACCCTGTGGAGCTGGGAAGAAGCCCGCGATTTCTGCACCGAGTGCCTGCCCTATGTGGATGTGCTGCTTGGCATTGAGCCGTACCACCTGTGGAAGGATGAGAGCGACCACTCCAAGGGCGACTGGAAGGACGGCGTGCCTCTGCAGCCCAGCTATGAGCAGCAGGACGAAATTTTCCAGCACTTCATCGAGCGCTACCCCAGCCTGAAGTGCATCGCCCGCCACGTCCGCTATGCCCACAGCGGCAGCGAGAACAGCCTGAAAGCCTTTATGTGGTATGACGGCCACACCTTCGAGAGCAAGCTGTTCACCTTCAACATCCTCGACCGCGTGGGCGGCGGCGACGCCTTCGCCAGCGGCCTCATCTACGCCATGCTCCACAACTACAAGGCCATGGACATGATAAACTTTGCGGTGGCAAGCAGCGCCATCAAGCACACCATCCACGGCGATGCCAACATCACCGACGATGTCAGCTCCATCCGCAACCTGATGAACATGAACTACGATATCAAGCGGTAATCTTTCCGCTCTCAACCCGTTCCCGGATTTTCCCCGGGGACGGGTTCTTTTTTATTGCCCGCGATGCTGGAAAAGCCTTTTCTTGTACATTCCTCCAAACTTTTTTGTGAGTTCCTACAATTCCATTGACAGAGAATTCCACACATGGTATTCTTCAAATTGGTATTATTACCTTTTTTTGCCATACATTCTATGTCGTTTTTCTGCGGCACTCATCCATGAAAGCGAGGAAATCCATGAAAAAACGATTTGTCAGTCTATTAGTGGCACTCAGCATAACGTTAACATTCCTACCCATGGGAGCAGTAGCAGCGGCTCCGATTAAGTTTACTGATGGGAACCTCATATATACAGTTAACGACGATGGAGAATCGGTTACAGTTTCCGGTAAATCAAGAACCCCTACACACCTTAACATTGAGAGCTCAATTTCAAACAAGGGCAAGAACTATACTGTAACCGAAATTGGAGACCAGGTTTTTTGGGGATGCAACACTCTTACGGAAGTTACATTGCCTAATACGGTGAAGATAATTGGATACCAGGCATTCTTTAAGTGTTCCAATCTAACTAAGGTTATAATTCCTGAAGGTGTTACAAAAATCGGCCAAGCTGCTTTTTATGGTTGTTCTCAATTAACAAGCATTACGATTCCGAGTACCATCAAAAATATGGATGCGGCTTTTCCAAGCAATCCCAAGTTATCTCAAGTCACCTTAACAAATGGCATTTCCAAAATCAGTAGTAACGCTTTTGAGCGTTGTACAGGGTTAACAGAAGTAGAAATACCCGCAAGTGTGGATCAAATCTGCCCATTTGCATTTAATGGATGCACCAGTCTTAAGAGCGTACTCCTTGAAAAGAATATTAAAACTATAAATGTCAACGCATTCAAAGATTGTACGAATCTAAGTGATGTAAAATATAATGGATATAAAACAGACTGGGAAAAAGTCAGAGTTAATAACGCAGGCAATGATACACTAACCAGCAAAGTTCGGTATCTGTGTGATATCAACTTTGATTTGAACGGTGGCACTATAAATGGTAGTGGCACTATGGACAAGCAGACTGTTTACAGCAACGAGAAGCTAGGGACTGCAAGCGTCCCCACCACACCCCCACAGCGTACAGGTTATACATTTCTTGGCTGGTATACACAGGCAGAAGGCGGCACAAAATATACATTTACAGAAGCCGTCAGCAGCAACATCACCTTGTATGCCCATTGGAACGCACATAGCCATACTGTAACACTGGAGAACGACGAAAACAAGAAAACGAACTCGTACGACTATGGTTCGTCCGTTTCCGTTCCTACACCCACAAAGAAAACCGGCTATAACTTTAATCATTGGGAAGTTACCGTTCCTGATGGAGAAACCGCCCCATCCTTGAACGGCCCAGATGAGAACGGCAATTATAGTTTCTCCATGCCGGACTATGATATAACCTTGACTGCAAAATGGACACAAAAAGATGTGATCGACCCGGATGTTGACCTCAAGTTTGACGCGGTAACCGGAGAAGTGACATCGAACAATACTCAAGTCAATGCTGATGATATCATCAATAGGAAGTTTTATGATGATAAGGGAAATGAAGTTCCCGGTGAGAAATTGAATGACCGCGGGCTCCCTACGGAACCGGGCGATTATATCGTCAACTGAAGAGACAGAAAATCCCTCAGCATAGTTACGCTGAAATTACGGCTTAAATACCGATATACCTCTCCATCCTGCCGAATGCATTCCGATGATCCATCCAACTTATTGATCTCTGTTTTCCATTTTTCATAAAGCTCATCCGACAGATTATTTCTTAGAAAATTCTTTACCTCATCTGTCTTTGCAGCGGTTGCTTCCCGGAGAATTATTTTACGGATACGTTTCATGCTTTTCCGATTCAACCCAAAATTGGTATTTATATTTAATGACTTTGTCTTTCTCCACTCAAATAATTTCCCCCGAAACGGTGAAATCTCTTTTGCCTCTCCGGAATCTGCCAACACTAATGTTCCACCACTGCGCACCCAGTTTATTAAAGCTCTGACCTGCTGTTCTTCCAGAGTCTGCAGATCCACATTACTTACCACAAAAACATCAAGCCATTCCAGTCCCCGGGCATCCACCGGCAGTTCTTTTTTAGAAAGATATGTTACATTCGTATCTGCACCTTCCATATATCCCAGTTTTTCCTTACTTCCACAGCAGATTCCTGTATATATCTCATCCTCATTGCGGTCACGATCCAGCCAGATCTCTCCCGTATATATTACCTGCTGTCTTCCCTGCAGCAATGTTACATCCAAAATGTCACTTTCCGTTCCCACAGGAATATACATCCGGATCGTCCGGCTTTCTCCTCCCTGAATCTCAAATGACCTCTCATATGTTTTCTCCTGACCGGATTTTCCCGGTAATACCTGTAACACTCCCGAAAAATCACCACCGGTATTCCGGATGTCTGCTTTAAGCTGCACATATCTCCCCAGACGGACTTTTCCCTGATATCCTGCCGCAACATCCATATGAATATTACCTCTGGTAAAAGAAATCCCCCGGCTCAGATATGTTGAATCCTTCGAAGCAGACTCCTTCTTGCTGCCGTCATTTTCCAGGCGGTACAAAAGCGTCAGTCCAACGATGACTAATAAGATCCAGAAT
>OGNF01001891.1_pt1 | contig 17361 bp, 15 predicted proteins | sample 1573321 | NCBI WGS metagenome assembly OGNF01 (sample SAMEA2581911, study PRJEB24529) | metagenome | biome: Human gut stool | place: China | collected 2011
GCTGGCGAGCAAATTCGAGAGCAGCCTGGACACCGAACGCGATGTGGAGATATATGACACGCACCAGCCTTCGGACAGCACGACCGGGAAGCCGCCGCTGCTGGCGAAGATCCGGGAACGGAGCCACGGAGAAAGCCGGGGCGAGCAGACCGAGTCGGCCAAGGCAACGCTGGCAGACAGCCTCCACAGCGAAAGAGCCGACAGCCTCAGGCATAACAGCGCCGGGAAAAGCACGGCCGCGGCCAGGGACGACACCAAGACCCAAACCAAAAACCGGGAAGAGAAACCGGGAAACCGCAGGGCCGTATGGATTATCCTTACACTGTCGGCGCTGATACTGGTCGGCGGGATCCTGGCATTCAAACGACATTCAAACAACGATTAAACACCATACGACAATGGCAAAGAAAGAGAAAAGCGGGAAAGACTCCGCGACGGTGGCCGCCAAGGCCGCCGAGAAAGTGGGCCGCGACATCCTCAAGGAGAATCCGGAACTGAAGGGCGTGTACGTCACCACTGACGGGACTGCCTTTGCCGAGCGCAATGACGCTCAGAACCACGCGAAGACCCTCAAGAACCGCGAGATCTTCAACATCCGCCGCGAGCCGGAGGCAGGCAAGGAGGAACTTTCCTCCGGCGCCGAGGAAGAGACCGGCGACAACGGCCAGGACACAGAAACCGCAGTAAATCCCGACGACAATGCAGAAGCTGACGATTGAACGGACGAACGGGAACATCCCCGGTTCGCTTCCCGGCGATGACCATATCAGCGGTCTGGTTTTCTACAGCGAGCTGACTGACGCCAACCTCCCCGAGGGATTCACGAGCTCGGAGCGCATCAAGGCTGTGAGCGACATCGAGAGCGCGCAGAAGCTGGGCATCACGGCAGACTCCGCGCAGTGGGACATCCGCGTGCTGCACTACGTCCTGGAGCAGACCTTCGCGATGAACCCGGGCATCAGCCTCTACGTGGGCATCTTCAAGGTCAGCGGCATCAAGACGTTCGCCGAGATCAAGAAACTGCAGAACTTCGCCGGAGGCCGTCTGCGCCAGATCGGCGTATGGGACGGCCACGCCGACATCACGGGCGGGAAGACCGGGGATGAGGCCAAGGCAGCCGCCGACACGGTCATCAACGCCCTGAAAGGAACCGCGCTTACATTGCAGCAGCAGGACAAGCCACTGTGCGTACTGTACGCACCGAAGGTGTCGGACATCACGAAACTGCCTACAGAGATAGCCGGACCGGGCCGCGAGCGCATATCGGTAATCATCGCGCAGGACGGCGCCGGCACGGCGGCCGAACTCTACGACTCCGAAGACAACACCGGCAAGGCGAGCGTGACGGCCCTGGGCGATGCGCTGGGCGCGCTGTCGGCCGCGAAGGTGCATCAGAGCATCGCGTGGGTGGAACAGTTCCCCACGAACATCGCGGAGCCGGCTTTCAGCGACGGCACGAAGCTGCGCGACCTGGACACCGCCGTGGTAGAGGAACTCGACACAGCCCGCTACATATTCGCCGTGACCTATGACGGCCTCGCCGGCAGCTACTTCAACGACAACCACACCCTGGACGTGCTGACGAGCGACTACGCGCACATCGACCGCGTGCGCACGATGGACAAGATTGTTCGCAGCGTGCGCGCCTACCTGATCCCGAAGCTGGGGCGTCCGCTTCTGGTTGACGCATCGACCGGCAAGCTCGACCGCACCGCCAAGGAGTATCTGGAGACCCAGGCCAACATCCCCCTCGAGGAGATGGCGAAAGCCGGGGAAGTCAGCGGCTACAAGGCCGAGATAGACCCGAACCAGAACGTACTGCAGACCTCGGAGGTGGAAATCATGATCAAGAACGTGCCGGTGGGCGTGAACCGCAGGATGCACGTCAAGGCCGGCTTCACAACGAAAGTATAATCCGGAATCCGGCACAGAACCAAATTAACACGACACAGCAATGAACAATGCATACGACCAGGCCCTTAACGGCGTACCCCTGATCAACGGGGAGGAATACTCGTGGGCACATATCCGCTGCTGCATCAACGGCGTGCAGGTGATCGGCATCACGGCGATCAGCTACGGCGACAAGCAAGACGTGCAGAACAATTACGGCGCGGGGCGCCATCCGGTGAGCTTCAGCAAGGGACGCATCACGCCGTCGGCAAAGATCACGCTCTACATGAGCGAGGTGGTGGCGATCGTGGCGCAGGCCGCGAACGGACGACTCCAGGACATCGCGCCCTTCGACATCGAGGTGGTGTATATGCCCGAGAACGGACTGATCGTGACCGACAGGATCCGCAACGCCCGCTTTACGGAGAACAAGCGCGACTGGAAGGAAGGCGACATGAACCAGCAGGTGGAGCTTGAGCTTCTGCCCTCGCACATCGACTTCGGCGCCGCAGCCGCATAAACAGGAACATCAACAACATCATCAACTAACAAAAATATGAGCGACAAAAAGGAAATCAGCCTCAACGGCACGGAACTGAACGTAGACAACGGCGGTCTGACCGACAATGAACTCGCCGCACTCAAGCACACGCACGGCAGGATCCACGAGATAACCGTGGAAGACGAGGAGGCCGGCATAAGGCTGAAGGGCTACTTCAAGCGGCCCGACATGAACACGATGCAGGCCGTGAGCAGCGTGTCGAAGCGCAACGAGGTGCAGGGCGGAGAGATACTCTTCGACAACTGCTGGCTCGGCGGCGCGCAGCTGCTGAAGAATGACGCCGTCTACAAGATGGAAGGTATCGCCGCGCTCAGCGGACTTTTCGGCAAGTGCAAGCATGAGCTAAAAAACTGGTAGAGGCACACCGGCTGTCGGATGACGACTATGATTCCGGCGAGATAGCCAAGGGGTGTGCCTTGATACGGGCAAATTTCGGAATAGACCCGGGGGCGCTCACGGAAACGGAATGGGCGATGCTGTTCAACCAGGCCGTATGGCTGGAGCGCTCCCGGCTTATAAACCAGGCGAAGATACTGAGCCAACTCTTTTCGACGGGCAATGAGTAACTACAACTTCAACTATTCGTTCAACATATCGGGCAACTGCAACGCGGTTGTGCAGGAGATTGCGGAAAATGTCGGCAATCTCCGCACGAACCTGACGCAGACCACATCGATATGGGATAGTTTTGAAGGGAAGCTCCTTGCCCTTAATCAATTCACAGACTACCTCGGAAACCTACGCAATTCGTTTGCGGAAACAATGGCCCCGGGTGCGGCGCTCAACGCGAGCCTCGCCGACCTGGCGGCCATTTCCGGTGCGACCGGCAAGGAACTCGACACGGTAGAGAAGTTCGCGCGGCGCACGGCCAGGGAATTCGGTGGTTCCGCATCCGGGGCCGTGGAATCATACAAGCTGCTGCTCTCGCAACTGTCGCCGGAGCTGACAAAGAACACCGAGGCTCTGGACGCGATGGGCCGCAACGTGGCAATTCTGTCGAAGACCATGGGCGGCGACACAACCGCGGCGGCGGAGGTGCTTACAACCGCCATGAACCAGTACGGCGTGTCGTTGAAGGACCCGATGGAGGCGTCCCGGCAGATGGCTGACATGATGAACATAATGGCAGCCGCCGGGCGCGAGGGTTCCGCGGAGCTTCCGACAATCAAGGTCGCGCTGGAGCAGTGCGGTATGGCCGCGAAAGCAGCCGGTGTATCGTTTGCCGAGACCAACGCCGCAATACAGGTACTCGACAAGGCCGGCAAGAAGGGGTCCGAGGGCGGCGTGGCTCTGCGCAACGTAATGGCTACGCTCGCCCAGGGACGATTCCTGCCGAAAGACGTGCAGCAGGAACTCGCTGCTGCCGGAGTGAGCATCAATGACCTCACCGACCAGTCGAAGACGCTGGCGGAGAGGCTTACGATACTCAAGCCGGTAATGGCGGACTCTGCGCTGTTTTCAAAGCTGTTCGGACGAGAGAACGCCAATGCCGCTATGGCACTCGTGCAGGGCACCGAGCAGGTCGAGAGATGGACCGATGCAATCTCCGGCACCAATACAGCTGTCGAACAGAGCAAGATCATCATGGAGACCTATAACGAGAAGCTGGCACGCATCAACGCCCGGTTCGACGACATCAAGATCTCCATCTTCAACTGCTGCGGTGACCTCGGCATCTGGGTAGAGGTAGTCGCCGGTGCGCTTATACCGGTGTCGCAGCTTATCCCTCTTGTAAGCGGACTTGCCAAGGCGATACTGTTCCTGCGCACGGTCAACTTCAAGAGTGCGTTCAGCGGTGTCGTAACCAGGATCCGGAGCATCATCACCGGTCTTATGATGATGAACGTCTCGCTGGGCGTAACCGGAGGATTCTGGACCGCGTTCAAGGTAATAGCGCAGAACGCGTGCCGTTCTGTCGGCGTCGCGATAATGAACATCCCCATTGTCGGCTGGATTGCCGCCGGCATCGCCGTTGTCATCGCCGTGGTACAGCAGCTGTGGGACAAATGCAAGGGATTCCGCATCGCCGTGTTCACGGCGTGGGAAGCAATCAAAGCCACCGGAAACGCCGTGTGGATTATCCTGAAGGCTATCGGCGAGCAGATAGCCATTGCCTTCAATACGGTCAAGGAGAAGATAAAGCCGGTCATTGACTTCTATATCTCTATGTGGAGCAAGGTATTCAATGCCGTCGGCTCCGTATTCTCGTGGATAAAGGGCGCGTTCAACAACGTGGTCGGCTTCATCGCTTCGATACCGGCGCGTGTCGGGGCCATATTCGCCGCTGTTCGCGCGAGAGTGGCAGCCGTGGCCGATTGGATAACCTCTGCATTCCAGAGCGCCGTGGAGACAATCATATCGGCGTGGACCGGAATATGCGATGCCGTCACCTCCGCAGTCAATTGGGTTGTGACGGCTGTATCCTCAGTCTGGAACAGTATTTTAAGTGCGGTATCGGGATTCTCCCAGAGAGTCGTGGCCATATTCTCATCGATATGGGAGGCTATCAGAGGTTTCGCCATGCGTGTGGCCGGGATATTCGTCAACGTGTTCAACCGCATCAAGAGCGCCTTCACTTCCGTCCGCAACTGGATAGTCGGCGTGGTCAACGCCATCATCGCCAAGGTAAAGAGCATCTGCGGTCCTCTGGTGAATGCCTTCAATACGGTGGCGGCAAAAATCAAATCCGTATTCGGAAGTGTCCTCAACTGGGTACGTGCGAAGATTGACTCCGTCATCAACTGGTTCATCGACCTCTACAACAAGATTGCCGAGGCTATGAACTGGGAGAAAATCAAAAGCGCGGGCAAAGCCGCCGGGGAGGCAAGCTGGAACAAGGATCATCCTGCCGAACGCGCCACTCCTGTCGATGCCGATGCCGGCACTCCTGCTGCCACCGATGGAATCCCGGCTGCAGGAAGTGGTTCTGCCGGGAGTGGGGGCGGCACGTCGTCCATCGGTGCCGGACTCGGAAGTATCGGCGGCAAATCCGACAAGACGGACCGCGTAAAGAATATAACAATAAACATCGAAAAGCTCGTGGACACGCTGACAATATCCACCACGAACCTGCAGGAAAGCAAGGAGCGAATAAAGGATATTGTGTCCGAGGCTCTACTTTCCGCAGTCAATGACGCTAATTATGCCGTATGAACATGAAGGATTACAATCTTGAGATAGTAAACGCGAGGTTTGTGGCTTCGGCGTGGCTGGTACGGGCGAAGAGTCTGCTGTACCGGCTGCGTCCGGACGGAGGGAACCGCGGCGGGATGCGCCCGGAGGACTACAAGCTGGGGACGCTCCCGGCGGAGAAAGTCGGAGGCAGCAGCGCGGAAGCCGGGGCGGAGCTGAAGCTGACTGACACGGACCGGAAGGATCCGGAATACTGGCTGGGGCGCTCGGCTCTGACGGACGTGGTGGTGAAGGTTCCGGAGATGGGTACCTTGGTGCTGAACGACGTGACGGTGAACGTGAGCCTTCAGAAAGAGATCGTGAAGACGCAGCTCGTGGGGCACAAGGGAACGATCAAGGAATACATCAGCGACGGAGACTACCAGCTGACGATGAGCGTGGGCGTGGTGGCGATGACGGACAGCGGTGAGCTGCTGGACCAGTATCCGGAACAGGCGATGGCGACGCTTCGGAAGGTGCTGGAGCGTCCGGAGGCACTTGAGGTGAGCTCGGCGTTCCTGGACGTGTTCGAGGTGAACCGGATAGTGGTGACGGGATTCTCGGCGAAGCAGATGACTTACGCGAACCGTCAGCTTGTGGAGATCACGGCGCTGAGCGACGACGACTATGTGATAAAGAGCACGGAATATTAACGGGATTTATACACTGTTTGAATGGCATTCGACAAAACGGAGATAAGGACAAAGCTGGCCGCGGCGTTCGGGGCGATCAAGGAGACGGACAAAGCGACCGACAAAGTGGCGGCCGCGATAGCCGACGCGCTCGAAGTAATGATAAGCATGCTCGAGGTGGAGGTGCGCGTGGAGGTATCCGCGGAGGTGGCCGCGGTTCCGGCGACGGTAGCCATTGACGAGACAATGAAAGGGACAGTGAAATGAACGGAATAACGACAGAACCGGGAAGCGGCGACCTGCTGATCGTGAATGGCGGGATGATAATAGCCGGGACTGAGTCGCAGACCGTGGAGCACGTGCTGCTGGCGAACCGCGGGGAATACAAGGAGCATCCCTGCCTGGGGGCGGAGATCCGGAAGATGCAGCACGGACCGGGCGGGCGGCTGTGGTGCGCCAGGGCGCGGACGATGTGCCAGGCGGCCGGGGCAGACGTGAGTTCGGTGGAGATGACCGGAGAAGGGAGGATAACCGTAAGATGAAGGCGACGGCGAGATACGGGCAATGGCTGGGGGACGTGGCCCTGGCGAAGACGGGCGCGCTGGAGGGGGTGTGGGCGCTGGCGCTTCGGAACGGACTGAGCGTAACCTCGGAACTGACGACCGGGCAAGAACTGGAATGGCAGCCGGAGGACGTGGAGGACAGCGTGGTGGCGAATATCTACCGTACGGAGAGGATAGAGCCTGCGACCGGGGCGCGGGAGGAAGATATACGGGCGCTGCTGGCGGAACCCGCGGCAGAGCCTGACAACGACAGGATAGAGGAAGACCCGACGGAGGAGCCGAACACGGCATCGAGGGTATTCAACAACATATTCGACAAACAATTCTCATAATACAGAAAGGAGACAGAATGAAAAAGGAATGGAAGCCGGAGGATCTCCGGCAGACATCGGAGGAGATCCGGGGGGCGACACTTGCGAAGTCGATCACGCCGGAGATGGTCGGCGGGACGCTGTCCGGGCTAACGGAGGCACTGGCCGAGGTTGTGGACGTGCTGGGGGAGATACCGCGCGAGCACGTATCGGTGAAAGTGCGGGGCTACGACGGCACCGGGGGCGTAAGCGGCGCCGGGGCGACGGTGTGGCTCGATGTATTCCATACAAAGGGCTATCCGGTCGTGTCGTTGCCAAGGCAGGAACTGACGTGCGGCGAGAACGGCACAGTTGAATTTGACATACCCCACGGCTTCCGTTATGCCGTATTCTCACAGATAGCCGGACTGGGAGCGTCGTTCCAACTCGTAAAAGTTGCCGCAACCGATAAGCGAGAAATCAATCTGTGGAATCTTCCGATTGGAATTAAGCAACTTTTTTGCAGTATCGTCTACAACAACGTCAACGGAACATACCGAGTTTTCCCTGTGGTGGCAGACCATTACATCACCGACTATGAATCGGCGAGCGCACAGAAATCATTCAGTTGGGACTTAGATAAGAGTCCGGAGAAGGATGAGTCTTGGGAAGATATCTATTACATCGGCATACTCGTATCGACTGCGGACACCTGTTTTGTCATCGGGAATGACTCCAAGTCGGAGGAGAAAAAGGCATGGAGCAGTAACCGAGATTACGGAACACTGATACCCGGCATGCCCGCAATAAACGATCATACTGAGGCCGGTCTATATGCCGGCGACCTCGCCGAAGCCAGAGCACGAGCCAGCGCAGACATGGACGGCAACATGAACACAGCCAAGATACTCGACTCTGCCACCAATCCGGTAGCCGCCAACTTCTGCGCCGACTATGTAAGCGATAATAAAGGCCTGCGGTGGCTGCCGTCGGCGGGACAGGCATATCTTATGTACCTGAACCGCACGGCGATAAACAAGTTGATGCAGGAGGCGATAGACATAGACACTGAAAACTATTCCTTTGTCCTTCTTCCGGACTTAAAGCCAGGCTCGAGTTTGTGGACTACGTACGAAGTCTGGTGGACGAGCACAGAGTACGATTGTTACTGCTCGTGGCTCGTCAACAGCAGTGGAAATATCCGCAACGGCCGCAGATACTACAGTAACGACGTGCGGGCGGTGTCGGCTTTTGAGTTTGAATATTAGACCTTTTCCCTTTTCTTTGATGAGGTCGCCCCCTTAAAGGGCGACCGGGCGGAGGGGTCCTGGCGAAGCCCGGTCGACAATATTTCCGCAGGGGGTTATGGCATAACGGCCGGCAAAAAATAGTTAAATCAGGAGTGCAAATCGCACGCTAAGACACAAAACACAAAAAGAAAAACGAATGACAGCGAGAGTTTTCAGCGGGGAGCAGCTCCCCGCGGTTGAGCAGTTCAACACCGGGCGCAAAAGGGGTTGCATTGTTCGTTGGGACTTTGAGACTGTCAAGACCCCTATCGAATCAAACGACAAACGGGCGAACTTCCGCAGGCGCAAGGCCGAGGAACGCGCGGCAAAGGCAGCCAAGGCCGGCAAGACCCAGCCGGAGGCGCAGACGCCCCCGGAACCGCAGGAGATGCGCGACAGCGGCATTGTGGCGTTTTCGGAGGCACGCTACATCGGCAAGCCGGATCCGGAGCGCGTGGTGGCCGACATCGAGTATGACCTGGCCCTGCGCTACGGCGATACGCCGCGCCCGGAGATAGACTTCAATTATTACCGCGAGGCGATTGCCGCCCTGCCTGAAGCGTAACGGCGATGGCACGGACAATCCGTGAGATAAAGGATGAGATCACCTCGGCCTTTATCTCGCAGGAGCCAATACGCACAGCCTACGGTCTGGACTCCTCAAAGAGCTTTGACAAGCAGTTCTCGCCGATATCGGTTGAGAGTGTCATGTTCTACGTTGTGGCTTCGTGCGTGTGGCTTCTGGAGAAACTGTTTGACCTGCACCGCCAGGAGGTGGACGAGCGTATCGAGGCGATGCGTCCTCACACGCTGCGCTGGTACGTGTCCAAGGCGCTCGCCTACATGCACGAGAAGGACCTTATAATGGCCGACGGCATCGTGGCTGCCGATTATTACGACACTTCCGGAATGACCGCCGAGGAGATCGAGAAGAAGCGCATCGTGAAATATGCGGTCGCGACAGAAGACAATACAAGGGTCATACTGAAAGTCGCCAAGAAGGATGCCAAGACCGGGCAGCCCACGCAACTCAAACCGGCGGAGCTTGCCGGACTCAAGCACTACCTCTCGCAGATAAAGGACGCCGGAGTATCGGTGCGCGTGCTCAACGAGCCGGCCGACACCATGCGCCTCGAGCTGATTGTGCTGTATGACCCGTCGGTGCTGAAGGCCGACTTGCTCACCGATGAAGAGGACGATGACGGATTCTACAAGCTGCGTCTGACCCGCGCCGACGAGGAAAGCGGCACTGACGTCATCGCCGAGGCTGTGGACGGAGTCATCTCCAAGCTCCCCTTCAACGGCGAGTACCGCAACTCCGACCTTCTGGCCGCCGTCCAGGCGGTGGAGGGAGTGAAGGTGGCGGACATCGTAAGTGTCGAGGCATCCCCCGGCGGTTCCGAGAGCTCATATACACTGGTCAAGGGCTACCGCCGGCCGTACAGCGGTTATTATGCGCGTGCCGGACTGACGGTGCGAGGGCGCGAATACCAGATTGCCGAATGATATTCTCCATCGATTTCGACAGGTGGATAGCGCAGACGCTTCCAACTTTCCTTCGCCGCCGGAGGCTCTTTGCCTTCTGCCGGGCGATGTGCGCCCCGGTCAGAACGATATATGCGGCATTCCTGACGAGCCGGGGGGACCAGATATTCAACACCGCGTACAACGGCCAGGTATGCTATCTGCGCGCGGCTCTGAACGATGCCTTCGGCGTTATCGGCTTCGACATAGCAGACGGCGATGATGTCGGCGGAGAATGGCTATACGCCAAAAAGGAGGATATGCCAACGCAGTTGATGACGGTCGACGAGGGCCTGAATCCGGCGCCGGAAGAAGACTCCCCTCCGCCCGACCATCCGATGCCGTTGCTTGCCGACGAGCTGCGTCTGACCGCCAAGCAGGACACATTCATCGTCTATGTTCCGGAGTCGATCTATATGACCCAGCTTCCGCGAGTGAGAGCCATAGTAAACCGTTTCAAAACTTTATCAAAAACACCGATTTATACACCAGTATCAAATGAACAGAGCAGAATTCCTCAAGACGGCGAACACCGCAAGCGGTGGCAATGGCCTCTACCCGCTGTCAATCCAGGGACTTGATTTCCTGCAGGCACAGGCGCAGTTGCTGGAGAGCCTTTCGCTTATCGGAGGCAAGCGTTACATCATCAAGGCACCGCAGCCTACCTCCCCGGGCCTTATAGTCATCGACGGGGAACTGCTGCCGCTGGAATACGGCAAGGGAGCCGGCATACGGATCCGCGAGGTCAAGGAGGACATCGTGGCTGACGGCGTGACCTATTCCGGGGCGCGAGTCAAGCGCACGGCATATTTCGTGACCACGTTTGTCAAGAACACCGTCGGGCTGTACCCGACTTCCGGATTCCAGATTCTCCAGTCGAACGACCAGCTGGCGAAGAAGCTCTCCGACATCATCGCGCTGCGTTCGGAGATAGGGCGCCGTCTGCCGGTGGTAACCACCGGCTCGCTTACTCGTACGCAGCTTGACAACACGACGGAGAACTGCCGCATCTGCTGTCGCACCGGTTCCGTGCCTCTCAACGGAGCTGCCGAATATTCTGTGGACGTATACCACCACAGCGATGACAATATCACGCAGGAGCAGGTTCTGCCGGACAATACGCGGTTCGTGCGCCATTGGGACGCCAGGGCCAAGAAGTGGACCGCGTTCGTGCGCTGTGGCGACAGCCTGCACCTCGACTTCAAGATCGTGAAGGGCTCGACGGTATATGTGCGCCACGGACATATACCCGAAGGTCTGTGCCTCGTGCTGCTGCGCAAGAAGAAGCGTACTCCCAAGCGTCGCACGGGCGGACCACGCACCAAGAACAATCTCTACAAGGGGAAGACGGTGGTGCGCCAGCCCAAGAACCAGTATGTGCATTACCGGGGCGTGATTCTGTCGACGAGCGTGCCGGGACGCTGGTATGTACCCAAGTGCATCGGTGTCGCCGACTCTGAGGACAATTCCCTTATCGGCAAGGAACTCGGAAAGGTGTGCGAGAAGATGATCGTGCAGATGGAGACCGGGGTCTACCGTATCGCCGGAACGCGCATGAGGCTCGCTCCCTCCGGCTCCGGACGCACCGGCTGCGCTGCCACCGGCTACGCCAGGATCGCACTCCAGATTGCCGATGCCGGACGTACTTTCAAGTCCCCAGGAGGCGAGATGGTGCGCCTGAAGTACCGCATGTGGTTCGACAGGAAAGCCCAGGGCAATACAGTCAACACAATCGTGCGCCGTGGATTCTCGGTCGATTAGACATAAAAAAAAGAGGGGCGGTGTCAAACTGCTCCTCAATTGGTCCCGGCGTCCGTAGAACATGTTATGCCCGATTGTGGGCTCTTGTAGAGTGTCGCTGGGCTGACGCCCGGTGCTTCTTTCAAACCCAATTCAGCGGGACCTATAATGTGCTCGGCGTCCCACCTGTTCGACTCGGATTGCTCCGGGATAACTTTTCTATGAGTGGGACTCGCATCCTTGCACTGAATCCCACAGGGTGTAACTGTCGAAACCGATACGCATTGGTGGGATTTGCATGGCGCAAAGTTAATAAAATTCTTTCACTTTTTCAAAAAAAACCTATGAAAAATTTGGAACTTATTGAGAAAAATTTATGGGGGGGGTAAAACCGAACCCTCCGATTGTCAAACACTTCTAAACAACACGGACATGCTGAATGTGTAGGAACTTCAAATGTGCGCCGCTTCCCTTCGTAGGACAAAAGCGGTTCTTCGTCCGGGACTTCGCCGAAGTACTCGGAACAGTGAAAAACGATGTCGACACGGTGGTCGACTTATTCGGCGGCAGCGGATTGCTGTCGCACACGGCGAAAGCCGCGCTCCCTGATGCCAGGGTCATTTACAATGACTTCGACGGCTACAGCGAGCGCATCGCCAACATACCGACGACCAACAGAATCCTCGCAGAGATACGTCCGCTACTGGCCGGAATACCGGACCATCAGCGGCTTCCTGCGGAACTCAAGGACAAAATCCTTGAAATCGTGGCAGGGTATGCCGGGAAAGGATTCGTGGATTATCAGACGGTAAGCCGGTCGCTGCTGTTCAGCGGCAAGTGGGCCAAGTCGCTCGAGGATATGCGGAAGCAGAGCTTCTACAACGGAATCCGGCAAAGCGACTATGATGCCGAGGGTTACCTTGACGGCCTCGAGGTGGTAAGTATGGACTACCGGGAGCTGTTCAAGCAGCACCGCGACAATCCGAAGGTTCTGTTCGTCCTGGACCCTCCATATCTCTCAACTGACTGCGGAATGTACGAGGGATGGTGGAAACTGCGCGACTATCTGGACGTGCTGACGCTGCTGCCGGGAACGCGCTATATTTACTTCACGTCCGAGAAATCGCAGCTCGTGGAGCTGTGCGCGTGGCTCGGCGAGAACCACTTCGACGGTTCCCCGATGGACGGCGCGGAAATCCGCACCCGCAGGAACACAATCAACTACTCTGCGTCCTTCCAGGACATAATGGTTATCCGGGTCTGACCCGGTTCCGGGCCGGCAGGGCATAAAAAATGCCCCCGGCCTCTTTATAGTCTCCTACAACATATAAAGCAGATAACGCATCCAGTGCGCGGCCGAGGGCAAATGCCTTAGACCGCACTGGATGCGTTACTGCTGAATGTTGTAGGAGCCACAAAGTTACAAATTTTTCGGGAAAACACCATAACGAAACCTCAACAACCGATTTTGAATGCAAAACAAGTACTACGCAATCCTCGGGAAGATCCTGAAGGAGGGCAAGAACCAGACAAACAAGAAGGGAAACATCCGCTACCTTCTGAACGAGCGCCTGACGCTGACGCCGGGCGATCTGCTCGACATATTCGAGACTCACGGCATCGCGCGTAAGAAGCTCCGCAGCGAGTTGTCGCTCTTCATGAAGGGAGAGCGCGAAGTGGAGAAGTACCGCGAGGCGGGAATCTCCTGGTGGGATTACTGCGGCCGAATCCTCATCAACAGCTACCCGACATACTTTGAGAAGCTGCCGGGTCTGATTGAGAAGATCAACCGCGAGAAGCGCAGCAGCAAGAACTATGTGCTGTTCCTCGGATCCACGGACGCGGAGACGAACCAGGCCCCTTGCCTCAGCCTCGTGCAGTTCCAGATAGATGACGGAGAGCTGGTGGTGTCGGCATACCAGCGCAGTAGCGATGCGAACCTCGGTCTTCCGGCTGACATTTACCATCTCTACCTGATGGCGCGACAGATTGAAGTGCCGTTGAAGTCGATAACGCTCAATCTTGGAAACGTCCACATTTACGAGAACAACATCGAGCGCACAAAAGAACTGCTCGCCGGAAACGAAGGCGTGAAGTTCGACCTAAACGTTTGAACGGTCCGCTGAAACGGAAACGCCGGCTGAAATACGATTCAGTCGGCGTTTTTGTGCCGTTCAAGCGGCGATTAAAGAGCGTTCAAACAAATTATCAACGGAAGCCTCGAAGACGCGACACACGCGAAATATGAGCCGCGGAAATGGCTGGAAACAAGGGATAACAAAAAGCGATTCAAAGAACGCTTCGTTTTAGGTTCTGAATCGCTTCGTTTGATTTTTCGCGAACGCTTCGTTTTGTGGATTATATAAGATTGGAATCCGCGCCGAGAATGTATATATCGATGACTTCAAGGCTACGGAAGCAGAAATCGTGGCCGAGAAGAACATGCGGATTGTATCGTTCGACCCGAATGCGCAGACCGGATACACAACTCTCTATCAGAATGCCGAGAAGAAAATTCAGGTCACCTATAAGGTTGTGGTAGAGAATATAGGCGACACAGGAGCCGACCTGAAACAGGGCGACGACGGCTATTCCATATCGCTCGTCTCCGAAAGCGGTTTCGTGATTGCCACCGTACCGGTGCCGCAGGATCTTGCAGTCGGCGAGACTTCCGAGGAATTCACTGTCACAGGTTATATCGATGACGCCGACATCAGCAAAGTATGGAGTTATTCGACGGCCAACGTGCGGATAAACCTGCGCGAAGACCTGAAAGGCGCAGTGACCAATGGCTCCTATTACATGTACAAGAAGTATGAGCCGGTGTTCTATTTCCGCGTTAAGGACGCGTACTCGGCCTCCAATCTGACTCAGGCACAGTCGTTCGGAATCCTGAACGACGCATCCACCAAGGAATATGAGGTATATAACGATGGTGGAGCTCCTCTTGTAATCAAGAGCATCACTATCGATGGCGGATTCACTGTGACACCCTCCGAAGGCTTTACAGTAGAACCCGGCGGCAAGACATACGTCGACGTAACAATGCCGGCCGACCCCGGCAGCTATGACGGAGATCTGACATTGGTATGGGTAGACAAAGACAACGCTGACCAGACATATACGCTGCATTTCAACGGCAAAGTCCTGGCCGAAGGCACCTGGTCGACCGAATTCATCAGCAACAACTACCAGTCCGGCTATCCGGAAGGCTCTGTCGCCCAGAGCGGAGTAACGACCGCATACATTTACAGTTCAGGTTCTTATAACCATTACATAACGAACCAGTCGTATGCTACGGAGGAGAACAACAAGTTCATCACTCCCAAGCTCCACGTCGAGGCAGGCGACAAGATGTCCTTCGATGTCAAGAAAGCCACCGGCTCTACCAACAACATCAAGGTTTACCTTTCCACCGACCGCGTGAACTGGGGCGAGCCTGTGGCCAATCTAGACATTGCTTCCGCCGACTACGAGACGAAGGAAATCACCGCGGCTGAAGCCGGCGACTATTACGTTGCCTTCGCGCTGAACGGTGTTTACCTCGATAACCTCGCCGGGTTCAAGAAAGTCGACGTAGCACACGACCTCTACATCACCGGCATCCAGAGCGGATACTCGGAAGGCACCAATGTGAACGTGCAGAACGCGGAGACGGTCAACATCAAAGTTCAGTTAATTCCTGTCCTTGCAGCAAGCAAGAGCGACTACACCGTCAAGCTGTGCATAAAGGATGAGGAAGGAAACGTGACCGAGACCGATGTCGAATCGAAAGACCTCACCGCAAGCGCGATGACCATCTCGGCGTTCACGAAGGATTACACATTCGACGTTACGAAGTCATGTGTTCTCAAGGCATACTTCGTATTTACCTTCACCGACGGAACGGAATACGTATCGCCCGAACTCACCTACAATATTTCGCACGAGCCTGACTTCCTCTTCGTGAACAAGGATAAGCTCGGCTACAAGAACCGTCCTGAGAGCGAGACAGCCACAATCGACTTCGGCAAGACCAACGCAGCTGTCGAGAACGTCGACTTCGCAATCTGGAACTGGGGTACCGCAGACCTTACCCTCACCTCCGTCGAGGCAAGCGAGAACTTTACTGTCAACGCTCTCGACCCCATGACTCTGAAGGGGAAGGAATACAGAATGCTGACGCTCGGCTTCAATCCCGATGCCACCGGCTCGTACGAGGGTACGCTCACAGTGAAATATCTTGACGCCGCAGGCGCAGAACAGACCTTCACCATTCCGTTGAAGGGTACAATGCTCGACAGAAGCAAGTGGTATGCCGGCTTCGGATCAAAGGGAAGAGAGGCATGGCCCGCAGGATCGCTGCGTGAAAGCAATCTGGAGTTGGGAAGTGACTACAACACTGACAACAGCTTCGTAAGAGCATACAATTCCGACACAAACAACCTGTTCACTACTCCGAAGCTTCGCGCCGAAGCAGGAGAGACTCTTGAATTCAGCGCCCGCAAATACTCTGCCGCCAACAGCATCAACGTTTACGCAGCCGCAACCCGCGAAGAGCTGAACGACCTTGAGAACCGCACGCCGCTGATCACTTTCGAGAATCTCGACAATACAGATTTCGAAACCAGGCAGATTACTTTTGCAGAAGCCGGCGAGTATTACATCGGTTTCGCACTTAAGGGTGTAGAAGTCGACGACATCTACGGACTGGAACTCGTTCCCGTGGCTCACGACATGCAGATTGCTTCTGTAAGCATTCCCGCGACAGGAATGCAGAATGTGGCATCCTCCGTCACCGTCAATCTGCGCAATTTCGGTCTCAATCCCGAAAATGACTACGAGATTCTGCTCCACATCGGCGACGAAGTCACATCAGTTAAACCTGAGACTGAAATCCCCGTGATGAACATGACCACCTACGCACCGGTATCGCTGACCCTCAATATGCAATCTCCGCTTCCCGGAACATTCCCGGTATTCGTAGAGTTCAAGGCCGGTGACTACACTCTTGCGAGCGAAAGTACGGATGTGACATTCTCAGAGGAAGAAGTCGCAGGTGGCGAAAAAGCTATCGGAACCTTCCTGCGTTACCAGGAGCAAGTCCCGACAACATATTGGTATCATCACTCTGAGAGCGTAATGATTTTCACTCCCGATGAACTCGGCGTGTCGGCTGGCGATAAAATTACCGGACTTACGTTCAAAGGCTACAATAATCAAGTCAGAAATTCTGAGTTTAAGATATATGTAAGTCTCGTCGATGAGAGTTCGCTACAGCAACCAGCAGCTGGACCTTACCCGAAGACTGATCTTACGGAAATATTCGGTAACGACAGTTATCAATGGACGACAGGAGGTAGTTATAACAACTCCGTTGATATCATAAATCAGACGTTGAGCACCCCGCTTGTTTACGAAGCCGGTAAATCACTGCTCGTTGTTGTGGAATCGCACACAACCGGGTCCTTATATAATCCTCAAGTCTATTATGAATTGTCAGATGTACCTGACAAGTGCTATTACATATACGATGACACCTCGTTGGCAAGTTCTTCTTGGGAAAGCTTCTACCGTCCGGTACTTTATCTTACGGTTGCAGCCAATCCAGCCGTTGCCACGGGTAACGTGGCCGATGCAGAGGCACATGCCGTAGAAGGAGCCAAAGTCACCTTCGTAAGCGAGGATGGTGACAATGTACAGTATCAGGGCACTACC
>OGNF01001897.1_pt1 | contig 17317 bp, 16 predicted proteins | sample 1573321 | NCBI WGS metagenome assembly OGNF01 (sample SAMEA2581911, study PRJEB24529) | metagenome | biome: Human gut stool | place: China | collected 2011
TGTTGGAATACCTTTTGACTCTAACTGAATATCCATTTCTCCCTTTTGAGCCGTTATCTCTGTCGAAGTTCTTGAAGCCTTATCAATTTCATGGTTAAGCTGCATTATTTCATTGTAAAGATTTTCTTTTCTGGCACTGTATTTTGTCATTTCTTCTAATCTGACAGCATCCTTTCCTGCCAAATCCTGCTTCTTTGCCAATAACTCCGCTTCTTTACTCCTGTCTAAATCAATTTCAGAAATTATTGTATCCTGCTCTCTTTTAGACATCTCTATTTCTTCTGCGGTTTCTTCCATATCACGAATTACCGATTCTTTAGAACCTACTTTATTTTCGCTTATTATTTCTTTACGCTCAGCATCAAGACTTGTCAAAGCCTGTTTCATATCAATTTCCATAGACTTTGTTGAACCTAGATTTGCTGCGTAGTTCTTTAATATATTTTCTAATTCTTTCTTAAATGGACTACCTTCGTAAACAATATTAAATAATTTAATCATTTTATATATAATATAAAAGATAATAATATAGCCGAAGTATTTAGAAATGCAACACCAGTTCTTGTTGTAAATATTGTGTCGCAGTTAAATTATATTGTAGATAGAAGTATGGCTTCAGGATTAGATAGTGGAAGTATGGCATTATTAAGCTATGCTAATACAATAGCTTCGCTATTATATTCAGTTGTTGGCACTTCCATATGTAATATTGCATATACAAAAATAAGTGAAAAACAAGGAGATAAAATAAAGATAGGTAAGTCTTTTAATGAATATTTAGACTTACTATTATGTATTGTATTACCTTGTTGTGTAGTTATGTGTGTTGATTCAGATATATTATGTAGAATTATTTATGGAAGAGGAAAAATCAATTCTGATAATATTAATGTTTTGAGTAGGATTTTATGGCTGTATATTCCGAGTAATTTTGCAATGTGTGTAAGGGATTTATATAATCGATTATTATATATAAATAAGAATACAAAGATTCCATCATTAATTAATATGATTGGATTAATATTAAATATAATATTTAATTTTGTTTTTACAAGATTAATAGGGGTATATGGTCTTGCTTTGGCAACATCATTAACAGGAGTAATAGCATTAATAGTTTCACAAATATATTGCAAAAATCATTTGAATCTTAAATTAAGAAAACAATATAGTGTAATAGTTAAGATAATAATTTCTAGTTTACTATGCTGTATGATAAAACAGGTTATACCCTGTTACAAGTTGATTAATAAGATTATTATAGTAGTTATTTCAGGTTTAATTAGCTTGCTTATATTTAATCATGACAAATTTATAAGGGAAAGAAGAAAAGGAATATTTTAATGATTTATTGGATATATAAAAAAATAAAATTAATGAGACTGAAAAAAAAGCTTATAAAAGACAAAAAATTTGTAAATATAGAAGGTGAAGTTGAATGTACATATCCTGAAGGAATACTTTTAGATGAATATGTGTATATTGGACCTAATTGTAAGATGTATGGTCGTGGAAAGATAATTGTATCTTCAAATGTTATTATTGGAAATGATGTAAAGTTTTTAACAACCAATCATAATTATATGGGAACAATGATACCATACGATTCAAAAGGAATTAATAAAGATATTATTATAAAAGAAAATGTTTGGATAGCATCATATGCATTTATTCTTCCCGGAGTTGTAATTAATGAGGGGGCAGTTATTGCAGCAGGTAGTGTTGTAACAAAAGATGTTCCAAAGTGTGCTGTTGTAGGAGGAAATCCTGGTAGAATTATAAAATATAGGGATGAAGAAGAATATAATAGATTAAAAGAAAATAAAGAGTATTATCTTAAGAAAAAATATTTAAAATAGAAAGAAGGTATTATTATGTGCGGAATAGTAGGATACACCGGCAAGAACCAGTCAGCCCCAATCCTGTTAAACGGCTTAGCCAAGCTTGAATATCGCGGCTATGATTCAGCCGGTATAGCAGTAAGGGATGGTGATTCACCGGTTCAGGTTGTTAAAGCAAAAGGAAGATTAAAGGTATTAGCAGAAAAGACCAACGATGGCCAGTCTGTGATTGGAACATGTGGTATTGGTCATACAAGATGGGCGACTCACGGAGAGCCATCAGAAACTAATGCACACCCACACATTTCAGATGATTATAATGTTGTTGGTGTACACAATGGTATTATAGAAAATTATCAGGAGCTAAGAGATAAGCTTACAAGAAATGGTTACAGCTTCTACTCATCAACTGATACAGAAGTGGCTGTTAAGCTTATAGATTATTATTATAAAAAATATGAGCATACACCGGTTGATGCGATTAACCATGCTATGGTACGTATCCGTGGTTCATATGCATTTGCGATTATGTTTAAGGAATATCCAGGAGAAATATATGTTGCCCGTAAGGACAGTCCTATGATTCTTGGAGTAAATGATGGTGATTGTTATGTGGCATCAGATGTTCCTGCGATACTTAATTATACAAGAAATGTTTATTATATCGGAAATATGGAGATAGGACGTCTGGCTGATGGTCATATCACATTTTATAACCTTGATGGTGATGAGATAGAGAAGGAACTTGTTGAGATAAAATGGGATGCAAAGGCTGCCGAAAAGGGCGGTTATGAGCATTTTATGATGAAAGAAATCCATGAGCAGCCAAAGGCAGTTAAGGATACACTTAATTCAGTTCTTAAGGATGGAAAGCTTGATTTATCAGCGGTAGAACTTACGGATGATGAGATAAAGAAGATATCACAGATATACATAGTGGCATGTGGTTCTGCTTACCATGTGGGTGTTGTTGCACAGTATGTTATGGAAGATCTTGCAAAGATTCCTGTACGCGTTGAACTTGCATCAGAATTCAGATACAGAAAGCCACTTCTTGACCCGGATGGACTTGCCATAGTTATAAGCCAGTCGGGTGAAACAGCAGACAGCCTTGCAGCGTTAAGACTTGCAAAGGATAAGGGACTTAAGACACTTGGTATAGTAAATGTTGTTGGAAGTTCGATAGCAAGAGAGGCTGATAATGTATTTTACACTCTTGCTGGTCCGGAGATAGCGGTTGCCACAACAAAGGCATACAGTACTCAGCTTATAGCAGCCTACTGCCTTGCACTTCAGTTTGCATATGTAAGAGGTCAGGTGGAATTATCTGAGTATGAAAGTCTGATATCAGAGCTTGAAACTATCCCTGAAAAGATAGAAAAGATACTTGAAGATAAAGAAAGAATCCAGTGGTTTGCGGCGAAAGTAGCTAATTCAAAGGATATATTCTTTATAGGTCGTGGAATTGACTATGCAGTAAGTCTGGAGGGAAGCCTTAAACTTAAGGAAATATCATATATCCACTCAGAGGCATATGCAGCAGGTGAGCTTAAGCATGGAACTATAAGTCTTATTGAAGATAATCTGCTTGTTATAGGTGTACTTACACAGAGTGAACTTTATGAGAAAACAATAAGCAATATGGTAGAGTGTAAGAGCCGTGGGGCATACCTGATGGGACTTACTACATATGGAAAGTATGAGGTTGAGGATACAGTAGACTTTACCACATACATTCCAAAGATAGATGAACATTTCGCAGCATCACTGGCTGTTGTACCATTACAGTTACTTGGATATTATGTGTCAGTGGCAAAGGGCTTGGATGTTGATAAGCCTAGAAATCTTGCTAAGAGTGTTACTGTAGAATAGCTTTATAAAAAACGTTGTCAAATGTTCAACTAAGGTGTAATCAAAGAATAATGTGAGGGGAATGCAATGCAGATTGATATATGAAGGATGCCCTCCTTAACATGGGATATACTTGCCATTTACCCCTATAAATGTTAAAATCAAATCACGTTAAGATGTGATATTTGTTTAAGAAAATACACTGATTAATGCTTGGTAACATGTATCTAAAAGGGGTGGGTGACATGGCTTTTTTGAATATTCCGAAGGGTTTCTTGCTCCGACGACCGCAACGATAACATCGGACGCGAGCAGATCGATCTCGCCCTTATAAAAAAGCAGAACAGGCGGATCGTAAATTCCCCTCAGTCTTGGCGGATAATCGGTATCATTGAAACCGACTATTCCGATATTATGACCGAAGCAGTAGGAAATTATTTCACGAAGCTGCTTTCCGGTCGTGTTTTCTGCGGCTCTTAACTCCTGCGGCGTGAATATCCCCTGCGGACGCTCGAAAGCAATGGCTTTATAGAGCGCATCGAGCGAGCCGAAATGCTGTGCAAGCTCCCATATCCTTGCTTTTCCCACGCCGAAGCAGGATACGATATACTGTTCGATACCGACCTTATCAACTTTACCGATGCTCATTTCGTCAGCTCCCACATTATTATCGAAGCAGCAGTTGCGGCGTTGAGCGAATTCACGTTGCCGTTCATGTGTATTGTAAGCTTTTTATCGCATCTGCTTACAGTTTCACGGGAAAGTCCGTTGCCCTCGTTTCCGATAAGCACGGCTGCGCCGTTTCTGAATGAGCAGTCGGTAAGCGAAAGCGCATCTGTATCGATAACAGAAGCAAAGGTTTCGATACCCTTGTTTTTGAGTGCAGCAAACATTTCGGTTTCATCGGCGTTGGCTATCTTCATTCGAAAAAGGCTGCCCATAGTGGAGCGGATAGTTTTAGGGTTATAAATATCACAGCAGTTCACGGCTATAATTCCGTCAACACCCATAGCGTCAGCTGTTCTGATAATTGTACCCATATTTCCCGGATCCTGAAGCTGCACAAGCACGGCATATTTTCCATGCTCTTCCACAAGTTCATCAGCCTTTATTTTCGGCGGCATTCCGCAGACTGCAAAGATCCCCTGCGTTCCCTGCGTCAGCGCAAGTGAATCCGCAAGTTCATCGGGAACAACGATAAAGCCCCCGTATTTTTCTTCAAGACGGTCAAGGAAATCCGTCTGCACCTGTGCAGGACTTTCGGCGATGATAACATACTTTATATCGGCATTTTCCATCTCTGCGTCCTTGATAAGCCGGACTCCTTCAAGCGGGAACAGACCATATTCGCTGCGGAATTTTCTGCTTGAACATATCTTTCTGAAAAGCTTTATTTTATCGTTTTCCTTTGAAGCAATAAACTGTCGCAACGCTCTGTTCCTCCTAAAAATGCGATTTGTTCACAGTTTTCTCAAAATCATAAAAATCGCAAAAAGTCAGAAGGAAAAATTTCACTTCTGACCTTATAAGCGTTTTTAATTAAAGAGCAGCCTTTGCCTTTTCGGTAAGAGCTGTGAAACCTGCTGCATCGTTAACAGCGATCTCTGCGAGCATCTTTCTGTTAAGTGTGATTCCGGCTTTCTTAAGACCATTCATGAATGTTGAGTAGTTCATGCCATTCATCTTGCAAGCTGCGGAAATTCTTGTGATCCAGAGCTTTCTGAAATCTCTCTTTTTAAGACGTCTGCCAACATAAGCATAGTTGCCGGACTTCATAACGGCTTCTTTAGCCATCTTGAAATGCTTGCTCTTTGCGCCCCAGTAGCCCTTAGCAAGCTTTAATGTTTTATTTCTTCTCTTTCGAGTAGCCATTGCGCCCTTAACACGAGCCATAATTCTTTACCTCCGTTTATTTCGTATTTAGATTACTTGTAAGGAATAAGAACCTTAACGGTTGAAGCGTTTGCAGAGCTTGCGTAGCCGGCTGCTCTTGCAATTCTCTTACGCTTTGTAGCCTTCTGAGTAAGTCTGTGTCTCTTGTTGGTCTTCTGATACTTTACAAGACCGTTCTTGGTTACTTTAAAACGCTTTTTTGCGCCAGAATGTGTTTTCTGCTTAGGCATGATGTATCCTCCTTCAATTTTTAGGCGAAGCTTTCGCCGTTGTATTTTTTATTTTGAAGCCTTAGGGGAAACGAACATAACGAGTGCGCGTCCCTCCATTTTAGATGGCTTTTCAACCGTACCGTATTCGGAAACAGCTTCCTTGAATCTGTCGAGAAGCTCTTCACCGAGCTGAGGATGTGCGATCGCACGTTTGCGGAAACGAATGGAAACCTTGAGCTTGTCGCCGCCCTTAAGGAACTTTGCAGCCTGATTTACCTTTGTGTTGAAATCATTCGTATCGATGGTGGAGAACATTCTGATCTCCTTAACGTCAACGACCTTCTGATTTTTCTTTGCTTCCTTCTCACGCTTGCCCTGTTCAAAAAGGTACTTTCCGTAGTCCATGATCTTACACACGGGCGGAGTTGCCTGCGGAGCAATTTTTACAAGATCAAGCTCTCTTTCTTCTGCAAGAGCCAACGCTTCCTTTGCCGAGATAACGCCGATGGCGGAACCGTCGGAATCAATCACACGGATCTCTTTGTCCTTGATTTCTTCATTAATCTGTAATTCTTTAACGCTTATGTTAAGCACCCCCGAAATAAAATAAAAATGAGCGGAAAAGCATCTTTTCCGCTCATACTGTGTTTCATCTCAAAGCAGGCAGGCATTAAAGCCGCCGCTTGTAAATAAAAAAGAGTATCTATTGACCTCTGCGCACTCTTTGCGGCAGGGTGAGAACGGAAAGTCCTGCTTTATTTTAAATGGTTTTCTCAAACCAACGCTATATATTATACCACAAAAAACGCATTTGTCAAGGGCTTTTGCAAATTTTTTTGAAAAACTTACTGTCCGTCAGCAGTATCGGTATTCTCGGAAACATTTTCCGCAAGCTTGTTCTGGTAGGATTCGTTGTCGAACCATTCGTCAAGCACCTTTACGGAGATCGAATAACCCGTACCCGTCCTGACATACTCGGTTATCTCGCCCGTGGTAAGGAGCGTTTCCATCTCCTGCGCCGTGAGGTTGAGATACTCGGCAGCTTCGTCCTCGGTGAGGTATTTCTTCTCGCCGTAGCTGACGCTGTCGGGCGTTGTGACATTGCTTATATTCGAGAAAGACTTGTCGGTCATCGTCTTATTCAGCTTGCGTATGCCGCCGCCTATCGAAAGTCCGCTTATAAGTACGCATATTCCAAGGAAGACTGCTCCGACGAATGTTCCGTTTATCATCTTTGAACCCGATGTCCTGTTTCTGTTAGTCTGATTTGAAGCCATTATTTATTCCAGCCTTTCATAACGAAATTTCTATCTCCCTATCAAGGCTGAAGGAATAGAGGAACGCCTGACGCACCCTGATATGGAAGATTTTCTCCAGAGCGGCGCTGTACAGAACGAGCTGTCGGCGGTAGCGGTCGGCAAGGACTTCACTGCTTTTTACCCGATCGGTCTTGTAATCGACAAGCACCATATCGCCGTCCTCGAAGAAGATACAGTCGGCGATACCCTGAAGCATACTGCTGCTATTATTATACTCCAAACCGTACATTCCGTCAAGTCCCAGCTTTGATATTTCGACAAGAAATTTCTGCTCTCGGCGCACCTCGGGCGAACGCTTCATTCGCTCATAAAGAGGCGAACGGAAGAATGATCTTATATGTTCAAGATCAAGCGAACGGCGTTCTGCGGAGCTGATGATACCGAGCGTTTCAAGGCGCTCGGCTTCGGCTTCGGGAGCGATTTCCGCAGCGGCATAATCGGCATACTGCATAAAGGTATGCGTTGCCGTTCCTATCTCTGCGGCGGTGAGCTTTCCATAGTCTGCGGCGAATTCGGGTCTGCGCAGGAAGACCTCGGCATTCTCGCTTTTGGCAATCTCGGTTATGGTGAGCTTTGCAAGTGCTTCGGTAAGCTCACTGTTATAATGGTACTTAAAGTTGCCGAGCAGCTTTCGGACGCTTTCCTCCTCCGCAAGTGCTTTCGTTTCCTCGGGAGCTTTTTCATCTGCGGAAGTATCCTCGAACGAGGATATTTTTATCTTCGCCCTGCTGTTTCGTGTCGGAACGAATATCTCATTCTGTATTCGGCAGGAATCGGGGTGCGTGAGCAGTATCGCAAGAAGCCAGTCGAGCATCGACTGTGCCTTTACCGCCGATGGCTTTCCGTTCTCTGCGGCAAGCTGTGCAGCGCACTGAGCAATTCGGCGGCGTGTGTTGTCGCTGTCTGGAACGGTTATGAAAATCCGTTCCTTTGCTCTTGTGAGCGCAACATACAGCAGTCGCATCTCCTCGCTGATGCTCTCACGGCGGTTCACGCAGGATATCGCATAGCGTGGGAACGAATCGTAAAGCTGACCCGTTTCGAGGTTCTGTATTTTGAAGCCGATGCCGAGGTCGAGGTGTATCTGCATACGGTTCGTGCAGTCCGCAAGGTTGAATTTGCGTGAAGTCCCGCAGAGGAAAACGAACGGGTATTCAAGTCCCTTTGATTTGTGTATGGTCTTTATCGAAACTGCGTTGTCGGCAGGAGAAACGACCGAGGCACGAACGAAATCCCCGCCGTTTTCCGAGACATCGTTAAGATATCGGATAAATCCCGACAGACCGCCCGAGGAGTTCTGCTCATACGATTTTGCATATTCGAGCAAGAGGCGCAGGTTAGCTTTCTTCTGCTCGCCGTCCGAGTAAACGCTCATTGACGAAAGAAAGTCCGTGCTGTCATAAACGGTCACGATAAGCCTTTCAAGGCTTTGCGAAGCGGCGTAGATACGCAGGCTCTTGAAAATCTTACAGAAGCGTTCAAGCTTTGCTTTTGCGGAGTAACCGCTTTCCTCTCCGACCGCTTTCAGAACGGCTTTATAGAGCTTTTCGTCGCGCTTTTCCGAAAGCAGACGAAGCTCCGCCGTTTCGTCCGCATCGAGCATAAACATCGGCGACATCAGCACCGAAACGAGCGGTATATCCTGCATCGGGTCGTCGATGACCTTAAGCAGATTGAGAAGCACCGATATTTCGCGCGACTGGAGGTAGCTGACTGTTTCCTCGCAGACCGCTTTTATGCCCATTGCGTTAAGTTCATCGGCGTAAAGCTGTCCCCTCGCCCTGTCACGGAGCAGGATACAGAAATCACGGGGTTCGCTTGTACGCATTTCACCCCTGTCAAAGACTTTTTCAACGCCGAGCATCGACTTTATCCTTGAAGCCGCCGCGCGAGCCTCCGCCTGAGCCGCAGAAAGCGATACTTCGCCGCTTTCATCGTCCGATGATACTGTTATAACGCCCTTGTCGGGGGAGAAAATTATCTCTGTCGTGCGGTCTGCATCGGGATAATTTGCGCCGTATTCAAGCTTTTCATTATCGGTATAATCGATGCCGCCGTTATCTCTGTCCATAATATTTTCAAAAACATCGTTGACGAAATCAACAACGTCACGGCTGCTTCGGAAATTGCGGTTCAGAAGCACCGCCGCATTCGTTCCCGTGAAGCCTTTTTCATAAGGCTCGGACGAATCGAGAACTTCGAGGAAGTTGTTCGGATTCGCAAGTCGGAAACGGTATATTGACTGCTTTACATCGCCGACGACAAATAGGTTATCGCCGCCCTTTTCGGCTGTGCCGTTGTGCGAAAGCATACGGAAAATGACGCTCTGGGTGTTGTTCGCGTCCTGAAATTCGTCTATCATTATCAGCCTGTAATACTCGGAAAGCTCGCGGGCAAGCGGCGTTTGGACGATGTTTCCGTTCCCGTCCTTTCTGCACAAAAGCTTTACCGCAAGTTGCTCCGCATCGGAGAAGCCGAGTGCGTTTTTGTCGATTTTTATAGAATCTATCTCTTTGATAAGCTCCTTGACGAGAAGCGAAATTCCGTCGATGATCTCGGCATTCACCTTATAGTCGTCCATAATGCTTTTCAGCGAAAAAACATTGCCGCAGGCATCGTTCGCAAGCTTTTTGTATCGGTCACGGAAATCCTTTACCGCATCGATAACGGCGGCATCGTCCGAGCCTTTTTCCGTTTTCGGATAGCGGCAGGTCTCAAACTTTATCGGTTTGGGCATTCTCTCGTCCCACTGCAAAGCTGTGTCCTTCACACGCTCGGCAAGCTGTTCAAAAAGCTGTGCTTCGCCCGTGATGATGCTCTGCGCCTTTGATTTTCCGTCTTCGGGAACTAATTCAGCCGCATAGAAAGCCAGTGCCGCCGCACTTCTGAACTGCTGTGAGATGAACTCCGAATAAGCCGCCGCAAGAGGATCTGTACGCTCGTCAAAAGGTTGTTCGTAACGCTTTTTTGCGCTGTCGAGGAAGTCTGTCGGAAACGGGAGCGACATTATAAAACGGTATATCGAGAGCATCGTTTTTTCAAGCTCGGTATCTCCCCTTGCGCCCGAACAGGTGAAGTCCGCAAGCTTTTTCATAAGCTCGGGCTTTTCGCCGTAAAGACGTTCAAATACGTTCTCGGAGGCTTTCGCAACGATGAGCTTTTCCTCCGAATCATCGATAATGCGGAAGCCTGACGAAACATCGAGCGACCGTACATTTTCCCTTATAAGGTCGAAGCAGAATGAATGTATGGTCGAAATTTTCGCCGACGGGATAAGTGCCTGCTGGCTGAAAAGCCACTCGTTCGAGGGGTCGGCTTCAAGCTGTTTCGCTATCGCATCGGAAAGCCGCTGTTTCATCTGCGCCGCCGCATCGTTGGTGAATGTTACAACGATAATTTTATCGGCAGGGACACGGTTCTCGTTATCGGAGAGGATACGGAGCAGTCTTTCAACAAGAACGGAGGTCTTGCCGCTTCCTGCCGCCGCCGAAACTATGACCGATGTATTTCTCGCTTCAATAGCTTCAAGCTGTCGGTCTGTCCATTTATCAGCCATTGTTCATCTCTCCTTTCCCGTTTTCTTCACGGATAATATCGTCAAGCTTTGCACTCATTTTCTCAGCGGCTTCCGGGTCGTAATCCCGGTGGATAATGTTCGGGAAATTGCCGCAGACGGAGCTGTAATCGCAGTATGAGCAGGGCGAAACGCTGCCATTCTGCAATGGGTCGGCTTCTATTTTGCCGCTCTTTATGCTCATAGCTGTTTCTGTCAGAATTTCCGCAGAATATTTTCGCAAAGCGGCTATCTGATCCTCGGTGATGACGCTTGAATTGCTGTAAAAATCGCCGTCATTCTTAATTTTTACGGGGATAAAGGTTCCGCTGAGACCGTTTTCCATTGCACCTGCGATCTCGGCATCGGCAATAACTATGCCGTCCATTTTGCAGCCTTTTTTCTCATAGGAAAGCTTCTCGTCCTCGGTAGGCTCTCTGCCGAGGGAGGGAACGTTGTCATTTGCGTGCATATAGAGAACGCCTGCGGGCAGAGCTTCGTGATATTTGCCCTCATTGAGCGGTGCATCGGGGTCGGTCACGGCAAAGATGTACAGAAGCATCTGCATATTTATACCATAGTAAAGATCGGCGAGCGAGAACACCTTTGAACCCGTTTTGTAGTCAACGACACGGACATAGGTTATGCCGTCCTTTACGAATGTGTCGATTCGGTCAACTGCGCCGACAAAGCTTACCCTTGTCTTATCGGGGAGCTGTATCGTGACGGGCTTTTCGTCACTGCCCTCGGCATAGGAAAGCGTATATTCAAAGCTGGACGGTGAAAAATCGGACTGCGCAAACTCCAGCTTCAGACGGTAGATGATGTCCGTCAGCGTTTCAGCCATTCGCACGAACGCCGCAACGAAGCGCTTTGTCTTACCGTAGCTTCCGCCGACCTCGTCCGAAGCGTAATATTCGCCGAGCTTGGTTTTAACGATAGCGGAAATGTCCTTTCGCTCCATTTTTACGAAACTGTCCTTGTCGTATTCCTTTAAAAACTCACAAAGGCAGTAATGTATCGCAGTTCCCTTTGCAGGAGCGGAAACATCGACTTTTTTACGGGGCTGTATGCAAAGTCCCTTTTTGCAGAAGTAGATGAACGGGCATTTTCTGTAGTCTTCAAGGCGCGAAGCGGAAAGGCTTATGTTCTGCCCGAAAAGCCGCTCTGCATTATCTCTGCGGAGCGAATGTCTGTCTTTTATCGGCTCATCTGCAAGGAGAAGCTTTCGGCGGTTCTCGGGCGAATGATCTTCAAGCGCCGCACGCAGGCTCGCAATGTCAGAATCGTTCCTGCGGAAGCTTTTTATGTACTGATAATAGCCGTTCTGCTCAGTCGTACAGAAAAACAGCGTTCCGAGGTCTTTTTCGGTGAGCTTTATTTCGCCGAACATTCCCTCGAGCTGCTTGACGGCAAAGGACGGATAGAGCGGACTTCCCGAAACATTAGCCACAGGGTAAGTAACGTAAAGCTTTTCCCTCGCCGCAGATAAAACGGAGTATGCAACGAAACGCTCCTCCGAGTTTTTCTCCCTCATCGAGCCGCCTATCTCGATATCAGCCAAACGGAAACGCTCGGTGTCCTTATCGGAAAAGAGCGGTGACGGCTTCGGCGCAAGCGGAAATGCTCCCTCGTTCGCACCGATGACAAAGATAGCTTTCGGGTTGGAAAAACGTGATGTATGCGCCGCTGTGAAGCTTACGCAGTCGAGCGTTTTCGGCGGTGCGGAAAGCTTCATTCCCGAAACGCAGGAGTCGAAAAGCTCCGCAAACTCCGATGCGCTTATCTCCGCTTCGCCAAGCGTTCTGTAAAAGCTTTGCAGCAATTCACAAAGCATATCCCAGAGCTGTTTTGCTTCACGGACTGCGACCAATACTTCGCTGTCGCCGTCCGAATTTTTCGCTTTTTCCTCGACCGAACGTGCAATGCCGACTTCTTCGAGAAAGTCCGAAACTGCACGGCATACAGTATTTGCCCTGCCCTGCGAAGCCTTTTTCCGCAGGTTTTCAAGCGGAACTATGACTGTCTGCCTTGCCTCCTCCGCTATGGCGTCATTCTCATCTGCAACGCGGAACGGCTCGCTCCACATTTTGCCCTCGACATTCCAGCGGTAGCAGTATTCTTCGAGGATATCCGCTTTTTCATCGTCAAGTCCCGAAAATCCCGTCTTTATGTAACGCAAAATTTCCTCGGTAGAAAATTTTCGTGCCGATGCAAGCTTTAACGCCGTTCGTATGAAAACGACGAGAGCCTTATGCGAGATCCCGTCCGAAACATCGGTGTAAAGCGGGATATCCGAACGCCTGAAAGCCGCTTCTATCATCGTCATATAGCTTTCGGACGAGCGCGAAGTCACGGCGATATCGGAGTATTTGTAACCCTCCTCGCGGACAAGACGGCATATCTCGGCGGCAACATAATCCGCTTCGGCGTAAGGCTCGGCGGCTTCGTATATCTTCACCGCTCTGCACCCGCCGTCAAAATGCTCACGCTTTGCACGGAGGATATTTTTCCGCATAAATTCAAGCTCGGGATAGGCAAAGCGCCTGTTATCCGTGAGGAAAGTTTTCCGAACCTGCGCACCTGCATCATTTGCGGCGGAAATAAGCTTGTACATCGTTGTATTGACCGTATCGAAAAGCGAGAAATTTCTCGGCGCTTCGTCCTCGGTCGTGAGTGATACGGTCACGCTTCCGCAGTCCCTTATCATAATTTTCAGCAGTTCATATTCATCGGGAGTGAAGCTTTTGAACTCGTCAATGAAGAATTCAGTGCCCTTGAAAAAGCCGTGTTCGGAGGCCTTTTTTGCGGCTTCGGTAAGATCGGTGCCGCTGTCCTTGAAGCCGTGCTTTTCAAGGCTTTCCATATACCCCGAATAGATGAGGGCGATGTCCTTTGCTTTCGGGCGGATCATCTCATCGAGCGATGAAAGCTTTTCCGCGAGCTGTTCGGGCGAAACTCCTGCCGCCGAGAACGCTTTCACAATTTCGAGCGCATCTGTGACAAAGCGTGTTTTCATTGCCTGCCTGTCGTAAAACTCCAGCGAATGTTCGGTGCGAAGCCGTGACAGCACCTCGAACATTATGATATTTCTGACGGTATCATCGGCATATTTGCCGCGCAGACCGCCGTATTTTATGAAAATATACTTTGCCGCACGGGAGAAGTTGATTATCTCCATACGGTTGAAATCCTCCATACCCATAAAGTTATAGAGAAGTCGGTTATATTCAAAGTTGAACTGGTCGGGAACAATGGCATAAACCCTTTTTCCCTCGCTGACAGCACGTTTTATCCTTGTCATCATCTCGTATGATTTTCCTGTGCCTGCTCCGCCGTATATAATGTCAAGCATTGTTTTCGCCCCTTTCAAAGGATATTATACCATATATATGGTTTTCTTTCAAGAAAAACCGTCCCGATATGTTCAGCACTATCCGTTTTTCCGTACAGCCTGCTGCAAACAGCGTGACCTGCTCACCGCAAGTCACGCTGTAATCTTCAATCTGCTTTTTTCACTTTTTCCTCATACATCCAGCTTTACCTCTGCGATATCTGCGGAAAGCTCCTCATTGATCTGCTGCGCACTTTCACTGCATTTAAGGCGAAGTATCTCGGAGGAATCATCGTCAAGAACATCACTTATGCTTAAAATGCTGACGGAAACGAGCAGTGCCGTAATGCACAGAAAGTTAAGGACTACCGCAAAGATCATCTTCCGCCTGATAGATATTTTCATTTTATCACCTGTCGTCTTTATCGTCGTTTCGGCTTGTCATTTTTATTCTAACGTCACGCCATTCACGTCTGACTTTTCTGTTTTTGAAATTAGTCTTTATCTTGTAAACAACACCGCCGCCGAAGAATATCGCCATATTTATAAAGGATATCGTGATGCAAAGGCTCGCCTGCCAGTAGCCGACAGCAAGCATCGTTACGAAATCATAGAGCAGAAATGCCGCATCGATCCACGCGAGCCACTTCGCTTTTACGGGGATAAAGAAGAACAGCAGGAACTGTTCGTTCGGAAAAAGCATCGCGAACGCAAGGAACAGCGACATATTGAGATATTCCGCCGTAGCATAGCCCGAGATCAAGCCGCCGATTATCGTTCCGATAACACCCGTGAAGTAGAAAACGTTGAACCGAAAACCGCCCCATACCTGCTCGAGCTGCGAACCGATGAGCCAGTAAAAATAACAGCTTATCAGCATAAATATCGGGTTGGAACTGAACGGGCAAAGTATAAACGAGAAAATTCTCCAGACCTGCCCCTGCATCACAGCCGCTCGGTCGAAATACATATAGCTGCTCAGATACAGCTCGGGGAAAAGGTAATCGAAAATAAACACTATCACGCTGCCTATAACAACATACAGCATAAGGTTTGGGATATAATATTTGCCGAATTTGCGTTCCATTTTATTTAAAAGATTCAAAATATCATTCCTTTCGGGTCATAAAAATATATTATACAACTGTAGAACTTATCGTTCAAACCAAACGCCAAAAATTCTCTTCGCGGCAACAAACCGATTTTTCACGCAAACAAAGCGGAACGAAGTGCAGCGCGGCGCGAGCTTGCCGCAGGGCTTCCCACGATCACAAGATGCCAAACCGCAAAATAAACCCTCTTCGCGAACATAAACCGATTTTCCACCGCAAACTAAGCGGAACGAAGTGCAGCGCGGCGCGAACTTGCCGCAGGGCTTCCCTGCAATTATACCATATTGGTAACAAAATTACAAGTAGCACTTGAAATTTTCATAAATATTGATTATAATAATAGGTGTACGAAAAAAGTACAAATCCCTAAAAGAAAGGTCGTTAATAAAATGGCTGTAGAAATTACAAAAGAAACCGTTATCGGCGATATCCTTGACGAAGATATGGAAACTGCACCGTTCTTCCTTGAAATGGGAATGCACTGCCTCGGCTGCCCCGCTTCAAGAGGCGAATCCATCGAAGACGCTTGCGCAGTCCACGGCGTAGACCCCGATGAACTCGTTGCAAAGCTTAAGGCTCACTTCGCTAACAAGTAACTTCCGTTCAGACGGATAACTGCCGCACAATGCAATATTTGTGCGGTTTCTTTTTAAAAGGAGTAGAATAAATGCTCGGAAACAGACTTAAAGCCTGCGCCGAATTTGTTGTCGGCAAAAAAGCCTGCGACATCGGCACAGACCACGGCTACCTTGCTGCTGAACTTCTGCTGTCGGGGAAGTGCAGCTTTGCCATAGCCGCCGACATAAACGAAAAGCCGCTCGAATCGGCTCGCACGACTTTGCACAGGCACGGACTTGACGAACGCTCCCTGCTCGTCCTCTCGGACGGCGTAAAAAATATTGACCTTGACGGCGTTACCGATATCATCATCGCAGGAATGGGTGGCGAGCTTATCTCGGCGATACTTTCGCAGAAGCCGCTCGACGGAATAAACCTCGTTCTCCAGCCGATGACAAAAGCACCGTCTTTGCGCAGATTTCTTGCCGAGAACGGCTTTGAACTGCTCGGCGAAACGGCTGTCGAAGAAAGCGGCAGACTTTACACCGTGATGAACGCCGTTTTCACGGGCAAAAAGCGTGAGATAAGCGAGCTTGAAACGCTTGTCGGAAAGCTTTCGCCCTCGGACGAAACAGCGCACCGTATGCTTGTGAGCATCGCCGAAAAGCTTGGCAAAGAGGCTGACGCACTTAACGCATCGGGCAACGCCGAACAATCGGAACACCGAGGTTCGCTCTCGGAGCGGATAAAAAATTACGCAGAAAACGGAGGCAGTATTGTATGAGCTTTACAGTAAAAGATATTCTTGACGAAATGGATCGGATAGCACCGCTTTCCCTTATGCAAAAGGGCGACAACTCGGGACTTCTGGCAGGTCTGCCGAGCGATAAGGCAGCGAAAGTTCTTGCGGCTCTCGACATCACAAATGAGGTCGTCGAAGAGGCCATTTCAAAGGGCGCTGATGTTATTATTTCCCATCACCCCGTGATCTATCACCCTTTGTACTCACTTTCGAAAGAAAATCCTGCCTGCCGTGCGATGAAGCACGGTATCGCCTGCCTTTGCTTCCACTCGCCGCTCGACCTTGCGAGGGGCGGCATAAACGATATCATTTTCGATATGCTGAAAGAGCCGTTCGGACTTTGCGGCTCGGAGAATTATGTTGAAGAAGTCGGCGGCGGCTTCGGATACGGTCTTGTTTGCAGGCTTGAAAAGGCAATTGAGCCAGACAAAGCCGCAAAAATTCTCAAAGACATATTCAAATGCACCGTTGTGCGCTTTACAAGGGGCGGAAAGCCGATAGAAAAGCTTGCGTTCTGCTCGGGCGGTGCGGGAAGTATGCTCCCCGATGTGCTCAGGCTTGGAGCGGACGCATACATCACGGGCGATGTCAAGCACGATCAGATGATAACGGCACTCAACAGCGGTGTTACGCTCTTCGACTGCGGACATTTCCACACGGAGAATATCGTTATCCCCTATCTTGCAAAGCGTTTTTCGGAGGATCTGCCCGAACTGCCGTTTGAAATTGCGGAATGTTCGGCTGATCCCTGTGAGTATGTTTGACTATGATTTTCACAAAATAGGGGCATAATAAATTCGGAATGCGGAATTTATTATGCCCCTATTTTGTGAAAATCATAG
>OGNF01001904.1_pt1 | contig 17279 bp, 9 predicted proteins | sample 1573321 | NCBI WGS metagenome assembly OGNF01 (sample SAMEA2581911, study PRJEB24529) | metagenome | biome: Human gut stool | place: China | collected 2011
AGCGTGAGGAATGTATCAGATATGTGGGAGAGGAGGCAGATTACAAGGTTTACTGCGATGATGGAAAGTCGGGCAAGGACGTTTATCACAGACCCGAATTTATGCAGATGATGTCAGATGCAAAGGATGGTCTGATTGATAAAATCGTGGTTAAGAAGTATGACCGTTTCAGCAGAAATATGCGTGAATACCTTAACATTACCGATGAACTGGACAGGTATGGTGTTGGCGTTATTTCACTTTCCGAGCCGTTTAATACGGAAACAAAAGAGGGCAGAATGATGAGAAACAATCTGCTTAATTTTGCTGAATTTGAGCGTGAAACAATTGCGGCGAGAGTTAAGGATGCTTACAGCACAAAGGCTGTGGAAACGGGATTTTATCAGGGCGGTAAAATGTTCTTCGGTTTTCAGTCAAGCAGGCAGACTATCAACGGAAAAACAGGTTCGGTACTTGTTCCGAGCGAAGCGGCACAGACAGTTATTGCGGCTTATGGGATATACAAAAATCCCGATACGTCTTTAGCTGATGTGTTAAATCATATCAAAGAGCATAAGCTTCCGTCCTCTGCAGCGGAAAGTGCAGGTGTAAAGCACAGATGTATGGACAGAAGCGAGATTTCAAGGATACTTGAAAATCCTTTGTATGTTCGTGCCGACAAAAATGTATATGCTTTTTTCTTAGCAAGGGGATATACAATGATTGATGATATTGATGCTTATGACGGAGTTCACGGTCTGATGTGGCACAAGTGCAATGAGGAAGACAGATTTATAAAGGTTGGCTATCACGAGGGTCTGGTTGATGCGGAAACGTGGCTTGCGGTGCAGGATAAAAAATCTCATAATCACAAAATTCCTCAGTCGAGGGGACATATAAAGTCGTGGCTTGTGGGACTTGTCAAGTGCGGACACTGCGGCAAGGCGTTGTTGATTACATACAACAAAAATGCTGACAGGTCAAAGATTTGGAGATATTACAAATGCACAGGGGTTAAAACAGTCAAGGGCTGCAGTAAAAAAAGCGAGCGATTGAAGCTTCGTCCCGATGATGTGGAAAAAGCAGTTTTTGAAGCAATGAAGGCTCATATCGCAGAGTTTGAGGTTGCAAAGAACAGTAATCGGAATAAATCCTCCGAGGCTGAAAAAATCCGTGCCGAGCTGCTCCGCATTGAAACGGACAGCAGGAAGCTGATTGACAGGCTCATTGATGCAGACGATGTTCTTTTTGGATATATTCAGAACAAAATCAGCGAGCTTCACGCAAAGAAAAACGAGTATGAAAAGCAGCTTTTATCCATTGAACGCAGGGTTAAAAAGATTGATACCAAGCCTATTCTTGACCCTCTTAACAGGTGGGACGAGCTTACAATGGAAGAAAAGAACGCTCTTGCCAAGGTTATGATTGACAGGATCGATATTACCGATGAGGACGGTATAGCTATTCATTTCTGTTTTTGATAAAAAAATCCGTCGGAGATAAGATTTTCTCCGACGGTGAATTTAGGAATTTTTAATGGATAGCTTGTGATTATGGGCGTGCCACTGGCAAAAGTCATACCCTTACCGCCTGTCAGCTCGTCCATATACTTTGTTTTCATAAGCAAATTGAAGGAACGTGCCGAACCACCGCTGCCCAGTCCCGACACATTGTGCATTTTTGTTGCTGTGGCGAGATTCTTGTACATATGGCACTCGTCAATGAAAAGCTTGTCAAAACCAAGCTTCTCAAAATCAATAAAATCGTCCTTGACCTGCGCATCATTCAGCTTGTTGAGCTTGTTCTGATAGTTCGCAATGGCATTTTCGATTTTCTTGACGGAAAAACTCTTTTCACCATACGCAGCTGCACTCTCCATTTCTTCACGAAGCTTTGTAAGCTCCGCTTCAAGATACATCTTTTCACGTTCGGGAGATAATCCCATACGGTCAAACTGCGTATGACCGACAATTACAGCGTCCCAGTCATTAGCTGCTATCTTAGCAAACAGTTTCAGACGGTTTGCTTTCTCAAAATCCTTCTTCGTAGCCACAAGGACATTCGCATTGGGATACAGCTTTCGGAAATCATTGCCCATCTGCTCCGTAAGGCTGTTTGGTACGGCAAACAGAGATTTTGTATGCAGTCCCAGCCGCTTGCCCTCCATAGCTATTGCAATCATCTCATAGCTTTTCCCCGCTCCAACGGCATGAGCAAGCAGCGTATTACCGCCGTATAATGCTCTTACGACAGCATTTTTCTGATGATCTTTGAGGGTAATATCAGTATTCATTCCCACAAAATTAAGGTGTGAACCGTCATACTCTCTCGGACGTATTGAGTTGTACATTTCATTGTAGGTCTGAACCAAATCTTCACGTCTTTCGGGATCTTTAAAAATCCAGTCCTGAAATTCAGACTTAATGAGATTGGCAACCTGACGTACCGCCTTGGTTTCCTCCTGGTTTACCACAATGATATAGTTGCCCTTTTCGTCACGCATTTCATAACCGTTCTCGTCCTTCTTGCGGTCCTTAACCTGCAAATCGCTGTTATTAAGGATACCCTCCAAAATCTTGTATGCGTTCATTCTGTGCGTTCCGAATACATTTGTTGCGGTGTAATTTTTCTTTGAAGCGCCATTGACATCTTCAATTTTCCACTCGCCTGCCGCCTTGCTGTACTGAACAGTCATTTCATTCCTGCCTGTCCAATCGGGATTGAACTTTTCGCAGATAAACTGCTTTATATACTCGGGAGCTATCCAATGAGAACCCAGCTTTACTGAAATATCCTTTGCTTCAACTCTCGTCGGGATTGCTTTTTCAAGAGCCGCCCTGTTTTCCGAAACATCCATACCCTCGGGAGCATTGTTCAGCTCTGCGATTTTCCTGCGGATATTACCTGTCAGGTATTCGTCTGCGGTCACATACTTTTCCTCCGCCTGCGGAAGTCTGAAAATCTGTCCCTTTAGGTCGGCTATCATTCTGTCCTTATCCATACCGCAAAGCTCGGACATAAAATTGAAATCCACCTTTGCTTTTTCCGATACGGATATAATAAGTGCCTCCTGTGCGGTTTCAACGTGCTCGGCTATGGTCTTGGGCTTTACTGTGTTATGTTCAAAGATGTCAGCCTTGGTATAGGTGTTATGCTCCTTATCCTCATTTTCAAGTGCGGAAAGCAGCTGGTAATCATCATCACCCTTGAAAGCGTCCTTGTTCTTCTTATCGGACACAAAGCCGTATTTTGCTACAAAGGCATCATATACCTTGTTGAGTTTGGTTCTGCTCTCGGATATAGCCTCATCAAGTGAGTTGTCGGCATTATTCATCTGCAAATCAAGCAATTCACGAACCGTATCACGCAGCTCAACCATAGCAACGGCACGGGCAATTTTATCCTTGCCCTTACCCTTGACAGGGATTTTCTCCATAGTGTCCCCTGCTTCTCTGTAATAGAGTTCGCCATTTACAGCCTGAAAACTGAATTTGCGGGATTCTGCGGGTGCTGGGATAACATCGGCATTTATCTCGGTAGTTTTCTGAACTCCCGCTGCCTTGTATTCACCCTTAATATTCTGAACCGCTTCGGAAAGCAGACTTTTCAGCATAGGCGGATCATCAAGCTTTACTGTGATCTCATTGCCGAATCTGCCCGATACTTCCTTAAAATCCCCGATAACCATTTCGGGGTGTTCTGCAAAATAATTATTCACATCAAATCCATCAGCAGATACACCAAGCTTTACCCAGCCCTCCTTGTCGGGGTCAATTTCGATAGGTCTTTCACGCTTCTGCAAGAACAGTATATCCGATACGACTTCTGTTCCCGCATTTGCCTTGAAAGCTGTGTCGGGAAGTCTTATCGCACCAAGCAACTCTGCTCTCTGTGCAATGTACTTGCGGATATCGTCATTTTCCTTGTCCATTGTTCCCTTTGAAGTTATAACTGCAACCACTCCGCCAGGGTGAACCTTGTCCAGAGATTTTGCTATGAAATAATCATGGATAAGGAAATTATTTTTGTTATAATCCTTGTCATTTACCTTGTAATTTCCGAATGGAACGTTTCCGATAACAACATCAAAGCTGTTGTTTGCAAAAGCTGTTTTCTCGAACCCTTTTATCTGAATATCCGCATTGGGATATAACTGCTTTGCAATTCTACCAGTCAGGTCATCAAGCTCAACTCCGTGAAGTTCGCTGCCACGCATATTCTCGGGCATAACACCAAAGAAATTTCCTATACCCATAGCAGGTTCAAGCACCTTGCCCTTTTCAAATCCAAGGTTTGCAAGTCCTTCATATATCGCATTGATAACAACGGGAGAAGTGTAATGTGCATTGAGAGTTGAACGTCTTGCATCGGAATATTCCGCATCATCAAGAACAGTTTTAAGCTTTTCATACTCATTTTTCCAATCGAAATTGTTCGGGTCAAATGCCTGCGGAATAGCTCCCCAGCCTGTGTAGCCGGAAAGTATCTTCTGCTCTTCGGGAGTGGCTGTTCTGCCCTCCGATTCTATATTTTTCAGAGTTTCCACGGCTGCAACATTGGCATTGAATCTTGCTTTTGGTCCGTTTACGCCTAAATTTTCATCGGTAATAACAAAATTATTTTTCTGTGTCTCCACCGGAGACATGGCATTATCAGTATGAAATTTTTACTGAGTATCCAGTGGAGACTTGATTTTTTCAGTGCGTTCCGCTGCTTCAACAAGAGAATATCCACGTTCCGTAAATTCAGAAAGTGTAATACTTTCCATAGTGTGGAATAAGCTTGATGTTTCTTCAAGGGTTATCATATTATCGGAAATATCCGCAATGCGATAAAGCCCGTCACCTTTTTCAAGAATATCTCCAATAGCAGGGTCATAAGGCTCAGGCGCTTTTTCATCGGTAATAGCGACGATTTCAGCAATAAGCTCCTTTGCTCTGCTTACAATATCTGAATCTTCACCGCTGTCGGTAATTATGTCATTAAGCATCGGAAGATAGCCTGATACCTCTCCTTTGAGGATATCACCGACAATGTTGTTTACAGCATCTTCTCTGGTTTCGCCCACTTCCATATTGTCCATATATCCGTAGGTGTCATAGTCATATATAAAATCATCCAGTTTTACTGCAAGATCATAAATATTGTCATAATCAACGCCGTCGGATTCGTTTTCGAATGTTTTTTCACGATCCTTTACCTCTGCCTGAATAAAAGTGAAGTAATGGTTGTCAAGCTTTCGGAAATTTCCGTCATAGTCAACAAGCTCAATATGATATCCAGCACTTGAAACACCGCTTCGCATATTTTTCAGATGAGCTTCGATATCTGCAAGCATATCTTCCACCGATACGCTGTTTTCATCTTCCCATACATCAACTGAAATGCTGTTTGTTCTGTTGAATGCGTATTTTGTTAAAGAACCGTCCTCATCGGGAGTGTAGCTTGCGGTTATCTCTTCAAATGCGGGATTTTCCACATCGCTGAGATCTCTGTCATTCCATTCTATCTTTCGTACCAGTCGGATAGTGTCATATTCGTTTATGTTGATAGGCTCTTTTTCCTTGCCCAGAAACTTATCCGATACATCTACAAATCCGAATGAATCAACATAATGCGCTTCATCATTCATAACGATAATATCCGAAACGCTGAGTGAATGCCCCTTGAAATCCTCGGGACGGTCAATGTTAAACTTGGTATAGATAGCTTCCAGCTTGTTGCTGTCCTCAAAATCATCAAGGCTGCCCGAATATACAAGGTCGTAATTTTCCGGCTTTGCAGGCTCACCGTGTTTTTCGGCAAGGGTATATCCCTCAAAACGTATAGCATGATTTTCTGGATTGTTTTTTAACTGATATATTTTGTACTCATTATCCTGCGGAGGATTTTCAATGCCGTATTTCTGCAGGATCTCATGTGCACGGATAAGGTCTGTGAAATCTGTATGTTCATTTGCATTGTCAATAGTCAGCTTTGCCCTGCGAATACGGTGGTCAATATCCTTTTGAGTGATATATTCTCCCTTTTCGATGAGTTCAGATATAACCTTTGCAACCTCATTCCATGTGAAATTTTCCTTGCCAGTGGTGAGAGTTATCTCGATACCCTTGGAGTCATGGTCTGCGAATCTGACAGGACCGTCGCCGCTGTGACCGCCTATGCCATATTCATTTTTAAGGAAATCAACAAAATCTTTTTTTGATGGATTTGCCTGATAGAAGTCGACTACTCTGAACTTTCCGTCCTCAAACCCTGTGCCACGCATGACCTCATTATATATAAGATTTTCACGGGAAATATTGTTCTCATTTGCAATGAGGTACATAAGCTCTTTTGCGTGTCCCCAAAGAAATTCCGATGTTCTGCCCGATGCCGTGTCCGTTACGGAAAGTCTGTCATAGTGCGGCTCAAATTCAAGGCCATAGGTATAGCCCATAAGAGAAATATCCGTATTTTTCAGGGAATTGAATATCTCCTTGATATCACCTATTGAAATATCCTCTGTGGGTTTCAGTCCCGCCGACTTGACTATTTCACGGAAAACAGCCAAAGGATTGTTATTGAAAAAGCTGTTCAGCGTATTGTTTTTTCGTGTAATTTCCTCACGCTGTTCGGGGGTAGGCTCAGAAATGCTGCCGACAATAGCATCAAGGTTTTTTTCATCACGCTCGGCAATATATTCACCGATATTTTCCTCAAAATACTGCTCCGCTTCACCTCTGCGCATAAAACTGCTGAAATCATCATTTATGGGCGAGAAATTGCCATGTATATCTTCTTCCTCTATGTCAAATTTACCGTCGGGATTCTGGGATATCCAAAACATTTCATCGTTGTATTTTGCAGCATAGCTTGTGGGATTGCCGTTATCGTCAGCAGTTTCGGGAATGGGTGTCCACTCTATTTCGGATTCGTGCTCGATCACTTTTTCCTGTTCGGGTCCTTCCTCACCCAGCAGCTCCTGCGGCGTTTCTACGGAATAGCTTTCCGATTCAAGACAAAGTGCATCGCTGTGCGCCATAACTTCTTGCAAATGCTCGGAAATATATGCACATTCCTTATCATCTGCACTTACAGATTCACTGTCCCCGCCTATCTGATAAAATTCGACATTTACATCAGCAAACTGCTTGCCCGTGCGTTCAATGTATTCCTGATACTCGTCAAGAGCGGTAATATCATACCTGCCAACATAGTTTCCGACTACAACCGGTTCTTCATCGTCAATAGTGACAACGGAAAATGTCAGCGTATTGTTTTCAAGGTCAAGTGTTTCTGCAATATCATCAATACCCTTTATATCCTTAAAAGAAACGATAGGATTTTCCGCACCGTAAATGTGCATGGTCTGCTCGTCGATATTTACATCAATAGCAGCAATGCCTTCGGTCTGCGAATACTTTGCAAACTCAATTTCGGTTATCTGAGTGCCGCCAAGAGCACAGAGATCCATAAAAAGCTTGTCCGAATTTGCTATGACATTTCTGACCGATTCTTCGGTAATATCGTTTGCAATGTAATATCTGTCCGTATCATACTGTGATACCGCAAGGACAGCCTTTACGGGTGTTTTTTCGTCAAGAATACGGTCAAGCTCGGTAGTGCCTACATTAAGCATATCCTCAAAATTCAGCACGGATAAATGATCACGGTTCATCTGCTCCAGAGAATCATAATGATCCGTTTTTGCAAGTTCATCGTCAATAAAGTATGATACGGAATAGTTTTCAAGGTCTGCTTCCATCTGCAAGCTGTGATTGCCCTGCTCTTCCGAACCGATTTCGGTATATCCGATAGAAATATGCTTCATATCCGAAAAATCCGCTTCGCTTGAAAATTCGGAGTCAAGATAATCCTCGATATACTTCTTCGCAATATCAAGCTCGGATACAACAGTTTTTTCACCATTGCCGAGATACTGTCCGTTCCTATGCAGCTCATATTTATCAACATTTGATGTAACGGAATATTCCCTGTTGCCCATACGCTCGGTTTTGGAAATACCAACGTCATTGGGATAAATGCCTTTCATGGAAACAACTTCAACATCTGCGCCCTTGTATCTGTATCTATCACCGACTGTAATATTCTCGGCAGTTCTTTCGGATGCAGGCTGCTCCTTTTCTATGCTTCGTGCTTCATATTCACGAACACTTTTTGCCAACAGATCAATAAGCCCCGTGTGCATGGTAAGACGATTTGAACCCACAGGCTGCATTTCCGCTCTGTAATTATCGGGAAGTGCATTAAGAACAGACTTGCCCCAGTTGTAATTTTTCTCCGAAATTCTGCGGTCCTGAAGTCTGCCGTAAAGCTCCACAACATTTGCAGCAGCTATCGTCTGAATACGCTCAAATGAATATTTTTCAAGAAGTTCATCAAGTGCCGCTTCTGTATTGAAGGAGTTGTTTTCATAATGCTTTGCCGCCAGTGCATCTATCATATTTGCACACTCACGGTTTTCTTTTCTGAAAATCATGAGATTTTCCCTATCAATAGCTTCACTGAGCTTATCCGCAGTAATTTTCAGAAGTTCCGCAACATCGGAATAGCTGTTCAGGTATTCATCACTTGACCAGTCATCATAAAGATCATTAAGGGTATTGGGTGATGAAAGCAGCGCATTTATCTGCTTTTCGGAAAGATCAAGATTTTCTTCGATTATGTATGTCTGGATATTATCCTTTGTGCTTATCTCATAAGCCGACTCAATAAGAACAGCCGGAGTTTCCTTTTTCATATTATCAAGAAAAGCTTTCCACTCTGCTTCAACCTTGTTTGCAAGCTTTTCTTCGGGAGTGATGTTATCATATTTTTCATGATAATCGGCAAATCCGTTCCACGCTTCGTCCACAAGTACATTTCTGTTCCTGTCGATTATAATGCCGAAGGTTTCATCGCCGTACTCCTCATTTTCAAGCAGGAATATCTCCTTGCCATCAACGGATTCTGTATCGACAACATACCATGTACCCTCATAACCGTCGATAACAAGCTCATCGCTGTCAGCGGTAATTTCGCCTTCAATTGACTTCTTCGCCTTCTGTACAGCGGGAGTATGTTCCTCCAGATATGCCTGAATAGTCGGTTCCTGATATCTTCTGACAACGCCCTCATGGGGATTGATATATGATTTAGCATAGTCCTCAAAATATCCCGAATGGGTGTCGATCACATTCTGCTTGCAGTTCCGGTAGATATATTCAAGAAAATTATCCGAGTTATATGCCGCAAGAACATCATCTTCTGTGATAGTGATGTCGATAAATTCGCCATCACCGCCGTCACCCTCTTCATTGAAATACACCCATGAAAATGCCTTGCTGTCGGGATTATACAAAATATCATTGGGATAAAGATTGTCCACATGAGGAAATCTTGTCTGAATGATGATATTTCTTTCGTGCATCTCCCTGTCCGCTGCACGCTCTTCATCGTTGTTGCCCCACTCCATAAGCTGCCCCGTGGTGTTGGTGTAACCTATGTCATGTCCGTCCGCATAAGCAATCGCATCATTGACGTTTGCGAATGTGGGACACTTGCCATCATCATCAAGATATACAGCAACCTCTTCCCCTGTTTCGGGGTCATATTCGGAAATGTAATAGTCCATATTGTCCTCGTCGGAAACAATACGGAAAAATGTGTTTTCTTCAATACGCATTTCTGTGAGATGAAAGAACTCGTTATCGGGATCAAGGAACATATTTCTTACTTCTTTCAGACTCTCAAAGCCTGCTGTTTCACCCGTCTACATATTGCGGATATTCACAAACCCGTTTGTATCGGCAGTACGTTCATAACCTTTTTCACGCAGCTCATTCACAAGATCCATATTCTGAATGTTATCAATTATTCTGCGGACGAAGGCAGCGTTGGTATCTCCGACAACGGTCAGAGTTGCATTACTGCCATTGAGCCTGCCGCTGAATTTCATCTTTCCGTCACCCGAAAGAATGTTTGCAACCTGTAATGCTGTTTCCGCATCGGTGTTTATGTATCTTCTGTCAGCGGGAGGGAGATCCTTGTATGCTGTGTTTCCGATAATTCGCATATTATCATTCTGCCGCGGGAGCGACTTCATAATATTAAATACCTTTTCCCTGTCGGCATTGCTTACGGTAATTGTGTTTTTGTAACCGACGGTTGCGGAGAACATAATATGCTCCGCTTCCAGTCTGTCCATTACCGTCTTAATGTTCTGCGCAGTGAGATTTATGAAAGAACGCTCATTTGGGGCAAGCTTTTTGTAGTAATCCTTATTGATGTATTCGGGCATATATGCTCATTCCTTTCCGTTATTTGTACATTGCTTTTATGTCGGCAGCGGTTGCTTCCTTTGGAAATACACCTAAGATATCCATGATATCGTCATAGGAAAGATTTCTTTCCGCACAAAATTTATCCATACGGCTGACCTCATCTGCATGAATTTCCTTATTGACCTTTGCCATCTGTGCTTCAATGATCTTGGTACGGTTTGCAGCGGACTTCTCATTTTCTATGGATTTTGCGTGCTTTTCTTTAAGAAGCTCTCGCTTTTCAAAAAGCCTTTCCATACGATTAACAGGAGTGGTTTCTTTCTTTGATTCGATATCGGGAGAAGCGTGCTCCAGTGGAGCACGGACCTCGCCGATCACCTCGTTTTCTTTCATAAACTCATTCATACTGCATTACCTCTCATATTTCTTCAAAGCCGTCAAGAGCATCATTTCTGTGGTACTTGTCACCTGTAAAATAGAACTCCCTGACAAGAACATCGGTAGTGTTTCTCCTGATACCCTTTCTGTCAACATAATCACCCGTGGTAAGACTGCCGCTAACTGCGATCATATTGCCCTTGGAAAGATTATTACAGATTCTCTCCGCCGTCTTTCCCCATGCTGTGCAGCGGATAAAGTCCGTGAACTTGTTTCCGCCTGAATATCTGTCTACAGCCACCTTGAAATTTACCACAACGCCTGCCGAGCTTCTTACAGGTCTGAGTATAAGATCGGTTGCAATTCTGCCCATAAGATTTACGTTATTCATATTCGTACCTCCTGCGTTATCTTGCATCATTATTTTTATTCTTATTTGCTTGCTGAGTTTTGTCAGGGTGCTTTTCGGCATATTTGACCTGAACCTTTTCCGCCCATTTTCCGATATTCTCGACCGCATCAATAAATGCCTTATCCTTTACAGCATCAAGGGTGATCGTTGCCTTGCCCTCTGAGAATTTCGCCGAAACGGTCACACCATCTTTCTGCGCTTTCTGAGTGATGTTAAAGCCTGTTTTGGAATCGGTGTTTATGTATGCCTTGTTCTGAATGTTTTTGTATTCGTTCTTATTGAAGAACTTGACAGCCTTTTCGGGAGCTTTTTCGGCATTGGGAAACTTTTCGGAAATTTTGTCCGCTATCTTGTTTGCGGCATCGGCAATGGCTGGATTCTGCTCTGCCACACCCTTTAATGCTTCGATAACCGTATTATGATTCTGCTCCTTATCCTCATTGATAAGACAGGTAATAGCAAATTTCTTCATCTCATCGACCATATTCTGATCCTTGTTATCTCCGCACATGACCTCCGCCGCTTTCAGCGCAAGATATTTCAGATTTGTAAGCTCATTGTTGTTTACAACCCTGTTTCTGCCGCTTTCCTTTGCATCATAAACAGCCTTGTCTGCATGCTTGAGCTCCTTATCAAATACCTTTCTTGCATTTTCGGGTGTTACCGCACCCTTGGGATCCATAGTGTGAACACCCATAGAAACCGTAACCTTTACATCAAGGGGCTTGCCCTCATGCCGAATGTTATGGACAGTATTTTCGATAGCGGAACGCAATCTTTCAGCTATATCCATAGCAGCTTCGGGTTCGGAATTTATAATACAAACCATTTCCTCGCCACCCATACGGAAAGCGCAGTCCGCACCTGCCCTTGTACCCTCCTGCAATACATCTGCAACACCTTTGAGGATAATATCTCCCGCATCGTGACCGTATGTATCATTTACATTCTTGAAATGGTCAATATCGCACATAATGATATTGACGCTCTGACCGTTATTAAGGTTTCCGCACATGGTATTGGAAAGATACTCGTTAAGTCCCTGCCTGTTTTTCAGATGAGTAAGCTCATCGGTAATTCTTCCCTGATGCTCAAATTCTTTCTTGAGGGCAAGCTCCACGGTATTTACGATTTGACAACCCTGACGGAAATTATCATAGTCGGCAGGGGTAAAGCCTTCCGACTTTTCTGCTACAATAACGCCCACGGATTTTCCGCCCGATGATACAAGAGGGATAACAGCTTCCTTTCCGTCGCTCAAAGTATCCTTGCTTTCAAAAGCATTTTTCAGTTCTTCCGCATTCTGTTCCGACTGCCAGTTGCGGTAATCTCCATGCGAAAAAAACTTGTCGTTTGTATTGTCATAGCAGTAGAAAGTAGCCTTGTCGCAGTTTGTAAGCTGCTTTGTGACCGATTCTATTTCGTTCATGGTATTTTCAAGGGACTGACTTTCCGTAATTGCGGAAACAAACTTGTTGACCGTATCGACCTGATTTTCAAGCTCACCGAATTTGCTTTCAAGCTCGGCATTTTTCGCTTCAAGGGCAGCCACTCTGGCAAGCAGCGTCTGTAATTCCTGTTCGCTCATTTATGTACCTCCGTTCAGACAATGTAATTTGCATATTCAAAGCTGTATTCTTCTGCGCTGTCATCTTTAAAAAGCGCTTCTGAAATGGTATCAAGGGTATCCTGAAGTATTTCAAGATATTCGCAGAATTTATCAAAAGCAGCTCTGCTCTCAAAGGTGTAAACTGCATCTGTGTCATATTCCGACTTTTCCTTATCGGTCGTAGGATAAACACATGACATACCGACAAAAACCGCATCGAAAAACTCCTTTGTGCGCTGTTCCCCGTCAACGCCGTAAATACGGATATGCACCTCCCACTGTTCTTCAAGAATGAAAATTTTCATGATGATACACTTCCCTTTCTGTTTGCCTTTAGGTCGGCCTTTTTCTGTTTTATTTCCGCTTTTGCCTTTAATTCGGAACCGGCATTGCTTTTAAGCTCGCAAAGCTTCTGCATGAATTTGTTTTTGCTGAGCTGCTCTTCTCTGAGCTGTACCTGTTCTTCGATCAGTCGCTTAGCATATTCCCTGTCCTGCGGTTTTATCTTTTCCCACTCGGATTCGGGAGTAACAATTATCTCCGATTTACCGCCAACAAGCTCCTTACGAATTTTTTTATCCCTCGACCACTCCGATATGGTTGTCCAGATATCGTCAAAATCGAAGGGAATTTTACGAAAAATTTCATTATCCAAACGGTCATATTCCTTGTCCGTTTTCATAATGAAAAAATATATTTTGTCACTGTGGGTAACTTCCAGAATGGTTTCGGGGAGCATTGCACGTCTGCGCAAATATCTGTCCAATGCAATATTTGTAAGCTTGACTTCATCATATTCCGTTTCTTTTCCGACAACCTCTGTAAGATCATCTTCAAATACTTCAAGAGCTGTATTATCGGGAATGTTGTAGTCAAACCAGCAAGGAAATTTCGTGCATATCTTCCGCCTGCGGGGATATACTCTGATCGTGAATTTCATCTTGCATTTATGTACATATTCCTCATAGGCATCAAGGAACTTATCGTCAAAGGGAATATTTTCAGACTTCACATACCGTAAAAATTCTTTGTAATACGGCTTTTTATACACCGCTGTCAGATATGCAACGTCCTTTATATCCAGCAATACACAATCTTTAAGGCTGACCCTCTGCGGCTTCTCCCCTCTGAGCAGCATTTCCACATACTCTTTCAGATCGTTGAAGTCACCGTTTTCAAGTCCGCTCATAAGGTCTTTTTTCTCAAGCTTTTCAAGAGTGTATTGCCTATCCTCACACTTGACTATGGCAAATTCCACATCGTTTTCAAAAAGCATCTCCAGATATTCCTTATCTTTCAGATGCACAAATCCGTCAACGATGAAAGTGTATCTGCTGTCAAAAAGTGCAAACGCCGACTGTATATCTATCTGCTGCATATCATCAAATTTCTTTGAATACATTGCACACAACAGAACATTGCGGATAACGTTCCCGTCATATTTGTCCTCTGCGTTTTCGGAAGCCTGCTCGATAAGTATTCTTTCGATCTCTGCAATTTCATCGGCATAATTATCACAATCGCCTGCCATGTATGCAAAGGTATCGTTGTCAAGATAGCCACCGCCGTACAGAATAAGCAGCGATGCCAGAGCATGAGAAAAATCCTTTGCCGAAAGTATATCCCGTATATCTTCGGGCAGCCTGCACACCGATATATTTTCTGGCATATCCACTCCGAAAATATATGAAATGAACATATCCCGCCAAAGCTTTTCTTTCATCTGCGGAGAACCGCAGAATTTATATAGATTAACTTCCTTAGCCATCGTTCTTTTCCTCTCTGAAGTTGACGTATTTTCCGTTGATACTCATAGAATATCTGACTTTCAGTGGATTACCGCCTACCTGTTTCTTTATCTTGTAAAAAGGCTTGCCTTCAAGCACGTCCTTGACATTTGCGGCTGTAATGGATATTTTATTGAACTTATCTTCCTTCCATATTGCAAAGCCGCATTTATTGGAGCAATAGAAATTTCTGTCACTCTCATAAACATCACCGCCGCACTTCGGACATTTTCCGAGAGAGATTTTTTCTGTCTGAACTCTTTTCAGATTGACGTATTTTCCAGTGTCCTCAAGTGTGTATTCGGAAGTATATATTTTTCCGTCCTTAGCCTTTGCTCTGAGCTTTACAGGCTTTCCCGAAAGCAGATTTTTCAAATGGTCTGCCGTTATGGTATCTTCAATAAACTTGTCCTTTTTCCATACAGCAAAACCGCAGCCGTCCTTGCCAGATTCGCAGAAGAAATTCTTTTCACCCTCAATGATATTTTTGCCGCATCGGGGACAAGCTCCCACAGGCTCACGCTGATTGGGATTGCGATAATTAAGCGGCTCTCTTTGCCTTGACGGGCCTTTTTCATAATTCACAACCGATGTTACAAACGCCTTTATCTCGTCAAGAAATTTTTCACTGTCAAAACCCTTTTCCTTGATATTGTTAAATGTCTGCTCCCACTCCGCCGTTCTTTCAAGGGATTTCAGGCTTTCGGGAAGAGAATCAATAAAATCTCTGCCAAGCTGCGTTGATACGATATTTTTTCCGTTTCTTTCGGCATAGCCTACCTCAATAAGCTGCTCGATAACATCTGCTCTGGTGGCTTCCGTTCCGATACCTTTGCCCTTGACAGCGGCTTTCAGTCCCTCATCATCAATGCGGTTGTCGATGTTGTTCATAACCGACAACAGGCTTGCATCTGTGTAATGTTTTGGCGGCTGTGTTTCGCATTCCTTGATATGAATATCTTTTGCAACAAATGTGCTGTTCTGTGAATATTCCGCCAATGATGAAACCTCATTGTCGACATCGGCATCATAAGCTTTCCAGCCAAGCTTCAAAGGCTTTACCGTTTTCAGCTTGTATGTAACATCATTGCACCAAAATTCATAGTTTGTTTCTTCGTATGTGTACGGCTTGTCCAACACACAAAGCAGACGATCAACTATGAGGTTATACACATTCCTTTCACGCTCTGTAAGGCGATCAGGATTTTCGGGAGTATCTTCGGGAATAATTGCATGGTGGTCATGTCCTTCCATAGCCTTGTCATTTACAACACGGATGTCGAAGTTAAGTCCCTGTCCCAAAATCGCACGACAGCGTTCCGAATACTTTTCGTTTGCCACCATATCGCTTACTGTCTTGATGATCCTGCTTTTCATATCCTCGGAAATGTAATTGCAGTCGGTTCGGGGATATGTGGTAAATTTCTTTTCGTAAAGGCTCTGTGCAGCTTCAAGAACTTCCTTTGCCGTATATCCGTACAACCTGTTTGCTTCCTGCTGGAGTGTGGTAAGGCTATGGAGAAGAGGTCTGTTTTTGCTCTTGTTTTCCGAAATCGCAAAGCGAACATTTACGTCTGTACCCCTGCTTGCCGAAAGAAAAGCTTCGGCTTCTTCTCTTGTGGTAAAAACCTTGTCCGATATTGCTCCGTTATCCATTTCAAGGCGGTATGAAGTTGACTTTGTAAAGCATTCGATTTCCTTATCCCTCCGGACGATTATGGAAAGCACGGGCGTTTTCACTCTGCCTACTCTGTGAGGGTAATTATCCATGACCCCATAAAGCCTGGAAAGATTCATTCCGATTATCCAGTCCGATTGCTCTCTTGCAAGTGCAGCTTCATATTCACCGTCATAATTGCTGTCGGGAGGAAGATCATCAAGGCATTTTCTTATTGCTTCATCTGTCATGGAATTGCACCAAAGTATGTAAACAGGCTTCGTACATTTATTTGCATGATAGATGTGACGGAAGATAAGCTCGCCCTCACGTCCTGCATCTGTGGCACAGATTATGGACTCCACTTCGGGAAGGTTTATAAGCTTGCCGATAATTCTACGGAGTCCGTTTGTACTGTCACATTCGGGGAAAAGCTCGAATGTGGGGAACATGGGCAGCTCGTCCAGTCTGTAAACCTTACTGTATCCGTAATCTTCGGGCATTCCAAGGCTATACAGATGTCCTCGGGCATTGACAACGTAATATCCGTTGCCCTTATAGCAAAACTCCTTTCCGTCATATTCTTTATCTGATGCACCTACCACTGCCGCTATGATTTTGGCTGTGGAGGGTTTTTCGCTTATGATAAGCTGCATTTTATCAGTCCTTTCTTGATTTTGGGGAAGATTTATGTTATACTTATGAAAATGAAACAATTCTACAAATCGGAATTTATTAAGGAGGATATGGATGAAACTGTTTTTATGTTCGCACTTTTCAAGTGTAGGAAGTTTGATAAAAGAAGAAATTGATAACAAGAAAGTCGCATTTATTCCCACAGCTTCGCTGCGTGAAGGCTATACCGGTTATGTCGGCTCGGCTCGAAAGCTATTCAATAAACTGGGAGCAGCCGTAACTGAAATTGATATTTCAACGGAGGCTTATTTAACGATACAGTCCGTTTTTGAAGATGCGGATGTGATATATTTTACTGGTGGAAATTCTTTCTTCCTTATGGACCAGCTCCGTAAAACGGGAACGGATGAGCTATTGAAGAAGGAATTGGAAAAGGGAAAACTGATGATCGGTGAATCGGCAGGTGCGATTATATGCGCTCCAACTATCCAATATATTGAACAAATGGATGAAAAGCCGGAGGACTACTCACAAGAAGATGATGCAGGGCTTGATT